>JAEEGL011963373.1_pt1 | contig 38335 bp, 27 predicted proteins | sample 9134231 | NCBI WGS metagenome assembly JAEEGL01 (sample SAMN16246548, study PRJNA631951) | gut metagenome | biome: gut microbiome; feature: rumen; material: fiber-attached | host: Bos | place: Iran: Karaj | collected 2018-10
ACGGCCCGCAGCTTGAGATCGAGCTGGACATGATGCTGCTGGAGCTCTCCGACCGCATCCGCATCCTCTACCACAGCTGGGGCACGCGCCCCATCATGGACGGAAACGTCATCAAGGGCGTTATCTTCGAGAGCAAGGAGGGGCGGAAGGCCGTGTTTGCGAAGGTCGTCATCGACGCCACCGGCGACGGCGACCTGTTCCGGCAGACCGGCGCGCCCTTTGAACACCTTTCCGGCGAGAATACCCGCTCCCACAATACGACGCTGGCCTGGCGCGTGGGCGGCGTGAACACACAGTATCTGGAGGACTGGCGCCGCGCGCATCCGCAGCTCTGGTGGGGCATCGCCAAGGAGGTGCAGAAGATCACGGGACTTAGCGGCAACGCGCCCTTCTGGGACGAGCCAAACGGCAACTGTCTGGTGTTCAACCGGCACGAGAACGTCGATTGCTCGACCGTCAAGGACCTGACCGCCACGGAGATCAACACCAGAAAGAGCATCCGGGACGTGATCGCCTACTGCAAGCGCGTCCTGCCGGGCGCATATAAGGACATGTATCTGCTCAGCATCGCGCCGCAGACCGGCGTGCGGTGCAGCCGCCGCCTAAAAGGCGAGTACGTCATGTCCGCGAAGGACTGGGTGTTCGGCCTGCAGCACGACGACGTGATTGCCTGGCATTCCACCATCTGCCGACTGAACGACTGCGCCCCGGTCGAGATCCCTTACCGCGCCATCCTGCCGCAGGGCGTCGACAATCTGCTTTGCCCGGGCCGCCACGTCTCCGCCGATCCCTATGCCATCGACTGGATCAACCTGATCCCGCAGTGCATCGGCACCGGTCAGGGAGCGGGCGTCGCCGCGGCTGTCGCGGTGGCGGACGGCGTCGGCACCCATGACGTAGACATCCGCAAGGTGCAGAACATCCTCGTGGATCAGAACGTCCCGCTGCCGCGCAACGAGCGCGTGGATCCCTGCTACGAGGAACTCTGCCGAGAGTTCGACTACGGCCGCTACACCGAGATCGCCATGCAGGCGAAGGAAAACCCGGCCATCATGGATAACTACAAGCCGAAGCCCGGCTGGGGCTGAGAAAGAAGCTGAGGAAGCGTCCTCCGTCACGTGCGGAGGGCGCTTTTCTATCTTTAATGAACCATGTCCCGGCTTCGGCGCTGCGGCGATGAAGAGGCGCGATCCGAATAAAAACCCGAAAACAGCTTGCTCAAACAAACAAATCCGATCGAAAAGCGCGTTTTCCCTTGACGGCGGTGCAGGACATGATACAATAAAAAAGTTATAATGTTTCTCATGATCGGAGAGGATGTGTCGCCGTGCGTCTGGTGATCAATCTGATGATCTTTGTCGGAAGCGCGCTGATGGTTTACAACATCGTGCGCTACGGCTCCTTTGTGAAAGACAGTCTGACGCTGGAAAACCGGACAAGGAAGGTCGGGCTTCTGATCGTTCCGCTGCTGCTGCTTGTCTTTTTCCTCGTCGGCTATATCGTCGTGGGATTCATGGGCATGGCAGATCTTCTCATGGCCGGAATCCTGTTCGGCGGGAGCGTTTTCGTTTTCCTGCTGCTGACGGTGATGTTTTCCATCATCAGGCACATCCGTACCACCGACAAGATTCTCTCCAACCGCTACGAAGAGATGCGCGCGGAGCTGAGCGCCCTTTCCGACGGCTTAAGCGCGGCCTTCCTTGTCGACCTGACGACTGATACGGTGCTTGAGCGCGTGGGAGACTCCCTCTTTGAAAACGACCGTGATGCCGACAGCTATTCCGAGATCTTTGCCATGCGAGCCGCGAGCGTGATCGATCCCCATTACGCGGGACCGGAAAACAGCGAGTTCGGCAGGGAAGCGCTGCTGCGTCGCTATCAGGAAGGGCAGACCAGCGTTTCCGAGACGATCCTCATTCACAGCGGAGAGGGCGAAGCCGGCTATGTGCAGTATTCGGCGACGCTCTCCACCATGCCTGTGTCCGGCGACGTAGTCGCCTTTGTCACGGAGCGCCCCCACAATGAGGAGATCATCCACGATGCGCTGCTTAAGGAAGTGCTGATGGATGAGTATGACCGCATCGCCTATCTGATCGACGGCACCTATCGTGTGATCGTCAGCAACGTCGGCAAGAAGACCGGCCTGCTGCTGCCGGACGACCGGGAGGACAGCTACGAGTCGCTCTATCTGAATTATATACTGCCCGCGCAGATTCGGGACAAAAATGCGAAGGATCCGAATCCGCTGCGCCTGTCCGTGATCGACAAAGCGCTTGCCGAAAACCGCGTCTACATCGTCGACGCGCCCTTCCTTCTCGACGGCGAGGAGCGTTATAAGCGCATCAGCTTTTATCGCATCGAGCCGAACACGAAATTCTATCTCATGCTGGTTTCCGACTCAACGGCGGTTCAGGAGGCGCAGCGGGCGCAGAATCAGCGGCTGTCGGAGCTGCTGGAAGAAGCCACGCGCGCCAATCGGGCAAAAACGCACTTCTTTACGCGCATGTCGCACGATCTGCGTACCCCCATGAACGGCATCCTGGGCTATACAAGCCTCGCCAAAACGGAAAAGGACGCGAGCAAGGTCAACGGTTATGTGGATAAGATCGACTATTCCGCCCGCCAGCTTCTGGCGATGATCGACGACATGTTTGCCATGAGCCTGATCGACAGCGGCACGCTTCGGCTCGACGAGAAGCCGACCGATCTGCGGGAACTGGGCGACAGGCTGCGCGAGCGCTTTGCCGCCGGGCGAAGGGACAAGAAGATCGCCTTCCGGCTGGAAACCGGTGAGCTGCGCGATCCGCTCGTCCTGTGTGACAGCGACCGTCTCAATCAGGCGCTCAGCCGTCTGCTCGAAAACTCCTGCGCCTATGTGCCGGAGAATGAGACCGTCGAGTTATCCGTCCGGCAGCTGGGGAATGACAGGCCGCGGATGGGCCGCTACGAATTCCGCATCCGCAACTTCGGCACGGAGATCCCCGAGGATATGCTTGACCGCATCTTTGAGGTGCAGTCCTGGGAGGACGGCCCGAAGAAGAATGAGCTGCCCGGCGTCGGCCTCGGCATGGCAGTCGCCAAGGCTTTTATTGACCGTATGGGCGGCACTGTGGAGGTGCACAGCGGCTCGGAGGGCTGGACGGAATTCTCCATCCGGCTGGACTTCCCGACGCTCGAGCGGGAGGGGCAGGAAGAGCGTGCCGGAGAAGGCAAGAAGCTTCACATCCTGCTGGTGGACGACAACGCCATCAACCGCGAGATCGCCGAGCTCATGCTCATGGCGGAGGGCTGGACGGTCGAGCAGGCAGAGAACGGTCTGCAGGCCGTTGAAATGCTGACCGAGGCGGAGCCCGGGCGTTTTGACGTCATCCTGATGGACGTGCAGATGCCCGTCATGAACGGCTATGAAGCGACGGCAAGGATCCGTGCGCTGCCCGACCCGGAGAAGGCAGGTCTTCCGATCATCGCGGTCACGGCCAACGCCTATCAGGAGGACGCGAACGAGGCGATCGCCGCCGGAATGGACGGCTATGTCTCCAAGCCGATCGACCCGGCGGCGATCCGAAAAGTGATCTCCAGAACACTCGCGGGAGGAGGGGAACCGAATGAATAAGAAGCTTTCTTCCGCATCCGATTCGCCGCAGCAGCTTCTGCGGCGCCTGTCACCGCTGGCGGTCTGGGCGCTTTCCTTCGGATGCAGCGTCGGCTGGGGCGCTTTCGTCATGCCCGGCACGACCTTCCTGCCGATCGCGGGGCCGCTCGGCACGGCCATCGGTATCGCCGCGGGCGCGGTGGTCATGCTGATCATCGGCGTGAACTACCATTTCCTGATCAACCGCTACCCGAATGCGGGCGGCACGGTCAGCTTCGCAAATCAGGCCTTCGGCCACGACTTCGGCTTCCTCTCCGCCTGGTTCCTCGGCCTCGTATATCTGGCGATCATCTGGGCCAACTCCACCGCGATCCCGCTGATTTTCCGCGGTCTATGCGGCGATCTGCTCCGCTTCGGCTATCTGTACACGATTGCGGGCTATGACATCTACGTCGGCGAGGTCGCTCTCTCCCTGCTGGCGGATCTGATTTTCGGCTATGTGTGCCTGCGCGGCATCCGTTTCTCCGCGCTCGTCCAGACCGTGCTGGCGATCGTGCTTCTGGCGGGCGTCGTCTTCGGCTTCTTCGCCGTGTTCCTGAACGCGGATTCCGCTCACATCCTGCAGCGGCTCGAGCCGGCATACTCGCCGGAGTATAAGCCCTTCGCTGGGATCATGCTCATCGTCTTTCTCGCACCCTGGGCTTATGCGGGCTTTGAGTCCGTGTCGCACTCTGCGGAGGAGTTCCACTTTTCCACAAAGAAGACGCTGCGGATCCTGCTCGCGGCGCTCGTATCCGCGGCCGCCGCGTATATCCTGCTCGCGCTGATCGGCGCCGCCTCGTTTCCAGCGAACTTCTCCGGCTGGGTGGACTATCTGCGAAACCTCGGCGATCTCAGCGGCGTGGAGGGCCTGCCCGTGTTCTACGGCGTCTATACGTCGCTCGGAACGCCGGGCCTTGTCGCGCTCGGGATCACGGCGGCAGCCGGCATCATCACGGGCCTTGTCGGCAATATGACCGCCGGCAGCCGCATGGTCTATTCCATCGCGCGGGACGGCCTGATCCCCGCGGGACTGAGCAGGCTCAATAAACACGGCGCGCCGCAGAACGCCATCGTGCTGCTCATCGCGCTCGCGCTGCCGATCCCGTTCCTCGGACGCGCCGCAATCGGCTGGATCATCGACGTGAACACCATCGGCGTGACCATCGCCTACTTCTTTACCTCGATTGCGACGATCCGGGAAATCCGCAGGACGCCGAAGGACGCGCTGAAAGCGGGCGCACGGCGCGGCGTCATTCTCACGGGCATTCTCGGCGCGCTCATTTCTGCGGGCTTCTTCGTGTACTATCTGATCCCCGAAAAGTCAAACATCGCCGATCTCTCCACGGAATCCTATCTGATGCTGCTGTCCTGGTCGGTGCTGGGCTTTATTATCTACTATCTGGTCTTTCGCGGCGATTGCTCCAACAGCATGGGCAAGAGCACCATGGCCTGGATCGTACTTCTGATCATCATCTTCTTTACCTCAATCGTCTGGGTCATCGGCATTACGGAGCAGGCGACAGGCAAGGCTGTCACGGAAATGAGCGAAGTCTATGCCTCGGCGGTGGACGCGAGGAACGTCGGAGAGAGCCTGGTCAGCAGCTATTCTCATATGCTGCGAGATCAGATCAACGGCGTGACGGGCACGATCATCCGCAGTACGGTCGTGCAGTTCGTCCTGTTCCTCATCTCGCTGCTGATCATTTTCCGCGTCTATTCCACGGTGCAGAAGCGGCATCAGAGCGCCGAAAAGGGCAAGACCGCCGCCGAGCAGAGCAGCGCGGCAAAAACCACCTTCCTCTCAAACATGAGCCACGACATCCGAACGCCCATGAATGCGATCGTCGGCTACGTCACGCTCGCGAGGAGAGAGAAGAACCTTACGCCGCGCGTCGCGGACTATCTGGAGAAGATCGAGGACTCCAGCGCACATCTGCTGGCGCTGATCAACGACGTGCTGGAGATGAGCCGCATCGAGAGCGGCCGCATGGAGCTGATGCCCGTCCCGACGGACGTGCGCAAGCTGATGGACGAGCTGCGAGACATGTTCTCCACACAGATGGAGACGAAGGGACTGCGCTACATCGTGTCCTGTGAGGACGTTGCCGATCCGAAGGTCCTCTGCGACGCGAACCGCATGAACCGTGTCCTGCTCAATCTCGTGAGCAACGCCTTCAAATACACGCCGGAGGGCGGGACGGTCAGCGTCACCCTGCGTCAGACGGGACGCGAGGGCAGTATGGCGGCCTTCGAGCTGCGCGTCAAGGACACGGGCATCGGCATGAGCCCAGAGTTCGCCGCGAAGGTCTTCGAGGCCTACGAGCGCGAGAAGACGCAGACGGTCGAAAACATCCAGGGCACCGGCCTCGGCACTGCGATCACCAAGAGCATCGTAGAGCTGATGGGCGGAACGATCGAGGTCGAATCCGAGCAGGGGAAGGGCTCCGAGTTCATCATCCGCGTCTCCCTGCCTGTGGACCCCGCCGCCGGCGAAACGGTCGGACTCTCTGAGGGAGACCGCGCCGCAGCATCCGCCTTTGCCGGGATGCGTGTTCTGCTGGTCGAGGACGACGCAGACAACCGGGAGGTCGAGCGCATCCTGCTGGAGGATGCCGGCTTTATCGTGGAGCTCGCGGAAAACGGCGAGGACGCCGTGGAACGCATCGCGGCCTCCGCGCCGGGCGAATACGCCGTGATCTTCATGGATATCGAAATGCCGATCAAGAACGGCTACAACGCCGCGAAGCTCATCCGAAGCCTGCGGAACAAGGCGCTTGCGGAGATCCCGATCGTCGCCATGACGGCCAAGGCGTTCAGCGAGGACATTGCCGCCGCGCTCGCCGCGGGTATGAACGGCCACATAGCCAAGCCGATCAACATGAAGAACGTCATCGACACGCTCTCGGACATTCTGAACAAATGAGTAAAGAAATATGAAAACGGGGCTCCCCCGCCGAAACGGCAGGGAGCCCCGATCTGTGTATTTGGAATCTGCGGCTGTCACCTGCGCAGCGAGCCGAGCAGTCCGCGTACGAGCGAGCGTCCGATCTCGCGGCCGACGGCGTTCACAGCGGAGTTGACGACCTTGGAGCCGACGCTGTTCTTCTTTTTCGCGGCGGCCGCCCTCTGCTTTGCGGCTGCGGCCTTTTCCTTCTCGGCTGCGGCTTTTTCCTCTGCCTTTTTCTTTTCGGCGGCCGCCTTTTCCTCCGCCGCCTGCTTCGCGGCCTCGGCTTCCTCGGCAGCCTGCTTCTCATGCTGCGCGACAAGCAGCTCGTAGGCGGACTCCCGATCCTCGACCTCGGCATATCTGTCCCTTAACGGGCTGGCCTCGATTGCCGCCTGGATGGCACTCTCCGGCGCGGCGGCCATGGAGCTCTGCGGCGGCAGGATGCCTGCGCGCTGCACGACGGTCGGCACGCCCTTGGCGTCCAGCACGGACACCAGCGCCTCGCCGACGGCCAGCTCCTGCAGCACCGTTTCCGTGTCGAAATCCGGGTTGACGCGGAAGGAGCGCGCGGCATAGCGCAGCGCCTTCTGCTCGTTCGGCGTATAGGCGCGCAGCGCGTGTTGTACGCGGGAGCCGATCTGCCCGAGCACGGACTCGGGAATATCCGCTGGGTTCTGCGTGATGAACCATACGCTCACGCCCTTGGAGCGGATCAGACGCACGACCTGCTCCACCTTGTCCAGCAGGGCCTTCGGCGCGTCCTTGAACAGCAGGTGCGCTTCGTCGAAGAAGAACGCAATCTTGGGCTTGTCCAGATCACCGGCCTCCGGCAGCAGCTCGTAGAGCTCTGAGAGCATCCAAAGCAGGAACGTGCCGTAGAGCAGGGGGTGCTGAAAAAGCTCCTGGCATTCCAGAATGTTCATCACGCCGCGGCCGTCGTCGTCCCAGTCGAACCAGTCCGAGATGTCCAGCGCAGGCTCGCCGAAGAAAACGTCGCCGCCTTCGTCCTCAAGGGTGAGCAGCGCGCGCTGAATGGCGCCGATGGACTGCGGCGCCACGTTTCCGTAGCGGAGCTTGTAGTCCTTCGCGTTGTCGCCGACGTGCTGCACCATGCTGCGCAGATCCTTCAGATCCAGCAGCAGGAGGCCCTCCTCGTCCGCAATGCGGAAGACGATGCGGAGAATGCCGCTCTGTGTCTCATTCAGGCCAAGCAGGCGCGCAAGCAATTCCGGTCCCATATCCGAGATCGTCGTGCGCACGGGATGCCCCAGCTTGCCGTAAACGTCGAAGAAACGAACGGGATAGGATTTATACTCGAAGCCCTCGATCCCCATGCTGTCGATGCTGCGGCGGATGTGCTTGGTCTCGACGCCCTCTACGCACATGCCGGAGACGTCGCCCTTGATATCCGCGATGAACACGGGCACGCCCAGATCGCTGAACGATTCCGCGGCCACCTTGAGCGTCACCGTTTTGCCGGTGCCGGTCGCGCCGGCGATCAGCCCGTGGCGATTCGCCATGGCGGGGTTCAGATACACGCGCTCGCTGCCCGTCGCCAGCCAGATCGTGCCTTCATCTTTCAGGTACATATGCTGCGCCTCCTTCGGAGCGATAATCCGTGATTTTTCCCTTTCAATATACCACAGCCGCGCGCTTTCGTCCAGTCCCGCGTGCTTGCAATTGCGCAGGGTATCGTATATAATGAATCCGATCCTGCAAAACGCGGAACCGTAAGGAGGGTTTTCAATGACAGTTCAGGAGCTATATGAAAGAATCGACGGCAGCCTGCAGAGCGCGCTGCGCATCCTGCAGATGGATAAGATGGTGGCAAGATTCATCGTCCGCTATCTGGAGGAGCCCTCCTGCGACAAGCTGCTCAAAGCCTATGCGGAGCAGGACGGAAAGGGCATATTTGAAGCCGCGCACGCAATGAAAGGCGTCTGCGCCAACCTGGGGCTTGACAAGCTCTCCGCTGCCGCCAGTGAGATCTGCGAGCAGTTCCGCCCCGGCGCCGAGCGCGCGCTTTCCGACGGGGAGATCGCTGAGAAGATCGCTTCTCTCAAGGCGCTGCATGAGCGCACCGTCGAGGGCATCACGGCATTCAAGGCGGAACAGTAAGGGCGAAGCGTGCAGCACGGAGAAGGGAGGGCGCATTCCATGAAACGGATATTGGCGCTTCTGCTCGTCGCGGCGTGTCTGACGGCGCTGACAGCCTCGGCCTTTGCCTACAGCTCCTTCGACCAGTTCATGGCGGCGCAGGGGCGTTTGCCGGGCGTCGAATACGGCCGTATCCGGCAGGATACGCAGCGCGCGATCAAGCTGAGCTTTGAAATCGGCTCGAAGAGCTTCCGAGGCGTGCTGGCCAGAGGCAAAAAGCTCAACGACGCGAGGACGGATGAGATCATCAAGGAAGTTATGAAATTCCATGATCTCACGACGGCGAAGCTGTACGGTCTGCGAAGCGATATCGCGGCGGCCAAGGCGCAGCGGGAGCCGTTCGACGCGGATTTTTGGCTTGAGGCGGCGGGACAGCTCCTCCACCTCAACAATCTGGTCAAGGCTGTGGACACATATCAGGGGAAGATGACCGGCGCGGACTACTGCGTCCAGTACATCCAGTCGAAGCCGGTGGATATGATAGTCGACGCGGGTGTGGCCGCCGCCGGCCTTACCGGTCTGCCCGCGTTTATTGCGACGGGTCTGGTAGGCGTGGGGAACTCGACGCTCAATGAATTCGTCTATATGGGGCGCTACAGCGAGATCAATCAGAAAGCGCTCGACGCGGCGCTCAAGCTCGACCAGTTCTATGTCGATTGCAACGCGCTGATTCAAAAGGAAGCGGACAAGGAGGACGACAAATGGCGCCTGACGGCCTATCAGTCGCCCGACAGGGAGGACCGCGTACTCTTCGGCGCGAATGTGAAGCAGCTCTGGTCCTTCTCCTGCTCGCTGGAGAAAGAGTCCGGCGGCAACGGCCCGGACGAATTCTGGGGCGATTATATCGGCGTGATGACCGTGGATATCACCCACGAGATGCGCGATTTCGACACGAATTTCCTCTGGAAGGTGGCAAACGAGCTGCCCGTTATGCCGGAACTGCGCGACCGGAACCCCATGCATTCGTTCTATGACAGCTGCTCCGCGCCCACGACGCTGACCAAGAGCTTTGCGGCGGGGCAGCTCCGGCTCTATATCCCGCCCAACGTGAAGGACGCGAAGAAGGACAGCCTGATCACCAGCATCGACCTCGGGCAATTCCAGACGAAGAGCGGCTTCTGGTGCTACCACACGGTCTGGATGGTGCCGGACGGCGTCGTGCCCTTCCTTGACAGCGAGGGGAAGTACCAGTTCGACGCTTCCTCCGCCCATCTGGAGGGACAGGCCGGTACAGAGATCTTTCTGATGGGACAGATGCCGGACGGCCTGTGCCCCGAGATCTTCGTCAAGTCCAGCAAAATGCATCTCTGGGACGACATGACCGCGCCGCAGGCGCATGATCACTGGGACAAAAGCCTTGTCAACGACGGCGATACGATGCGGACGAACACGGATATCTTCCGCGACCTGGAGTCCGGCAAGATCCTCGTGCGCGCGGGCTGGAGGGGGGATCAGTCATGAGACGGCTTTGGATTCTCCTCCCGGCGATCTGCCTGCTCGCGGCGCTCTGCGCCTGCGGCGGCGGGACGGCGCAGCCGCAGGCGCAGGATATGCCTGCCGCGCTGCCTGCCGAGAGCACGGCGCCGACACCCGCCTCGGAGGCGATCGTTGGCGATTACGACTTTGAAGATGGCCTCGAAATGACGGAAGCGGAGATCGCCGTGCTGGATGCGGCGTATTCGGAAGTCCCCGATTTGAGCGGCCTCACCGAGGAGGAAATACTGGCTCGGTATAAGGCCGGTTCGGGCGGGGACGGGACGTTTAGCGCTTACGAGGCCGCTATGTTTTCGCCTGAGCTGTTCGAGGGCGCGGAAGACTATCCGCGCGAGGACGGCGAATGGACGGACTACGATCCCGGCGACTGGGCTCCGGGGGAGGACGTCGTCGCGGAGTTCGATATCGACTGGGATGCCGAATACGGCGACAGCGGCCGGAACGCTGCCGGGCTGCCGGAGGAATATGCGTTCCTGATGCCGGAGGGACTGCGTGACGGCGATCTGGCAATGGAAGAGGACGGCGAGTTTATCCTCCGTCTGGCGGGACGGACAAAGGATGATTATTCGGACAAGGTGCGGCTTGCGAAGGATGCCGGATATACGCAGGGGGCCAACGAGATCGATACGATGGGCATCGTGATGTACGAGGCCTCCAACGGGCAGAAGGGGATCACCCTGATGTTCCAGAACGGAACGATTCTGGCTTCGTTCAGCTGAACAGGCAAAAAGGATAACAGCGGCGGGGGCCATGCGCCCCGCCGCTGCTTTTCTTCAAAGTGAGGTATTCTATTCCAGCGCATGCCGGAGAACATCCAGATTGTCGCGCATGATCTGCAGATAGCTTGCGCCCGCGCCGAGCTCCTCAGTGGTGACCGCCTGCATCGAATCGAGCTGCAGGAGCTGCACGTTCGCTTTTCCGGAGGTCTCCGCGATCGTGCGGGCCAGATTGCCGTCGCCGGTTTCGATGGTGAGCACGGCCCGGAGATCCAGCTCGTTCAGTTTATCCGAGAGGAACGCCACGGTCTCGAAGCTCGCCTCTGTCTCCGCAGAGCAGCCGACGAAAGCGGCGTAATAGTTCAGCGCATAGTCCTCGGTCAGATAGCGGAAGGGGAACCGGTCTCCGAACAGGAGTGTGCGCACGCGCGCACCGTCGACGGCGGCCTGATACGCGCTGTCGAGCGCCGACAGGGACTCCAGATAGGCGGCTTCGTTGGCTTCATAGTCTGCGCGCCCATCCGGGTCAAGCGTACACAACGCCTCCGTGATCGCCTCGCAGAAGAGCGAAGCGTTTCGCAGAGAGAGCCACACGTGCTCGTCGTATTCCGTTTCATCCTCCGCTTCTTCTTCCGCCTGCATACCCTCGACGAGCTCTTCTTCCTTCGCGGCATCGCCGAGGACGGACAGAAGATTGATCGCGATCTGCCGGTCGTTCGCGCGGTTTTTCAGCGCGTCGTCGATCCAGCCGTCCGAGACGCCGCCGACGTAGATCAGCAGATCGCATTCCGCGACGAGCACCATGTCCTGTACGCTCGGCTGGAAGCTGTGCAGATCGACGCCGTTGTCGAGCAGCAGCGTGAGCTCGGCGTCCTCCGTCCTGCCGCCGAGGATCTGCCTGACCCAGTCGTATTCGGGGAAAATCGTCGCCACGACGCGGAGCTTGTCCTTATGCGTCCCGGCGTCGCTGCCGCAGCCGGAGAGCGCGCAGAGCAGGAGGGCTGCCGTAAGAAGCAGACAAAACAGTTTTCGCATGCCGTACTCCATAGATCTGAGAATGGTAAGAGCCGCGTAAATTTGCAACTCATTCGCAAATCAGGATAGCACATGGACTCGTATCTGTCAAGAAACGGAAACAGGAAACGCCCTCCGCATCGAATCAGGCCGCAGAGAGCGTTTTCAATCCTAAATCTCATTCGGGGCGTTCCTTGCCGAAATAGAAGGCGGCGACGGTGCCGGGGCCGCAGTGGGAGGCGATGATCGTGCCGATGTTGAAAATGCGGCAATCGGTGATTTTCGGGAAGCGCCCGCGGATCGCCCTTTCCAGTTCCTCGGCGTCCGAACGCACGTTTGCGTTGCAGATGAACAGCTTGCCGTCGTAATCCTTTCCGCCGGCTGCCGTGGCCTCCATCTCGTCGAGGGTGCGGCGTATGGCGGCCTTTTTCCCGCGCACCTTGTCATAGGCGATGATCTTGCCGGCGTTGTTCAGGCGCATGATCGGACAGATGTTCAGAATGGTCGCGATCGTCGCCGCGGGGCCGGACATGCGCCCGCTGCGCTTGAAGTACTGCAGATCGGAGGTGAAGAACTGGTGGTGTACGTGCTTGCAGTTCGCCTTTACCCAGGCCTCGATTTCGTCCATGCTTCTTCCGTCGTCCCAGAGATCGGCGGCGCTGTCTACCAGCAGGCCGTAGCCGGAGGAGCTGCAATACGAGTCCAGTACGATCAGTCGGCGATCCGGAAATTCCGCCTTGAGCTGTTCGGCGGCTTCGTAGGCGTTGTTTACGGAGGGCGTCATACCGGAGCCGAACGCGATATGCAGCACGTCTCCCTGCTTGAGCAGCTCCCGGAAATAATCCGCGTAGGCATAAGTGTTGATCTGTGAGGTGCTCGGGATCTTTCCGTCCGCGATGAAGCCGTAAAACCTGTTCAGCGCTTCCGGGTCGCGCTCCATATCGTCAGGGTACTCCTTTCCGTCCACGGAATAGGAATAGAACAGGACGTTCAGACCCCTTCCGTTGACGTAGGAAAAGGGCATATCCACCGTGGATTCACAGGAAAGCAGAAAATCGTGATGCATGGCAAAGCCTCCAGTATATTTTCAATCTCTTTAGTGAAAACAAATCAGCCAGGCGAGAAGCGCGGAGAAGACGCAGGAGAGACTTCCGAGCAGAAATTCCGGAACCGTATGGCGCTTGATGCGGACGGATGCCCACAGAATCGCGCCGAACAGGCAGGCGCCGAGCAGACAGAACCAGCCGCCGACGGCGGTGCAGAGGAAGCCGATCGGGCCGGTGACGCTGCTGGCGTGCCCGCTCGCGCGGATGTGCAGCGCCTTGTTGAAGACAGTCAGCACGAGCGCGGAGAAGAAATAGATCAAAAACAGCATCAGAAGCCCGCTCGCGCGCCGGAAAAACAGCGCGTAGACGACGCCGCAGACGTATCCGATGAATGCGAAGACAAAGGCGAGCGTCCGCTGGCCGTCCCGGCCGCGCGCGCGAACAGCGGGCACAAGCCAGGAGACGGGATAGGCAAGAACGGGAACCGCCGCCAAAAACAGAAGGCTCAGCCAGAGATCAGTGGGAGAGCGAAACAGCGTCGGACGCAAAAGGCGTACCAGCAGCACCATGACGACGGCCATGACGGGCGGTACAGACAGAATGCGAATGAGCCTGGCAAGGCCGTCCTCGAACCGAGATACTTTTATGTCCGCCATGCAGTATACCCCACTTTTCGCAAATGGTCAATGTAATATCGTATATTATATTACATCGTATTACATACAATGTCAAGCGAGAATTGATGACGAGACGTTGACGAAAAAGCGAAGTCATGATATATTGCTTTTGGAGGGATCGATATGCCGTACAGTAACGAGTTGGTCGCGTTCAAGCTGCGCAAGTGGGAAAAATACCTGAACAATTATCAGCTGCCGCAATGGGAGGACATACCCGACCTCGGCCTGTATATGGAGCAGATCATCGATCTGCTCAAGCAGTATCTGGACTATCTGCCGCCGGAGTTGAAGGAAGAGCAGTTCATCACGGCCTCCACGATCCATAATTACGTCCGCACGAAGGTGATGCCGCAGCCGCGAAAGAAGAAGTACTACCGCGAGCACATCGCCTATCTGATCATGATCCTCACCCTCAAGCAGAGCCTGAGCATCGCGCTCATCCAGAAGCTGATCCCCATGGAAATGCAAGAGGAGGATATCCGGCAGACCTATACCGCATTTGTGAAGCAGCACAGCCTCGCGGCGAAGTACTTTACCGTGCAGGTCCGTCAGATCGCCTCCAGGATCCTCGGACATGACGAGCATTACGAGATCTCCGCGGCCGTCACGGAGGATCTGATCACGCTGTCCTCGATATTCGGCGGCTTCTCGCGGCTCTTGTCCGAAAAGCTCCTGCTGCTGGAGGGAAAGACCACGGACGACTTTGAGGAGACAAAACAGATGTAACTGTCCTGTATATCGGATATAACCCATGAGAGCATATCTCATGGGTTTTCTGTTGAAGAAAAGCGCGGCATAAAGTATAATGGAGAAAAAGGGAGGGGTCAGCATGAAGCGCAGGATCGTTGTGAAAATCACGGGCAGGGCGAGCGCAAAGCCGGATCAGGTCGTGATCTCCATGACCGTGCAGGCGACGGATACCGAGTATCCCCGCGCCGTCGAGCTGGGAGCAAGGCAAAGCGAAGCCGTAAAGGCGTCGCTGCTGCCGCTCGGCTTTGGGAAAGAGGACGTCAAGACGACAAATTACAACGTCAGCACCCGGTACGAGAGCGAACAGGACGAGCGCGGCGTTTTCCGGCAGCGTTTCGCGGGCTACGACTGCGTCCACAGTCTTTCCCTGGAATTTCCCATGGACAGCGCGCGCCTGTCCGCCGTTGTATGCGCGCTCGCGGAGAGCGAAGCGGCGCCGCAGTTCCATATCCGCTTCACGGTGAAGGACTCGGACGCGGTGATCGAGCGCGTGCTGCAGGACGCGGCTGAACGCGCGGCGGAGAAGGCGGAGATCCTCTGCGCGGCCTCCGGGGTGCGGCGCGGGGCGCTCGTCGGCATTGAGTATGGCAGCCGCGGCGCGGAGCTGTATTCCCAGACGGAATGCGCGCCGATGCTGCGCATGGCCAAGGCCTCCGCGAACGGCGCCATGGCGGATATGGATATCGTGCCGGAGGACATCCGCACGGAGGAGACGGTGACCTTCATCTGGGAAATCGCCTGAGGCACGGCGATGCAGGACTATGTACTCAACGCCGCGCAGCGGCTGGCAGTGGAGACGACGGAGGGCTTCGTGCGCGTGATCGCGGGCGCCGGCAGCGGGAAGACCCGCGCGCTTGCGCACCGCTTCGCGTATCTTGTCAATGAGCTCGGCATCCTGCCGGGGAATATCCTCTGCGTGACCTTCACGAACAAAGCCTCCAACGAGATGCGCCAGCGTATCCATTCGCTCACGGGCGACCGGGATACCGGCTATATCAACACGTTTCACGGCTTCTGCGTCTCCGTTCTGCAGGAGGACAGCTATGCCGCGCAATACCCGAAGAGCTTTCTCGTGCTGGATAACTCCGATATCGACGCCATGCTTGCCATCATCTATGAGGAGCGCGGCCTGACGCTCCGGGATATGACCTTCGGAAACGCGCGGGACATGATCGAGATCCAGAAGCTCGTCAAAAAGCCGGAGTATTATCTGGATATGATCGGCATGTCGCTGGAGGCGCTGCACGAGAAATACATGCAGGCCGTGTCTGTGCAGGACGTCATCTTCTACGGCTATCTCTATCAGGAGAAGAAATGCTTTGCGCTGGACTATAACGATCTGCTCAAATTCACGCTCTACATCTTTTCCGTGAACGAGGACATCCGGCTGAAGTGGCAGCAGCGTCTCGAATACGTCATGATCGACGAGTTCCAAGACATTGACGAACCGCAGTATGAACTGATGAAGGTCCTCTGCGCATATCACAAAAACCTGTTCGTCGTTGGCGATCCCGACCAGACTATTTACACCTGGCGCGGCGCGGATATCCGGTATCTTCTGGAGTTCGATAAAGAGTTTCCGGGGACGAAAACGATCTATATGATGGAGAACTACCGCTCCACACCACAGATTCTTGCCGTGGCGAACTCTCTGATCGGCAAGAATCGGAATCGTATTGAAAAGGACCTGATCCCGAAGCTGCCGGACGGCGAGAGCGTTCTCTGCCACCACGGCGCGACAGCGGAGGCGGAGGCGGAGTGGATCGCAAGCGAGATCGGCATGCTGCACGATAGGGGAACGCCTTATAAGGATATAACGATCCTCTATCGGGCGCACTACGTCTCACGCGTTGTAGAGGAGCTCCTGCAAAAGCGAAAAATCCCGTATACCATTTACAGCGGCGTACAGTTCTTCAATCGAAGGGAGATCAAGGACGCGCTGAGCTATCTACGGCTGCTTGCCTATCGGGACGATCTCTCGTTCCGTCGTGTCGCCAATGTTCCGCGCCGCAATCTGGGAGAACGCAGGATGCGCTTCCTGCGCGAATATGCCGACGCGCACGACGTCTCGCTGTACGAAGCGCTGCGCCTGAATCTGGAGGACGAGATCTTCAAGGGTACAAAGGCGCGCGGACTGCTCTCACTGGTGGAGCTATGCAGCGCGGGCGTCGATGAGAAGCCAATCTCCGAGCTGCTTTCCGAGGTCCTTGACGCGAGCGGCTATGAACGGATGCTGCGCACGGAGGGCAGCCAGGAGCGTCTGGATAACCTCGCGGAGCTGAAGCAGTCCGTTTACGAATATGAGACGAGCTGCGGAGAGGAAGCGACGCTGGAGCACTATCTGGCGCACGTCGCGCTCTTCACGAACAGCGACGCGGATACGTCGCAGGACAAGGTCCGATTGATGACGGTCCATGCGGCAAAGGGCCTCGAGTTTCCGTATGTGTTCCTCTGCGAGATGAACGAGGGCGTGTTTCCGTCGCGCAAGACGAACACGCTGCCGGGCATGGAGGAGGAGCGGCGGCTGGCTTACGTCGCGGTGACGCGCGCGGAAAAACGGCTCTATCTTTCAGAAGCGGAGGGGCGCAGCTTGGACGGCGCGCCGAAGTATCCCTCGCGCTTTCTGCTGGACGTCGATCCCGTGCTTCTGGAATACACGCAGCCGCCGCGCGAGGGCCTGATCGCGGATGCGCGGGAGTATATCGCCGCAAACGAGGCGCGTTTGCCGGAGAGCGCCGCGCAGGCGGTCTATGAGATCGGGCAGCGCGTGCGGCATGAGGTGCTCGGCGCGGGCACGGTCGTCGGCGTAGATGAAAAACGCGGCGCGCATCTCGTGCAGTTCGACAGCATGCGCACGCCGCGCGCGATCGCGTTCAAGGCAAAGCTGACAGCGCTGTGAATATCGCAAATAACGGGAGACGCATTCGCGTCTCCCGTTACGCACATATGTACCGTCTTCTTTCGAGCCGCTTCTTGCGCCTGACGTGTTATGCTGACGGCATACGAAAGGAGGGGATCGCCGTGCTGCAGGCGCTGAAACGGCGAGAGGGGAAGATCTGCTGGATCGCGGTGGAGGATATCCGTCCGAATCCCGTTCAGCCCCGCCGTGTTTTCGATCCGGAGGGGCTTCGGGAGCTGGCGCGGAGCATCGCGGAAAGCGGCGTGCTGCAGCCGCTCATCGTACGCAGACGGCAGGGGCATTATGAGTTAATCGCGGGGGAGCGCCGACTACGGGCGGCAAAGCTCGCGGGGCTTGCCGAGGTGCCCTGCATCCTCTCGTCGGCAAATATGGAGGAGGCGAGCGTCCTCGCGCTGATCGAGAACCTCCAGCGCCGCGATTTGAACTTCCTGGAGGAAGCGGAGGGCATCTCGCGCCTGGTAAAGATGTTCGGCATGAGCCAGGAGGAGGCGGCGCGGCGGCTGGGCAAATCACAGTCAGCCGTTGCCAATAAGCTGCGGCTGCTGCGGCTCCCGTCCGATGTGCTGGAAAGACTGGTGGATTCGGGCATGAGCGAGCGGCACGGAAGAGCTCTGCTGCGCTTGGATACGGCGGAGCGTCAACGTCGAGCCCTTGACGTGATGCTCGCGGAGAATATGAACGTAGCCGCGGCGGAGCGCTATATCGACGCCATTCTCGAATCGCCGGAACTGGCAATTAATGCCAATGATCGAGCTGAAACGGAAAACATACATAAGCACACCTTCGTAATGAAGGATTTGCGTGTATTCTACAACTCGCTGAGCCGCAGCGTGGAGCTTATGCGCCGCGGCGGGATCGCGGCGGACGTGCGCCGCGAGGAGACGGAAGATGCCGTCACGCTGACGATACGCATTCCGAGGAAATGACAGAGACGCGGGAAAACCCCGCGTCTCTGCCAATTTCGGACTATTTCACGACCACGTTGTCATTTCCGAGCAGCTCCCGCAGCTCTTGGACGAACGCATTGTGAACGACACAGCTCGCGCCGAGCCGTTTGCTGCCGTCTTCAAATACGATGACCATCTGCTGTGTACCGGGAAACATATTGCGGACAAGCTCAATGCGCTTCATGCGCTTGTCGTTCCGGGAGGGAAGACGAATGTAAAGCTTTTGTTCCGCGGGCGTATGCTGCGCTTGCTGTACGGCGCTGTCTGCACCCGGCGCTTTCAGATCGGACAGCGGGCGGAAGCCGTCAACCATGAGCTGCGGCTCCTTCTCGTCTCGTACGGAAATGCGGCCGCTCACGAGCAGGGGCGCGTTCGCCTGTACGTACCCGCCGCCGTTATCCAGCGCGCGCTGGAACGCGATCAGCTCCATGGAGCCGGTGTCGTCTTCCAAGGTGACGTAGGCCATGAGAGCGCCGTTTTTCGTCGTACGCGTGCGATAGGCGGAAACGATTCCGGCGACGGTGATCTGCTGTTCATCGCGGAAGCGTGTCGGCCCGTTCTCCGAGGCAAAGTCGCTCAGCAGCGTGCCGATCGGAACCGTGCCGACTCTGCGCGCTGCCTCTCGGTATTCGTCCATCGGATGCCCGGACAGATAGAGACCGGTAGTGGCCTTTTCCATCGCCATAAGCTCCTGGCGCGTGTATTCTGCCACATCGGGAAGCGATATTTCGGAGGACGCCTGGGCGTCTCCGTCGTCAAACATGGAGAATTGACCGCTGATCCGGCTGCGCCCGTCGGCGGCGATGCCGTCCAAAACGGACTCTGTGATCTGGATCAGCTGCTTGCGCTTCGCGCCCATGCTGTCGAAAGCGCCGGACTGGATCAGGCTCTCCACGGCGCGCCGATTCAGGTCCTTGCCGTACATGCGGCGGCAAAAGTCCTGAAAGGAGGCAAAGGCGCCGTTCACCGCCCGCTCGCGCATCAGCGCCTCGATCACGCCTCTGCCGATGCCCTTGATCGCCACGAGACCGAAGCGGATGTTCTCGCCGACGACAGTGAAATCCGCGTCCGATTCGTTCACGTCGGGCGGCAGGAGATTTATGCCGAGGCCGCGGCACACGGAGATATACTCCGCGACCTTGCCGCTGTCGCTCAGTACGCTCGTAAGCAGTGCGGCCATGTATTCGCGCGGAAAGTGGCACTTCATATAGGCGGTGCGGTAACTGACAATGGCGTAAGCGACCGCATGCGCCTTGTTGAAGGCATAGCTGGAAAAGTCGAGGATCTCGTCGTAGATGCTGCTGGCGATCTCCTCCGGGACGCCGTTGGCCACTGCGCCGGGAATGTTCCTCTCGGGATCGCCGTGAATGAATGCGACGCGCTCCTTCTTGATGTCTTTTTCCTTCTTCTTCGACATTGCGCGTCGGATCATGTCCGCCTGCCCGAGCGAAAAGCCCGCAAGATTGCGGAAGATTTCGATGACCTGTTCCTGATAGACGATGCAGCCGTAGGTGACGTCGAGGATCGGCTTGAGCAGGGGGTGCTTGTAGCTGATCTTCTCCGGATGCGCGGAGCATTCGAGAAAGCGCGGAATGCTGTCCATCGGACCGGGACGATAGAGCGCGATGATGGCCGTGATGTCCTCAATGCTTTTCGGCTGCAGCCCCGTGCAGACGCCGGTCATGCCCGTGCTCTCGAGCTGGAACACGCCCTCGGTCCTGCCCTGCGAGAGCATTTCAAAAACGGCCTTGTCGTCCTCCGGGACGTCCTCGATCCGAAAGTCGGGAATGCGGCGGCGGACGAGCTGCACGGCGTCATCGAGAACGGTGAGGTTTCGGAGACCGAGGAAGTCCATCTTCAGCAGGCCGAGCTCCTCCAGCGTCGTCATAGGAAACTGGCAGACGACGGATTCGTCGTTCTTTGCAAGGGGGACGTATTCATAGACGGGGTTTTCCGTGATGACGACGCCGGCGGCATGAGTGGAAGCGTGCCGAGGCATGCCCTCCAATTTTCGCGCCGTATCAATTAGGGTGCGAAGCGTATCGTTTCCGTCGTAAAATTCCTTGAGGGGTTTTGACAGACGAAGCGCCTCGTCGAGCGTCATGCCCAGCGCCATGGGAACCTGCTTGGCAACGGCGTCGCACTCGGCGTAGCTGACGTTGAGCGCGCGTCCGACGTCGCGTATCGCGGCGCGCGCCGCCATGGTGCCAAAAGTTACGATCTGGGCGACGTGGTCGCCTCCGTATTTGCGCGAGACGTAGTCGATCACCTCGCCGCGGCGCCGGATGCAGAAATCTATGTCGATATCAGGCATGCTGACCCTGCCGGGGTTGAGAAAGCGTTCAAAGAACAGACTGTATTTGATCGGGTCGACGTCCGTGATGTACAGGCAGTAGCTGACGATGCTGCCAGCGGCGCTGCCGCGTCCGGGACCGACGGGGATGCCCTGCGATTTCGCATAACGGATGAAGTCGGAGACGATCAGAAAATAATCCGTAAAGCCCATCTGCCGGATCATATCCAGCTCGTAACGGAGCTGCCTTTCCAGCGCCTCACCCCCTGCGGGATACCGCTGCGCAAGGCCTGCAACGCAGAGCTTCTCCAGATAGGAGAAGCTGTCTGTCTCGCCCTCCGGGAGAGGGAAGCGGGGCAGATGATAGTGGCCGAAGGTGAACGAATAGTTGCACATCTCCGCGATCTTTACCGTGTTGTCGTATGCCTCCTGTTCGTTCGGGAAGAGAGCGCGCATTTCCGCCTCGCTTTTGAGGTAGTAGCTGTCGCCGCGGAAGGCCATGCGATCCGTTTCCTCAACCGTCTTGCCCATCTGGATGCACATGAGCACGTCCTGACTGGAGGCGTCCTCGGCGCGTATATAATGTGCGTCATTCGTCACAACGAGCGGAATACCCGTCTCGGCGTGGATGCGGAGAAGCCCCTCCGCCGCCTGACGCTCCTCCGGCATGTCGTGGTTTTGCAGCTCGAGATAAAAGCCATCCGCGCCGAAAAGCTCGCGCAGCCAGAGCGCCCGAGCCTTCGCCGCCTCATAGTCGTCCTGAAGGATGCGGCGGGGAATTTCTCCAGCTATGCAGGCAGAAAGGCAGATAAGCCCCTCTGCGTGCTCCGAGAGCAGTTCCCAGTCGATGCGCGGCTTCGTATAAAAGCCCTCGACAAAGCCCATGGATACGAGATAACAGAGGTTCCGGTAGCCGGTCTCGTTTTTGCAAAGCAGGATAAGATGGGAATACTCTGAATCTACGCCGTGAACGCGCCCGAAGCGCGAGTTCGGCGCGACGTAGACCTCACAGCCGATGATCGGCTTGATCCCGGCGTTCTGCGCCGCCTTGAAAAAGTTGACCGCGCCGTACATGACTCCGTGGTCCGTGATGGCGAGCGCTTCCTGTCCGAGCTCTTTTGCGCGAGCGCAGACCTCGTCGATGCGGCAGAAGCCGTCGAGCAGGCTGAATTCGCTATGGACATGCAGATGAACAAAACTCATGCGCGTTCCTCGTTTTCCCGCAGTGTCGGATGGAATCGGTCAGGGCGTCTCGGGCGTTTCGGCCGCAGCGAAGAATGGCTCCGGTTCCGACTCCGGGATCGTCAGATCCAGATCCGTGCCGATGCTGCAGCCGGGCAGAGCCTCCTGCAGCGCGCGCACCTGCTCTGCGGTGACGGCGTTGTGCGAGAGGTAGAGCGTTTTCAGCTCACGCATGCCGTAGAGCGGCGTCAGGTCTGCGATCTGGTTGCCCTCGATCTCCAGATAAGTCAGCGAAGTAAGGGCGGAGAGAGCGGATATATCGGAGATGCCGGTGTAATTGAGCGAGAGCGTGTTCAGCTTCGTCATGCGGGAGAGGGCGGAGACGTCGCCGATCATGTTGTCGCTGAGATAGAGCTCCGTGAGCTCCGTGAGCGGCGCGAGCGGCGAAACGTCGGTTAGGCCGCAGTTGTTCAGCACAAGATGGCGCAGCCCGGTCAGCCCGGAAAGCGGCGTTAGATCGGTAAAGCGGTTGCCCGCTCCGATGCCGGTCAGATTGCCGAGCGTCAGGTTTTGGAGCTTATCAAGCCCGGCAAGCGGAGTCAGGTCAAAGAGCTCGTTGTCATTGACGGTGAGCGTGACGAGGCGATCGAACTGCTCCAGGCCGGCAAGCGTGCGCAGCGTCGCGCCGGGCGCTACGACAGCGGTCGTTTCCGTGGATTTGTATTCCGTTTCCCCGACCTTGAAGGTGAAATAGGGCTCGTCGTGGGTGATCACGCACTCGGGAAGCGCGCGTTCCAGAGAATCGAGCCATTCCGCGGCGATTTCATTTTTCTCAATCGCGAGCTCTTTCAGCGAGCTGAGCCGACAAAGGACATCGACATCCTCCTCCGTCAGCTCGACAGATTTCAGCCCCAGACGATTGAGCTGCGTCAAATCGGCCAGAGCGTTGAGATTGCTCGGATCGTTGCCGCTGAGCCAGAGCTCTTCCAGATTCTCAAGGGAGCGCAGAGGAGCGAGATTCGTGACCTTGTTGCCGTCCAGATCGAGATAACGCAGGGAGCTTAAAGGCAGCAGAGCGGCAATGTCCTCCACCTCGTTGTTCCAAAGACAGAGCCAGTCCAGCTTCATAAGTCCGGAGAGCGCGTCCAGATTGCTGATATCGTTGTCACGCAGGTCCAGCTTCGTCAGGCGCGTGCATTTGGCGAGCACGGAAATGTCCGTGATGCCCCGGCTGCCGAGCTCCAGCTCCGTCACGTCGGATTTGAAGGTCACACCGCCGAGCGTGAGCTCCTCTACCACGTCGCCCTCGTCATAATAGATATTGCAGTTCGGCAGCGCGGCGCTCAGCTCATCCAGCTGCTTTTTTGTCAGCTTCATATCCCGCAGGCTCAGCGTCGTCAGGGAGCGCAGGGAATACAGCGGCGTGAGGTCTTCGATCTCGTTACCGTCCAGATAGAGGGAGCGCAGGGCGGAGAGACCGCTCAGCGGACTGACATCCTGCACGCTGTTATCGCCGAGATGCAGATAAGTGAGCGTGATCAGATCGGAGAGCGGGCGCAAATCAGAGACTCGATTGTCCGTGAGCGTGATGCTCTCGGGAGCGGTCAGCTCCGCGAGCGCCGTTATATCGGACAGCTCGCGCGATGCAAGGGAGAGAATCTTTGTATCGACGCGGATATCCTGTCCGGCAATCCGTATCGCGGCGACCACGGCGTCCGGCTCGACCGTGGGCGTCGTGTCACCGGCCTGCAGACGCTCGAGCAGATCGTCGATCGCGCCTGAGTCGAACTTCAGATCGGCGAGGCGGAGGATGCTCTCCGCTCCGGCCTTGTCGTTCATGGCCATGTGGCTCTCCGCCAGAAGGAGATAGGCGTCTTCTGTTTCCCGGATCCGCAGCGCGGACTCTGCAGCGCTGACCGCCTGCTCGTACCTGCCGGCAAGATAGGCGCTCCTCGCGCGATCGAGCTTTCTCGCGCAGCGGCTTTCAGCGGAAAAGGGCCCAAGCAGCAGAGCCGCGACGATGACCGCAACGGCTGCAAGAGCGATCAGGGCGATTATCCCGAAACGGGGACGCTCGCTTCGTTTCGTTCTTCTCATATATGTATACCTCGGATCGTCAGAATGATCCCGATGCGGGAGGCGGGCCTGTCGCCCTGCCAAAGCAATTATAATGCCGAATTGCATCAAAGTCAAACAAGGCGCGCGGTCTGATACGTAACTGCGCGCCCTGTCTGATTTCGGGCGAATCATCTGCGCCGCAGATTTGCGGAGATCTCCGCAAGCGCGTCGGCGGCCTCCATTTCGCAGTCGCAGCTGCGTGCGAGGTCGCAGAGCGCAACGATCCCCACGACGCGTCCGTCGTCCAGCACCGGCAGACGGCGGACCTGATCCAGAGACATGAGCCGCGCGGCCTTTTCCACATCGTCGAAGGGCTGCGCAGTTACAATGCCGCGGGACATGATCTCCTTGACAGGCGTTTGCTGCGGGTCGGCGTCGCAGGCCACGCAGCGCAGCACGATGTCGCGGTCTGTCAGAATACCGCGCAGCCTGCCGTCCTTTCCGCAGGCGGGCACGGCGCCGATGTTGCGGCTTTTCATCAGCCTCGCGGCCGCGCTGACCGGCTCCTCCATGTCGATGGTCACGACGCGGTCCGACATAATCTCGCAGATCTTCATAAAATACCTCCTGAAGTCGATGTACTGGAAGTATCGGCCTCAGGAGGCAGTTTTAAACAGGTAACTTCAGAAAAGACTCATTTGGTTTTCTTCCGGAAGATCGCCGAGCGCGCCCATCGCCCGGAGCGTATCCCAGTGCGTCTGGCTGACCTTCGGGCAGGCGACGGCGAGCTCTTCCACGGAGATGAAGCCGCCGCCTGCGCTGCGGCAGTTCATGAGATCCTGCGCGGCCGCTTCTCCGAGCCCGGAGATCGCCACGAACGGCGGACGCAGACATCCATCTTCAATGAGGAACTTTGCGGCGTCCGATTTGAACAGGTCGACGCCGAGGAAACTGAAGCCGCGCAGATAGAATTCGTACACGGCCTCCAGCGTCGTTAGCAAGTCCTCCTCCTTGGCGGTGGGGTTCGGGTTGCGCTGAATACCCTCGATCGCGCTGCGTACCCTGTCCACGCCGCTTAGCATCAGGTCCGCGTCAAAGCTGTCCTTCTGGCTGCGGCGGTAGAAATAGGCGCTGTAGAAAGCCAGTGGCCTGTGAACCTTGAACCAGGCGATGCGGAAGGCCATCATCACGTAGGCGACGGCGTGCGCCTTGGGGAAGAGGTACTGGATGCGGCGGCAGGACTCAATGTACCATTCCGGTACGCCGAGGGCCTGCATTTCTTCGACGATCCCATCGGGCCAAGGCTTTCCCTTGTGGATGGCGCCCTTGCGCACGGCCTCCATGAATTTGAATGCCCGCTTGGGCTCCATGCCCATGCTGATGAGATAGAGCATGATGTCGTCCCGGCATCCGACGGTCTCCTTGACAGAGGCTGTCCCGCTCATGATGAGGTCCTTGGCATTGCCGAGCCACACGTCTGTGCCATGAGAGAAGCCGGACAGACGAACCAGAATGTCAAAGGCGTCCGGCTGGGTGTCTACCAGCATCTGCCGCGTGAAGCCCGTACCGAATTCCGGGATGCCGATCGTGCCTGTTTTGCCGATTATGGGGTCGTCCTCCGGCAGGCCGAGCGGCTCCGGCGAACGGAAGATGCGCATGGTCTGCCTGTCGTCAAGATGGATCTTTTTCGCATCAAGACCGGTCATATCCTCCAGCATGCGGATCATTGTCGGATCATCGTGGCCGAGCTCGTCCAGCTTGAGGAGATTCTCCTCCATTTTGTGATAGTCAAAATGCGTGGTGATGATGTCGCTGTCGCGGTCGTCCGCGGGGTGCTGGACGGGGCAGAAGTCCGTGACATCCATGTCCTGCGGGATGATGACGAGTCCGCCGGGGTGCTGGCCGGTCGTGCGCTTTACGCCCACACAGCCCGCCGCAAGGCGGTTCTCCTCCGCCTTCGTGACCGTCAGGCCACGCTCCTCCAGATATTTCTTCACATATCCGTAGGCTGTCTTTTCCGCAAGCGTACCGATCGTGCCGGCCTTGAAGACGTGATCTCGGCCAAACAGCGTCTCTGTATATTTGTGCGCGTTTGCCTGATACTCACCGGAGAAATTCAGGTCGATATCCGGCACCTTGTCGCCGCCGAAGCCGAGGAAGGTCTCGAAGGGGATGTCGAAGCCGTCCTTATCCAAAGGCGTGCCGCAGACGGGGCAGAGCTTGTCAGGCATGTCCGCGCCGCAGCCGTAGCCCTTGCCGCTCTCAAAGTCGCTGTACCGGCAATTTGGGCAGCGGTAATGCGCCGGCAGGGCGTTGACCTCCGTAATTCCGGACATGTAGGCCACGAGGGAGGAGCCTACGCTGCCGCGCGAGCCGACCAGATAGCCGTGCGCGAGCGAGTCCGCGACCAGCTTCTGCGCGGACATATAGATGACGTCATATTCGCGGGCCAGAATATCGTGCAGCTCGGTCTCCAGACGCTCGGTCACGATCGCGGGCGGGTTTTCCCCATAGAGCGCGTGCATCTTTGCGTAGCAGAGCCGCTGCAGATCCTGCGCGGAATTCTCGATCTTCGGCGGGAAGAGTTTTTTCGGAAGGATATCGAAGGATTCGATCCGGTCGGCGATGGCGCGCGGCGCGTCAATGACGACTTCACGCGCTTTCTCCTCGCCGAGGTAGGAGAATTCCTCGAGCATTTCAGATGTGGTCTTGAAATAGAGGGGGGTGGGGCGATCCGCGTCGTCCATCTTTTTGGAGGCCAGCAGGATGCGCCGGAATATCTCATGCTCCGGCTCCAGAAAATGCACGTCTCCCGTCGCTACAACAGGCTTTCCGAGCTCTTCGGCGAGCTCCACGACGCGGCGGTTCAGATCGCGCAGCTCCTCCTCGTTTGCGGCCTTTCCCGCGCCGATCAGGAACGCGTTGTTGCAGATCGGCTGAATTTCCAGATAGTCGTAAAACGCGGCAAGGCGGCGCTGTTCCGCGGCGCTGCGGCGGCCGAGGATCGCGTCGAATACCTCGCCGGCCTGACAGGCCGAGCCGATCAGAAGGCCTTCGCGGTAATTGAGGAGGAGGCTCTTGGGGATGATCGGGTGGCGGTGGAAATAGTCCAGATGGGATTTCGAGATCAGCTCATACAGATTCTTGAGGCCCGTCTTGTTCTGCGCAAGCAGAACGATGTGCCTTGCCCTGCGGCCGCCGAGACCACTGCGCATGGAGCTGATCACCGGTTGGATCTCGTCAAACCGCGAGACGCCCTTTTCCTTGAGCATGGCGAAAAAGCGCTCGCAGATGCGCCCGCAGACATAGGCGTCGTCATCCGCGCGGTGATGGCGGAAGTCCGGCAGACCGAGACGCCCGGCGACCGTGTCGAGCTTGTATCGCTTCTCATCCGGGAGCAGCGTCTGCGCCAGCGCGAGGGTATCCGCATAGACGGGGGAGAAGTCGATCCCCAGACGCGCGCAGGCGGCGGAGACGAAGCCGACGTCGAAATCCGCGTTGTGCGCGATCAGCGGGCGGTCGCCGACGAATTCGAGGAAGCGCGGGATTGCGTCCGCTTCCGTTGGCGCGTCAAACACATCGCGCTCCGTGATGCCGGTCAGGTCCGTAATGCTGCGCGGCAGAGGCCGTTCAGGGTTGACGAACGTGTCGAAGCGAGCGACGCACTCCGTGCCACGGAAGAGAACGGCGCCAATTTCAATGATTCGGTCGCGGCTTTGATAGAGGCCCGTCGTCTCCAGATCGAAGGCGACGAACTCGTCGTCTAATGCCCGGCTGTCGCTGCCGTTTACGGCAAGCCGGTCGTCCACGTCGTTGATGAAATAGCCCTCGACGCCGTAGATGACCTTGATGCCGCTCTTCTTGGCTGCGTTCCAGGCGTCGGGGAAGGCCTGAGCAACGCCGTGATCCGTAAATGCGACGGCCGGGTGTCCCCAACTTGCGGCTGTCTTCACAACGGCTACCGGATCGCATAGCGCGTCCAAGGTGGAAAAGCGCGTGTGCAGATGCAGCTCCACGCGCTTGTCGCCGGGATAGTCGTCTGTTCGCACAGGCTTTTTCATCAGCCGGATCGCCTGCACGTCCAGCGCGAGGTCCTCGTCATAGCGATTGTAGGAGACGCTGCCCTTGACTGCGACGTACATGCCAGGCTTCAGCGCTTCCGTAACGCTGCGGTCCTTGCCGGCGCTGATGTATTTCGATACACGGATCGAGCCTGTAAAGTCTGTGATGCAGAAGTCCAGAACGATGGCCTTCGTCTTCTTGATCTCTCGGTTATCCACAGAGAAAACCTCGCCGCAGACGATCACAGCGCCGCTTTCCGCGGTCAGCGAGCCGATCTCCGTGAGCGGCGCAGGCTTGAAATCCTTGCCGTAAAGCAAAGCGTCCGTCCCGGTCTCTTTCTTCGGGGCGGCGTGTTTCTTCTTTGCTTTCACGGGAGCGGCGCAGTCCTCCGGCTCCGGTACCGCGGACGGCGTGAGAAGCGCGACGCTCTGCAGGCCGAATTCCGCAGCGATGCATGCCTCAAGTTCCTGCAGCTCGACCGCTGAAGGCACCGCCGCAAAGCGCACGTCAGCGCACAGGGAGCGACGCTCCCTGTTGATCGTCACAGCGCTGACCTGGGCCTGACAGAGCCCGCCGCAATGCTCGCGAAGCGACTCGCAGCAGGCGAATAGTTCCAAAAACGGTGTGATCCTGTCCATATGTATACGTTCCTTGATGCGTCAAAAGATTCAGTCGCTGTATATCAGCTCGAGAAGCGCTTCCAGCAGACGGTCGCCGGGGACCTTGCCTACGATTTTGCCCTTCTTGAACAGTACGCCTTCTCTGTCGCCGCCTGCGACGCCGTAATCAGCTTCCCGTGCCTCGCCGGGACCGTTGACGGCGCAGCCCATCACAGCGACCGTGATGTCGCGCTTTTCATCGCGGAGTGCATCTTCAACCTGCCTCGCAAGCGGGATCAGATCAATGCGCGTTCTGCCGCAGGTCGGACAGGAGACAACGCGGACACCCTCGCGCCGGAGCCCGGCGGCCTTGAGGATGGATAGTCCCGCTCTGACCTCGGAGACAGGGTCCGCCGTTAGAGATACGCGGATCGTATCGCCGATCCCGTCGAGCAGCAGCGCGCCGATGCCGACAGCCGAGCGGACGAGGCCGTTGTACTCCGTGCCGGCCTCCGTGACGCCGACGTGGAGCGGGTAATCCGTCTGCGCGGCAAGCAGACGGTAGGCTTCCACAGTCTCGCGCACGTCTGAGGATTTGATGGAGATGCAGATATCCGTAAAGCGCATGCTCTCAAGCAGGCGCACCTGACGCAGCGCGCTCTCCACCAGCGCGCGCGGGCAGCGGCCGAGCTGCTCGAGCAGATCCCGGTCGATGCTGCCGCTGTTGACGCCGACGCGGATCGGTATCCCGCGCGCGGCGCAGGCCTCGGCCACGGCGCGCACGTTTTTCTCGTCACCGATGTTGCCGGGATTGATGCGGATCTTGTCCGCGCCCGCTTCGACTGCCGCAAGCGCAAGCCTGTAATCGAAATGAATGTCGGCCACGACGGGCAGGGGAGAGGCGGCGCGGATCGCGCCGATCGCGCGCGCCGCATCCATATCCGGCACGGCGCAGCGGACGATCTCGCAGCCGGCTGCGGCAAGGCTGCGGATTTGCGCGAGCGTCGCCTCCACGTCGTCCGTGCGCGTATTCGTCATGGACTGCACCGGGACAGGCGCGCCGCCGCCGATCGGAACGCCGCCGACGCAGATTTGCTTCGTTGTATTTCGCATAGCTTTTCTCTTTCCGTCAATGCACGATAAGGCGCACGACGTCGTTATACATGACAAAGATCATCAGGCCCACGAGCATCACAAGGCCGGCTGCGTGGATATAACCCTCGTATTTCGGGTCGATCTTTCTGCGGATGATGTGTTCGACGATCCATGTTAGTATCAGGAACAGGATCCGGCCGCCGTCGAGTGCCGGGATCGGCAGCAGATTCATAACGGCCAGATTGATGGCGATAAATGCGGCCAGATAGGCGATGTTTTCAAAGGCGTCGCGCGTCGAGGCCGAGGATTGCCCAACGTCGTTGATCATGGAGACGATCCCCACGACACCGGAGAGATCCTTTACGCCCACAGCGCCGGTGAACAGATCCCCCAGACTCAGGCGGATCATGCGCACGAAGTCCAGCGCGCAGTACCAGCTGTATTTGAGCTTCGCGCCGAAGCCCTCCTCCTTGCCGCCGAAGTAAAAGCCGTATTGCAGCCGCTCGTTGCCGTTCTCGTCCGTGGAGACGACCGTGCGTTCCATTCGGATACTCCCGATCTTCACCTTCTGCCCGTCGCGCAGGACGACAATGTCGATGGGACGATCGCCGGCGCGTGAGAGGAAGGTGGAGACGTTGGAGGAAAAATACGTCCGTTCGCCGTCAATTTTGTAAATGGTGTCTCCGACTTCAAAGGCGTTCTCGCCCTCATAGGGACAGCCTTCCATGAAGCCGGTGATTTGAGGGGTCAGAAAGCCGGACGCGCCGGAGAAAATGACGAAAATCAAAATGAGGCCGAAAAGAAAGTTCATCGCCACGCCGGCGACAAGGATAATCAGCTTTTTCCAGGCGGGCTGGCTCGTGAAGGCGCGTGGATCGGCGGATTCGCTGTCCTCGCCCTCCATGGCGCAGAAGCCGCCCAGCGGCAGCGCGCGCAGCGTATAGAGGGTCTCCTTGCCCTGCTTTTTGAGCAGCTTCGGGCCCATGCCAACGGCAAACTCGTTCACCTTCACGCCGCAGGCCTTTGCGGCAAGAAAGTGACCGAGCTCATGCGTGCCTATGAGAATGCCGAAAACAAGAATGGCGACGATGACGTACATAGCTTACCTCGAATACTGTAATGCGGCCCTCAGCCGGGGAATCGATACGCGGCGGCGAACGCTCTTGCGGCGGCGTCTGTCTCCAGAATCGCGTCAAGCGTCAGCCCCGCATTCATGTCTATGCTGTCCAGCGCGGCCGCAACACATGCATGGATCGCGCCGAACGGGATCTCGCGGCGGAGAAAACGCGCGACGGCGACCTCATTGGCGGCGGACAGCGCGGCTGCGGAGCTGTCCACGCGCCGGGCGCATTCGATCGCCAGGGCGAGACAGGGCGTGTTCGTCAGATCCGGCGCGCTGAAATGCAGGCCGGACAGCTTTGTGAAATCCAGCCGCTCCGCCTGTGACGGCAGACGCTCCGGCCAGGTGAGCGCATATTGGATGGGCAGGCGCATATCGGGAACGCCGCACTGCGCAATGACGCTGCCGTCCCGGAGCTCGACCATGGAGTGTATCACGCTCTCCGGGTGAATGAGGACCTCGATCTGATCCGGAGAGACGGAGAACAGGTGCATGGCCTCGATGAATTCCAGCCCCTTGTTCATCATGGTAGCGCTGTCGATGCTGATTTTTTGTCCCATCCTCCAGTTCGGGTGCGCGACGGCCTGCTCCGGCGTCGCGTAGAAGACATCTTTCATCGTCTTTCCGCGAAACGGGCCGCCGGACGCGGTGAGCAGGATCCTGCGCAGCTCTTCACGGTCACGTCCGCTCAGACACTGGAAGATCGCCGCGTGCTCGCTGTCTACGGGCAGGATCTCGGCGCAGGCCTCCCGCGCAGCAGCCATAACGAGGCTGCCGGCGCAAACGAGCGTCTCTTTGTTTGCCAGACAGATGCGCTTGTGCGCCGCGATGGCGGCAAGCGTCGGCCTGAGGCCCACGGAGCCGGAGACGGCGGTGACGACGGCTTCGGCCTCCGGGCATACGGCGGCCTCGATCAGACCTTCCGGGCCGGAGACGACACGGATGGAGAGATCGGAGAGTGATGCGCGAAGCTGCCGCGCGCCGGCCTCCGACCAAACGGCGACAAGCCTCGGGTGAAGCTGCCTCGCCTGCGCTTCAAGCAGGGAGAGGTTCGTGTTGCCCGATATGGCCGCGACACGAAGGCCGAGGAATCCGGCGACATCCAGCGTCTGCCGGCCGATGGAGCCGGTAGAGCCGAGAACGGAGATCGTCTTCATATCAGCGAATCGCGGGGACCCAAAGCATCAGGATCTCGATCAGGGGCGCGACGAACATCATGCTGTCGAAACGGTCCAACGCGCCGCCGTGCCCGGGAAGGAGATTGCCGTAGTCCTTGACGCCGCAGCGGCGCTTGACGGCGGAGAAGGCAAGATCGCCGAGCTGGCAGACGAGACTGCCGAGAAAGCCGTAGATCAGCAGCGCGGCAAAGCTGACTTCGATCCTGCAGGCGCGGAGGATCAGTCCGTAAACAAGCGCGAGCACGATGCCGCCGATGAAGCCGCCGACGCAGCCCTCCAGCGATTTGTTCGGGCTGACATGCGGCGTGATCTTATGCCTGCCGAGCGAGATCCCGGCGAAGTAGGCGGCGCTGTCGCAGGAGAAGGTGATCACAAAGGGGAGCAGCAGCCTGGCGGCGCTGTTTTCCCCGCCGCCGATGCGCACGAGCGCGGAGAGCAGGATCGGGAATACGCCTGCGCAAAGCGCGGCGGCAAAAACGTCGCGCAGATCAAGCGGGCGCTCGTCCCGGAAGGAGAAGATCAGCTCACACATCAAATAGAGTATGAGCAGGAACAGCGCTGCGGCCGTGACGGCGTTGTGCGCGCCGAACACGGAGGCGACCGGAACGGCCGCGGCGAGGATCATGGAAACGATCCGGACGCGAAGCGGCAGCGACGGAGCCGTGCAGCGCAGAAACTCCATCACACAGAGCGCTGCGACTGCGCCGACAAGGATCGCAAACACCCATAGGGGCGCGAGAAGGATCACAACGAGCAAAACGGCGATGCCGACGCCCGCGACGATCAAGCGGTTTTTCATTTGGCGCTCACTCCTCCAAATCTTCTGCTTCGGTGCTGATAATCCGAGATCGCGGCGTCCAGATCAGCCTCGGTAAAGTCCGGCCAGAGCGTGTCTGTGAAATACAGCTCGGAATACGCGGACTGCCAGAGCAGAAAGTTACTGAGCCGATATTCACCGCTGGGGCGAATGATGAGATCCGGGTCGGGGATCCCGGCGGAGTACATTTCCCCGGACATGGTATCCTCCGTGATCTCCAATCCGGCCTCTACGCAGGCGCGCGCGGCGCGCACGATCTCCGCGCGGCCGCCGTAATTGATGCAGATGTTTGCCTGAAAGCCGCTGTAATGCGCAGAGATCTCGCTTGTGCGGGCGATCATCTCCTGCAGGGCAGGAGAGAGCGCGGACGTGTCTCCGAAAACGGACATGCGGATGTGGTCGCGCTCCATCGTGTCGATGGCCTCCCGGAGATATTTCTCCAGAAGCGACATGATCGCGGCGACCTCCTCGGGCGGACGCTTCCAGTTCTCCGTGGAAAAGGCGTACACGGTCAGATACTCAACCCCGAGATCACGGCAGTGCGTTGCGATCCTGCGGAAGGTCTCCGCGCCGACTGCATGACCCGCCGTGCGCAGGAGGCCGCGCTTTTTTGCCCAGCGGCCGTTTCCGTCCATAATGACGGCAATATGGCGGGGAAGGTTGTCGGGGGCAACCTTCTCCGCCTTACGAAATCTTGTGAATAGACGCATCATTAAAGCTCGAAGAGCTCCTTTTCCTTCTTGGCCGTGAGCGCGTCGATCTCCTTGATGGCGTCGTCCGTCATCTTCTGAAGATCCTTCTCGATGAGCTTGAGATCGTCCTCGGTGATTTCGGACTTCTTCTGCTGCTTCTTGAATGTCTCCATCGCGTCGCGCCGGATGTTTCGGACGGCGACCTTGCTCTCCTCGCCGTACTTACGAACCAGCTTGGCCAGCTCCTTGCGGCGCTCCTCGGTCAGCTGCGGAAACACAAGGCGGATGATGCGGCCGTCGTTCTGCGGATTGATGCCCAGATCGCTCGCAAGGATCGCCTTTTCGATGTTCTTGAGCACGGAGCTGTCCCAGGGCTGGATGGTCAGCGTCCGGGGATCGGGCGTGGCGATCGTGGCGATCTGCTGGATGGGCGTCGGCGTGCCGTAGTACTCCACAGAGATCTGATCGAGCACGGCGGCGTTCGCGCGACCCGCGCGGACAGAGGCAAACTGCTGGGCAAGAACCTCCGTGGTCTTCTTCATTTTATCCTGGTAGACCTGATAATCGGCTGACATAAAAATGACCTCCTTATGTGATCGTTCAAAGCTTGCGTCCACCCGTTCAGTCGACGACCGTTCCGATCTTTTCGCCCAAGACGACGCGGACAATGTTCTCGGGATCCTTCAGCGCAAAGACAATAACGGGAATGTGGTTATCCATGGAGAGAGAGGTGGCGGTGGAATCCATCACGGCCAGATGCTGCGCGAGCACCTCGTCGTAGCTGATGCTGTCGTACTTGACGGCGCTCGGATCCTTCTTCGGGTCGGCCGAATATACGCCGTCGATGTTCTTTGCCAGCAGGATCGCGTCGGCCTCGATCTCGGCGGCGCGCAGAACGGCGGCGGTGTCCGTCGAGAAATAAGGGCAGCCCGTTCCGCAGGCGAAGATGACGACGCGGCCCTTGGAGAGATGACGCATGGCGCGCAGACGGATGTCGGGCTCCGCGATCGCGCGCATTTCGATGGCGGTCTGTACCCGGACCTCAACGCCCATTTGTCCGAGCACATCGGACAGCGCCAGACAGTTCATAACGGTGGCGAGCATGCCCATGTGGTCTGCGCGCGTGCGCTCGATATGGCCGCTGCCGTCCTTGACGCCGCGCCAGAAGTTGCCGCCGCCGACGACGATGCCGACCTCGACGCCCAGCTCCACACAGCGCTTGACCGCCCCGCAGACGTTCTCGATCACCGTAAAGTTCAGACCGGAGGCGTTCTCTCCGGCAAGCGCCTCACCGCTGATTTTCAGAAGAATGCGCTTATAAACGGGCTCCGCGCCCGACTGCTTTTCCATAGTGCGTCCTCCCTGTAAAATCGTTCCCGATCATTTTACTATAAATCGGCGGAATAGGAAAGAGGTTTTCCGCAAAAAGTAAAAATTGTTTGTACAGGCGCGAAAGATATCCTGTTGCAATTCTAAGCGGCCTGGCTTAAAATTGCTTTAGCATCAGAAAAGGAGAGATAGCGTGACGCGCATAGGACCGTTTTTCTACATAGACGGCAGGCTGATCTTCAACGCCTGCGCGCCCGAGATGGGCGAGCGCCGCGGCGGCAAGCTGGACAATCCATACAGCCACGAACGGCTGTTTCGTCGCCGCGGCCCGGGCGGCGACTATATAGAATTCCCGCGCGGCAGGGTCGTCTGGGATGCGGAGGCAGGCCGTGCGGTCGTCTATATCGACCCGTGCATCCGCAGACCGGAAGTACTCCAAAGGATCGCGGAGGCCTTTGAACTGTCGGATTACGTTGTCGAAGGAGATATACACTATCACTGTAAAAACTGTGCGGACGCCCTGCTGACGGAGGAAGGGCTGTAACAGTCCGGCGAAGCAGATCCCTTTGTCAGACGCTGCCGAAGGGGACGCCGAAAAACGAAATATACTGCGCGGAGCGGGCAATTCGCCCGCTCCGTTTTGATTCATGAACGCTTCGTTACGACGAATCTGCGCCGCAGGAGCTGCGCTTCATAGGGGCGAAGCTCGCCGACGACCGCCTCCCCGGGATAATTGTCCAGCAGCAATTCCGTATCGGGCAGGAGATAGTACGCGGGGACGCGAACCCGTTCCGACAGGTGAGAGAAGGACACGACCACAAGGATGCGCTCGTCCTGTCGTGTTCGCTCATAGACGTAAACCCGGCTGCTGCGGGGAAGATACTCCCGATAATCTCCGTACAGCAGCGTTTCGCTTTCCCTGCGGAGCTTCAGACAGCGGCGGTAGAAGTTCAGTACGCTGTACGGATCCGCCTCCTGATTTGCGGCGTTGATTTCCCGGTAGTTCTCATTCACGAAAAACCAGGGCGTGACATCCGGGGGACAAAAACCGGCGTTGGGCGCGCTGCTCCACTGCATCGGAGTGCGGGCGGAATCGCGGCTGGAGACGTGGATGCGGCGCATCCGCTTTTCCTGCGGCTCATTCCTGTGGAACATATGGTAAAGATTTTTCGAGGCCACGTCCAGGTATTGCTCGATGCTCGGCATCCGAATGTTGGTCATACCCAGCTCCTGACCCTGGTAGACGAAGGGGCAACCCTGCTGAAAGATGTAGCTTGCCGCCAGCGCCGCGGCGGATTCCCGGCGATAGCGCTCGCTGCCGTAACGGCTCACCACCCGGGGGTGATCGTGGTTTTCCAGATAGAGTGTGTTCCAGGCCTTGCCCGCAAGACCGTATTGCCAGCGGGAGAACGCGCGCTTGAGCTTGCGCAGGGAGAAGGGGTGATGCAGATATTCCGTAAAATAGCAGTCGGCAGTCATCCCGTCGAACTGGATCAGCATGTCCAGCACCCTGTCGTCGCCGGAAATATAGCGCAGGGCGCTTTTGACGCTCGTCATGGGTGCCTCGCCGATCTGAATCGCGCCATACGAAAGGGCTACGGCGCGGAACTGGCGCAGATAACGCAGAAGATTTGGCCCATCCTTGTAATAGGGCATACCGTTGAGTACGGGTATCCAGGGTACGCCGTTGGGCAGCTCCTGATGCTTGGAGATGAAAGTGATGACGTCCTCGCGGAAGCCGTCCACGCCCATATCCAGCCAGAAGCGCATGATCTCCTCGATTTCACGGCGCACGGACGGATTGTCCATGTTCAGATCCGGCTGATTCTTTGAGAAGAGGTGGAGGTAGTATTGCCCGCGCTGCGCATCGTAGGCCCAGGCCGGACCCGCGAACTGGCTGGACCAGTTGTTGGGCGGTCGTTTGCCCCGGGGATTCCGCCAGATGTAGTAATCGCTGTAGGGATTGTCCCGGCCTTTGCGGCTTTCGAGAAACCAGGGGTGCCGGTCGGAGGTGTGGTTGATCACCAGATCCAGGATGACCCTGAGACCGAGCTCATGCGCCCGATCCAGCACGCGCCTGAATTGCTCCAGCGTGCCATAGTCAGAGTGAATGTCCCGGTAATCGGATACATCGTAGCCGAAATCCGCATTGGGCGAAGGATAGATGGGGCTGAACCAGATGGCGTCCACGCCCAGAGAGCGGATGTAATCCAACTTGTCATAGACGCCGTACAGGTCGCCGATGCCGTCCCCGTTGCCGTCGCAGAAGCTGCGTATCCAGATCTGATAGACGCTCATGCTGCGAAAATCAAATTGCTCCATGATGTTCTTCGCCTCCGCATCCTTCGGAAAACCTGCCGCAGAATCGCCTGCAACATTGTAGCGGAGCGAGAGGGCATAGTCAAGACGCCGCCGGAACAAAAGCCGCCTGCGAAATTTCGGAGATAATTTTCCGGTTACGGGAAATAATAGAGTTCGGCACATTCGCGTGTACATAGGCCGCAGGGGAAAAGGAAGACGGCCTAAATGGAAACGGGGTGCGTCTTTTATGCCCGGAAACGGCAAGGTGGAGATCTGCGGCGTCAACACGGCGAGGCTGCCCGTCCTGCGCAGCGAAGAAATGCGGTTGCTGCTCGAGCGAGCACAGGGCGGGGACAGACAGGCGCGAGAAGCGCTCATCCGCGGCAATCTGCGGCTCGTCCTCTCCGTGCTTCAGAAGTTTTCGGGCAGGGGAGAGAACATGGACGACCTTTTCCAAGTAGGATGCATCGGACTCATCAAGGCCATCGACCACTTCGACGTAAAGCAGCAGGTGCGCTTCTCCACCTACGGCGTTCCAACGATTATCGGATGGAGAGAAAACTGCTCTTCGTGACAGGAAACCATTGAAAACAAAGAACATTTTGAGAATGACCGAAAAGAGACGCATCAAGAATTATGTAAACTATAGGCCAATTTGAGCAAAAATGCCTCCAAATGAGGGTGATTTGAAAGATGGCTTAATCTGGTGGCAGCTATGGTATTAAAGTTGCTCTTTTCTATCACAGAACGTAAATACTAATACCAGCGATATGTAGTAACTGAGTCCGATACAGAAAGAGAGGATTCACTATGACACGAAAGCAGGCTTTGACTTTTGCCATTCAGTTGCTATCCGAGAGAGACGATTGTGAAGATGTGATCGCCGTTCTGGAATTGATGCGTGAAGAATTACCTCTTAACCATTGGACAGAGGCAGCTATCTTCGATTCTATAGAACAGTTCATCCTTGATCATGGGCGTCCGCCTACGGTTACAGATTTCAAGAAGGAAGGCTTGCCGCCTCATACTGTAATAAAACGACGTTTTAACAAGAATCTAAAAGAATGGCTGAATCAGAATTACCCCCAGCGTCATCAGGCATTAGAAGCAGCACATGCAAAAGCTACTGAGGAATTCATTCAAGAATACTTGCGAATCTGTCCGTATAGTTCGGATGACTATAATGCCCGCAGAAAGAAAAATACTCACTGTTGGTTTACTATCGCACGCTATAATAATACACGACGGTGGACTGTTCTTCTTTCAACGCTGGGACTACCGGTTTATAGGCGCGAGATCAAACCTGA
>JAEEGL015373688.1_pt1 | contig 38334 bp, 32 predicted proteins | sample 9134231 | NCBI WGS metagenome assembly JAEEGL01 (sample SAMN16246548, study PRJNA631951) | gut metagenome | biome: gut microbiome; feature: rumen; material: fiber-attached | host: Bos | place: Iran: Karaj | collected 2018-10
ATCCCGCGGGATTCGGAATAGGACCCTTCATGGACGATCCTGTCGTTGGCAAGATAAGACAAAAAATCATAGACGTCGGTGGTGCGGATCGACCGGATGAATTCGAGATCGATATCCTTGATCGGGATGACGTCCAGTTCCGTGTTGTAGGGCATTTCGTTTTTGATGAGCTTCATAAAACGAAGAAACATTCTCAGGTCGAGATAGTATTCGGAAATCGTGCGCTTGGACTGGCCCTTGATCGTTTCGTGATAAGAGAGGAATTCGCGAAGGATGATTGGGCAGTCGTCGTACCGTTCCATGAAAACACCTCCAAACGGCCCGGAAAGGGCCGAAACACAGTGATGTCCAAGATCAAACTCAGTATATCGCAATAAACAGAAAAAGTCAACTGTGAACGCAACAAAATTTTTATTTTGTTGCGTTCGATAGGGAGGAACCGGTGCGGAACAGTCAGACGCCCCCCTCCCTCGCCGGTTCCGGTTTTTCTACCAAGAAAACATACAAAACCGCCCCCAGCACCGGCCGGAAGCGGTATGTGGCGCAATCACCGGACAAAGCCGGTTGGATCACAATGCGTATTCTACACCTTTTTTTGTATTTTACAAGGGGTTGTGGTAAAATTCGTGAATGATCCATAAAAATTCCGATCATTCCGGCATATTTTTGTTCAGATTTATCGCTTTCTCGCCTCTTGGATCAGTTCTTCAATGCCTTCCACGGTTTGCAGTTTGGTTCTGTCGATCCTTGTCGGCTGCAGCTCTATGCCTTCCTCTTCCAGGACTGCAAAGAGTTCGATCATAGCGTAGGAATCCATGATGCCGGTCTCCACAAGGTTGATCCCTGGCTCGTTGACCCTGGGATCTTCGCAGATCTCAAGCAGCAGTTTTCTGATATCAGGCTCCATTACATTTCCTCTAGTATCTTCCTGTCGAGCTTACCGTTGGGTGTTACAGGCAGCTTCTCCATAAACACGATGGTCTTCGGCAGCATATAGGCCGGCAGTTTTTCCGCTAATGCAGAGCGCAGGTCCTCTTCCCTGCCATTGACATATGTTATACATAAGCTGTTTTCTTCGGGCTCGACAAATGCCTTTACCGTGCGAACCTCTCCGGTGGGACTCCGCTTTGCGATCACCGCACAGCTTCGAACACCCGGCAGCGCGTCGATGGTCTGCTCGATTTCGTCCAGTTCGATACGGTAGCCCTTCCACTTGATCTGGCGGTCTTTTCGTCCGGTGCAGTATAGATATCCGTCGCGTATCTCACCGAGATCACCTGTCCGGAAGCAGTTCCGGCCTTTTTCCCGATACCAGCCGCCGTTCAGAGCTCCAAGATATCCCGAAAAGACACTTCTCCCCTTCAGAACGATCTCTCCGTCCTCAATTATGATCTCGCAGGCCGCGGAAGCGATCTCCCCAGCCGGCAGGATCTCCTGCTGGGTCGTCTGCTTTGTGATCGTAACGGCGCAGACCGCGGATGTGGCTTCCGTCGGACCGTATGCGTTGATCAGGGAGAGCTCCGGAAATCTCTGCAGCAGTTTTGCAGCCACTGCGGATGGAAGCGATTCTCCGCAGCTGTACACTGTCCGAAGGTCTGGAAGGTGACGGGAATCGAACTCCGGATCGGTCAGACAGAGCTTCAGAAAGGTCGGGGTGCAGACGGAGACGTTGATCGAACCGTTTCGCCAGAATTCGTGCAGACCGGCGGGATCTGCGGTCAGCGCGGGATCCAGCGCGACTAATTCATGGCCTCCGCAGAACGCATAGTACAGGTCCGCGACGCTCAGATCGAAGCTGAAGCTGGCCTGGTTCAGCACACGGCAGACGGTTTCCCCTGTCAGTTCCGGGATCGAGGTGATCCAATCGGTGAAGTTGTCCAGGTTTTCCCGGGAAATGGGTACGCCCTTGGGCTCCCCCGTACTGCCGGAGGTGAAGATGATATAGGCGGGGCCGAAGGGCTCCGGAGCCGATGACAGACCGGCTCCGAATGACAGGAGCTCCTGCAGGGAAAGCCAGGGCACAAGATCGGACTGCGGCGGCCGGGAGGAAATGACACAGTCCGCCCCGGAGGCCAGAAGGATCCTGCGCAGCCGTTCCTTCGGCGTCGCTTCCGACACGGGAACGTAGGTGACGCCGCCCAGCAGGCAGCCCAGGATCGCCGTGGGCATTTCGGGTTCCTTGCCGCCGTACAGTACGCAGGTGCGGCAGCGCCTGGCCTGCAGGGCTCCCGCAAGGGCCCCGGCCCGGTCCAGGAGTTCTCCGTACGTGAGCGTACTGCCGCGGAAGCGATAGGCAGTGCGTTCCGGGTGTTGTGCGGCCTGACGCCGGATGCGTTCAATCGTCATCATTGCGGATCTGCTCCTTCGGGATCAGCGCGGGATCATACATCACCAGGGAGTGGTTGTCGAGGATCAGCTCTTTTGCCTTCTGCTCGCCGGTCTGCCGGTCGATGACGAGACGGTAGACCTGGGAGATGCGATAGTAGCGCTCCCCTTCCCTGCGGTAATGGTGGTTTTCTTCGATCAGACGGTAACGGTACGGGAAGGGTCTCTCGCTGCGAAGCTCGCCGCAGACCTCTCCCCCCTCGATCCAGGTCAGCAGCTGGACGGTTTGGTCCGTATCGTTGCGGAAACGGTAGTCGATGTGATTGTAACATACCGAGGTACCGGTGCCGAAGGGCACGCGGCGGCGCTCGTCGGGGAACAGAGCGTCGGAGTGGTGATGGAGCTCTGTGACCGTAAGCGGACTGTTGAGCACCAGCCAGTGGACCAGATTGCCCATCTGACACAGGCCGCCGCCGATGCCGGAGACCAGCTTGCTGTCTTCGATGACCAGCCCCTCCACAAAGCCGCGCTTTGCCGAGGTCCTTCCGATCATGTGCCAGAAGGAGAAGGTCTCTCCGGGGCGGATCAGCAGACCGTTGATCTTCTCGCAGGCGATGCGGATATTGACGATCTTGTTTTCCTGCAGGAACTGGGGAACGCCGTAGAGCTTCCGCGCGATGACGGAGCTGTGTCCCTTGACGATATTCGGAAGGGGCTCCTCCCTGCGCACAGAGGCAAAACGAACGCCGGAAAAGGCGTTTTTCAGATGACGCTTCAAATGCTCCTTCCGCAGGGAGATCCGATAGCAGAAGGGGCTGATCTGACAGAATAACTTTCTCTTCATGAGACAGCCTCACGTATAACTGAATTCTTACAACACCTTACCATATTCTACGAAAAAAATCAATCTGAAGAAGTTTTTTAAATTTACGTCTTTACTTTTTGAAAAAAGAGATATACAATTTTATCAGGAACCAAATTATAATATGAGGTGATCGCTATGGAATCTGCTGTCAAACGAATTGGAGTGTTAACCTCCGGCGGCGACGCGCCGGGTATGAATGCGGCTGTTCGCGCCGTATACCGTGCCTGCGTCAATTTCGGCATCGACTGTCTCGGCATCTATCGCGGCTGGAACGGCCTGATCAACAACGACGTCAGAAGACTCACCCCCCGTGACATCGGTCACATCATCAATCGCGGCGGCACTATCCTCTATTCGGCACGCAGCAAAGAATTCATGACCGAAGAAGGACAGAAAAAGGCTGTTGCCACCTGCAAACTGTTCGGCATCGACGGCATCGTCGCCATCGGCGGCGACGGTACCTTCCGCGGCGCCCTCGCCCTCTCCAAGTACGGCATCCCCGTGATCGGCATCCCCGGAACCATTGACAACGACATCTCCTCTACCGGTTACACCATTGGCTTCGACACCGCTGCAAATACGGCCATCGAATGTATCGACAAGCTGCGCGACACCATGTCTTCCCATGAGCGCTGCTCCGTGGTGGAGGTCATGGGCCGGAACGCCGGTTATCTCGCAATGTACGTCGGTATGGCAGTCGGCGCAACGGCTGTCCTTGTTCCCGAGGTCAAGGTCGACATCGAACACGATGTTCTTGAAAAGATCCGCAGTGCCCGTCTCAACGGATTTACGCACTATATGATCGTCGTGGCGGAGGGCGCGACCCCCCGCGCCAATGAGGTCGCCCAGTTGATCAGAGATGGACTTGGCCTCGATCCCAGAGTTACGATCCTGGGTCATATCCAGCGCGGCGGCTCCCCCACCGCCAGAGACCGTGTCACCGCAACCCGTATGGGGTATTATGCGGTGAAAGCCTTGACGGAAGGCAAGGCGAATCGTGTCGTCTGTGTCCAAAGCGGCGATATGAAGGACATCGACATTGATGAAGCGCTGGCGATGACAAAGACGCTGTATCCGCTTGACGCTGAGACGCTGGCTGCGATGACGCAGCGCCTGCCGCATATCCAGTATTAATTGTTCATTTATTCATAAGCAGACCACCGGCAGAGCCGGTGGTCTGCTTTATCATCTGTTCTGTGATCAACCGCAGTACGGCTGCTGGCTGCGGTATGTGGTGACCATCTGCGCCACCAGGCTGCGGATTTCATCGCTGTTTTCCTGGCAGGCCTTTTGAAGCTGCGCAAGCTGTTCGGTGAAGCGTTCCTCGTCGATCTCCAGAGGTTTTCCGATGTGGATGAGCTCGTTGGCCGTGGTGCGCAGGCCCTCCTCCTTCATCAGCATCTCCTCATATAGCTTCTCGCCGGGACGAAGGCCGGTGTATTTGATCTCGATGTCCACGTCGGGCTCGAAGCCGGAAAGGCGGATCATGTTCCGTGCCAGATCGTCGATCCGTACCGGCTCGCCCATATCCAGGACGAAGATCTCTCCCCTTCTGGCCAGAGCGCCCGCCTGCAGGACCAGCGACACCGCCTCGGGGATCGTCATAAAGAAGCGGATGATGTCCTTGTGGGTCACAGTGACGGGGCCGCCGGCTGCAATCTGTTTCTTGAACAGAGGAATCACGCTGCCGTTGCTTCCGAGGACGTTGCCGAAGCGGACGGCGACAAATACAGTCTCGGAATGGTTGGACATGTTTTGCACGATCATCTCGCACAGACGCTTGGAGGCGCCCATGATGTTCGTGGGATTGACGGCCTTGTCTGTAGAAATCAGAACGAATTTTTCGGCATGATAACGGTCAGCGGCTTTCGCGACGTTCAGAGTGCCGAAGACGTTGTTTTTGATGGCTTCGTTGGGGCTGTCTTCCATTAGCGGGACATGTTTGTGCGCCGCAGCGTGGAAGATCAGCTGGGGATGATAGGTCTCGAAGATCATATTGACACGGTCAACGTCACGGACGGAACCGATCATCACCCTGAGATCCAGATCAGGATAACTGCGCTTCAGTTCCTGCTGGATATCATAGGCGTTGTTCTCATAGATCTCGAAGATAACGAGCCGGCCGGGTTCGTATTTTGCGATCTGGCGGCAGAGCTCACTGCCGATGGAACCGCCGCCTCCGGTGACAAGGATGGTCTTGCCCTTAATATATCCGGAAATCTCGCTCAGATCGACCTTCACGCTGTCTCTGCCCAAGAGATCCAAAACGTCCACGTCACGGATCTTCTGCAGGGCAACATCGCCGTTCGCCAACTGGAAAATGGCGGGGAGGGTTTTCAGACGGCATTTCGTCTGCTGGCATATCGTGAGGATGTCCCGGCGATCCTTGACGGAGGCGGTGGGGATGGCAAGAACGATCTCCTCAATCTTGTACTTTTCGACCAGGGCGGGGATATCGTTCCGGTTTCCGACGATCTTGATGCCGCGCAGATAGCTGCCGCGCTTTCCGAAATCGTCATCCACAATGCACAGAACGTTATTTACGGACTTCTCACTGGTCTGAAATTCCCGGAGCGCAACTGCGCCTGCCCTGCCGCCGCCGACCAGAAGAGTCCTCTTTTTGGACGGGACGTCCCCCGGCCGGATGATCGAACGCAGCAGTCGATATCCCATGCGGGAAACGCCGACGAAGGCGATCAGCAGCAGTCCGCTGATGATCGGATAGCTCACAGGGAAGTAGCTCGTGGCGTCGATCACATTGACGATGAACTTCAGGATGCTGACGATGGCGCCGGCAACGACGATGTGCATGAGCTCGTCGATGCTGGCAAATTCCCATAGGCTGTTATACAGCTTGAACGGGATGAAAATGATGATGGTGATGACCGTGCTGATCACAGAATACCAGACGATCACGCCCATATATGGACGGCCCATCATCCTGCCCCAGTTGAAGTTTTCCAATACCAGCAGGGCAAGGATGGATGTGATATTGATAAGCAAAGCATCCAGCGCGATGAGAAACAATACGCGCATCGGCTTCGGGTTAGAATAGCGTGAGGCTTTTTTCATGAAAACACTTCCTGTGTGTAATCCGCCGTGCGCACAAGGAGCATGCAGCACAGGCAAAAATGTATTAATGACGTGGAAAGAGCTTTCGGAATGCGCCTGCAGCGGTTAAGACAACGCGTCTCGCGGGCCGTAAGAACAGACACCAGCACCGCGCCCAAAAACGCTGGCCGAAGGAACGCAGAGAGATCTGCCGCCCCCTGCGCAGACGCTGATCCGCCACGGCAATGAACTGGTCTTCCCGGATTCCGTCCTCCGGCGAGAACTGATGGTCTCCGCAGCAGGAATAGGAGCCGTCTGCGTTCACAGAGACGATGCGGTGCAGGACGAACTCACCGTTGTCTCTTCGATAGAGCGGGATATCATACCTGCGCAGCTTCCCTTCCGGACGGACCAGGATAACGCTGTCTTTGCCCCCGCGAAGGGTGGGAGACATGCTCGTTCCACGGAAACTGATGCAAACCGGTTTTCCCTGATCCAGCAGTGCCTTGATCTCGGGATACAGATCGGCAAGATAGCCGCTTCTGACGGCGGTCCCGGAATCACTCAAAGCAGTCTGCCTCTTTCATGGACTGCAGGAATTCCGCAACGCTGCGGCGGGCAAGGGGCTCGTCCACGTCGTCGTAATTGGTCATCAAAGCATGGACGAGATCGTCCTCTTCCGCGCCTTTTTCCAACTGCTTCCAGAGAAAAGCTCCGGTCTCGTTGACGGTGATGATCCCGTTGAATTCTCTGACTCTGTCACCGATGGGGACGATCACATGGCTGCCGGCGATGCAGCGAAGAAGAAATCCGGACTTTACTTTCATTTGAATGCACTTCCTTCAATATACTCCAAATTATTATAGCACTCCGACCGCAATAATGCAACGAAAAAATACAGTTTCGACAAAAAAGAAAACCGATTTTTGACAAAAAAGAATCGCCTCGCAAGCCAGCGAGACGGTTCTTTTCTCATGCCTTCGGATGAAATTTGTTGTACACGGTTTTCAGATTCTGCTTAACGATCTGCGTGTAGATCTGCGTGGAAGAGATGTCGCTGTGGCCCAGCATCTCCTGGATGGATTTGAGATCGGCTCCGTTCTCCAGCAGATGGGCCGCGAAGCTGTGCCGCAGAGTATGGGGCGTAATGTCCTTCTGGATGTTGGCGGTCATCTGATAATGCTTGATGATCTTCCAGAAGCCCTGGCGCGACATCCGCTCACCGTTCAGATTGACAAACAGAGCCGGCTCCGCGGGATCGGCGATCAGGTTCGGACGAACCTGGGTCAGATAGGTGTGGATGGCGCGGACGGCACCGGGATACAGAGGGATCGTGCGCTGCTTCGCGCCGCTGCTGCAGCGGATGAAACCGGCGGGAACGTTGACGTCGTCAACGTTCAAAGAGATGAGTTCGCTGACGCGGATGCCGGTGGCATACAGCAGCTCCAGCATCGCTTTGTCGCGGAAGCCCTTGGGATCGGTGCACTGCGGCTGCTCCAGCAGCAGCTCCACTTCCCTGCCTGTCAGGATCTGCGGAAGCTTCTTTTCCGCTTTCGCCAGATGGATGCTCCGGGCAGGGTTGGCCTCAACTTCTCCTCTGGAGATCAGGAATGCATAGAATCCCTTGATGGAGGCGAGGCTCCTGGAAACGGTGGCGGAGGACTTTCCCTGGTTGGTCATCCAAGCAAAATAGACCGTCAACTGATCGGAAGTGATCTCCGTCAATGCACAGTCACAGGCTTCGTCCACGTAGGCTTCAAACTGGCGGATGTCGCGAAGATAGGAGGCGACGGTATTTGCGGAAGCCTTTTTTGTATTCAACAGATATGATTCATAAAGGGCGATGACATCATTCATAACAGATCAATCTCTCTTGTGTATTAAAGGAGCAATGCCCGTAGGATCGAAGCGAGGCCGATCACGGCACAATGCAGAAAAAGAAATGGAGGAAAGACGCGCAGGCGGTCCGTGGGCTTTCTTTGAAGGAAAGAAGCTGCGGTCATAAGACAGACCGGGAGAGGCAGAACGCAGATCAGGAGAAACAGGATCAGAGAAACGCCTCCGCAGCCTTGCCGGAGCAAGACGCCGGTCAGCCACACGTGATATCCGGAGAGAACGCCCTTGCAAAAAAACAAAAGATAAATCAAGAGCGAACGCTGGGAAAAACCTGCGGCAAACAGAAGAACGGAGAAAAACGCCTGCAGCAGAAGGAAGCGAGAAAACCGAACGGAACGGGAAACGGATAACGCAGATGCAAGATCAACGCCGGAAGAATGTGTCATCAGAAAGCTGCAGGCAGCCGATGCTCCGAGTACGGAGCCGAAAACAATGACCAGCAACAGCGGCGGTTGAAGGCGAGAGACGAAAAGACGGCTCCCTCCGGTAAAGGTATTCTTTGTCAGCATGTGCCCTCCCCTGTGAAAACTACATATTGGGGCTGAGGTGTCAACAAGGCACAAAATATATGAGACAAGATTATTTATACCGAAGGTATCTCATTCTGCCTTGTTACTATAAACGAAAAACCCCAAAAATTCAAGAGCTTTTCGGCTTTTTGACGTTTTTTGTGAATTATGAACATATATTATGTTAATTATATTATGTTAACGAATGAACCGGTCAATGGATTGTGGCCCGCGTCGGTTCATACCCACAATATCTTGATTAGACATCCTCTGTGCTCCGGAATGATAACTGTGCAATCAGCACAAAACCTCATGTTCCGTATCTGCTGCGTTTCTCACGCGAGAAAAGGAAGCCGCAGATCAGCGCTGCCGGGAGAATTATCCCAGCGATATAGAGGAAGTGCCCCTTCCCTGCTTTTCCGATGAACATGCTTGCTGTCAAGATTACGAGATAATAAACGGCGCCGCAGATGACCGATGCGGTTAGTTTTCCTTTTTTGCTGGTCATGGCACAGATTCCGCAGCCCAGGAGTGCGGACAGACCGATAATCAAATACGCGCCTGTTCCGGATAGTTCTATGCGTATCCATCCTTTCAGGATCGTCCACGCCAGCAGCGCGGAAAAGAGCGCCGTAGCTGCGCAGCTTGCTGCTGCCCCGGTGCCGATCGTCAGGATCGAATTACCCGTATCTGAGAGTTTTCGTTTTTGGAATCGTCCGATGGAGTTCATTCTTCCCCTCCCCTTTCTGATCCATCATATTGCGGAATCGTCTCAATGATGACAGGAATAAAAAGCGGAGCCGGTTTTTCCGGCTCCGCTCTTCGGTTTCTGTTCAGTTGTTGATATGGTGATGGGCGCCCGGGCTGGAGGGCGTCAATGCCTGGAAGGTATAGCCGTTTGCCAGACCCCAGAGGATGATCCGCTCTACGGCGTCGACGCTGTAGCCCTTGCTGTCGTGCTGAAGGACGATCGCATACTGCCTGTTGCCGATGCCGTTGATCACGTTCTGGAATACCTCGTCCGTGTCGGTGGTCAGGCCGGCGTCTCCGCTGGAGACGTTCCAATCGAAATACTGGTATCCGGCTGCGGTGACCGCCGCGGTCAGCCGTGTCATGATGCCGGGGTTGAAGCTGCTGACACGGTTGGAGCTGCCGCCGGGAAAACGGATCATGGTGGAATACGACCCTGTCTGAGCATAGATGATCTCATTCATCGCCTGCAGATCCGCAAAATAGGCCTCTTCACTGGCATAGATCTTGTTGTAGTCATGGGTGAGGCTGTGCACGCCGACGGCATGACCGGCCGCTGCTTCCCTGGCGATCATTTCCCTGTGGCCGTAATTGACGACGAAGAAGGTGGCCTTCACGTTATATTTTGCAAGGATACCGAGGAGCTTCTCGGTGTACTGACTCGGTCCGTCGTCGAAGGTCAGATAGATGACCTTCCCCCCGGGCGGCACCACGTCGGGCTGCCGCACGGCTTCCACGGTGACGGTGCGGACGGCGGTGGTCACGTTGTTGAAGCTGTCGGTGACGGAATACGTCAGAGTGTAGGATCCCGGCGAGTAGATGTTGACGGATCCGCTGACTATGACGTTCTGCGTGATATCTCCGTCGATATTGTCCGTCGCTTTGTATCCGGGATCCTCAAAGGTGTGTCCGGCATAGATCGAGCAGGACTCGCCGCCCAGAAGCGTCAGCACCGGAGGCTCCGGATCATAGAGGACAATATGTCTTTTGACGACAGTTACGTTGCCCTTTTTGTCCCGCACGGTATAGGTCACGTACTCCCCTTCCATTGCCGTGACGACCTGGTCGGTCAGATCTCCGTCAGCGTTGTCCTCGGCCGAGAATCCGGGTTCGACGTATTCCGTACCGTAGAGCAGCTGGAATTCAGTGTCGCCCACGAGGGTGATCTCCGGAGGAACGGGATCGTCAAAATTGACGGAGCGGCGGACGGTGGTTTCGTTTCCGGAGCTGTCCCGAACGGTATAGACTAATACATTTTCCTCCCAGTGGGTCTCGACCTTTGCCGTCAGATCCCCGTCCACGTTGTCCTCCGCAGTGAAGCCGGGATCGTCGTACTCTGTTCCGGGCAGGATGAACTCCCGGGGATCCTCGACGAGGCGGATCACGGGCTTTGTCGTATCCACAACGCGTACCTTGACCGAGACGGTCTTCCAGAACCACAGATAATTTGCGGTATACCGGAGTCTGTAGGTACCAACGCGGTCTGCGTCCACCTTACCGCGCGTACGAACGTTGAGGCTCTTGCCTCCGCTGCCGACGAACGGCCCCTTGAAGACGGCCTCTGCTGCGGGAGCGGCAAATCCGTCCTTGCACTCCACGGTCAGCTCCTTCGGCCCGTCAATGTTGATGCTTACCTTCCAGATCAGCATGGTGACGACCAGGAGCAACAGCAGACCGCCGAGAACGATCAGCGGCACCATGAGCTTTGCGGGGATCTTCTTCTTTTCTTTTTTCTCTGTCATTGTGTGGACCTTCTCTCTGTATTGACGGTTCTTCCTACTATTATAGACGGCAAACAACAGCTTATGTTGCTTTTTTTTCGCGGGGTGTTGAATTTTTTGAGAGATTACAGTATACTTACTGCATTGCCTGCCGTTCAGCGTGAGCACCATACGCAGGCGAAGGTTTTTACCGAAGGAGGGACTTATGAAACAATCGCTGTTCCCGAGGCCGCGCTACTGGGCGCAGGCCGCAGAACAAAACAAGCGGCCGAGGGGCATCTTCGGGCTGACGATGACGCTGCTGATCATGATGCTGATCGCATCTCTGATCGAGAGCTTTGTCTCCGGTCTGATCCTCTCAGGGGTGATCCTGATCCGGCACTCGGATGAGGCTCTGGCTCTGGTTTCCTCCGGGCCGATCTCCCTTGACGACGCCTCAAAATGGCTCGTCTCCATGACGCCGGACTGGTTTTTCTACGTGATGCTGTTCTGTGAGATCTTCATGATCTTCACGGTTATGATCTATTGCACCAAGATTGAAAAGCGAAAGATGGCAACCCTCGGACTGATCAGAAGACACTGCGTGAGAGAATATCTGCTGGGCGCGGTGATCGGCGCCGTCCTTTTCAGCGGAGTGTTCTTTCTCGGAAAGGCGGCCGGGGCATACAAAGTCGGCGCCTGGCAGTATTCTCCCCGTCTGCTGATCATGCTCTGCATCGGTTTTCTCGGGTATATGGTGCAGGGGGCTGCAGAGGAGCTTATGATTCGCGGCTTCTTTGCGGTTTCCATGAACAAGCGCTATCCCACCGCTTTTTGTGTGCTCATGTCTTCTCTGCTCTTTGCAATGTTCCATCTGGGCAACAACGCGTCAGGGTTCCTTCCGATCCTGAACACGTTTCTTGTGGGATTATTTCTGTGTATGTACATTCTGAAACGCGGAAGTATCTGGGGAGCGTTCGCGATCCACTCCGTATGGAATTTTACGCAGGGCTTCATCTTTGGCTTTCCCGTCAGCGGACTGCCTGCGGGGGACTGCCTGATTCGCCCGCTGATCCGGCAGTACAATGATTTTACGACCGGAGGAGAGTACGGCCCCGAGGGCGGGATCTGCACGACGATCATCCTGTTGGCAGCGCTGATCGCAGTCTTTGCTCTGAAGCCCCGCGGAGAGATCGTGCCGGAAGAAAGACCGAAGATCGAGAAAGCGGAATGAGCTCCAAGGCGGAACGCTTCAGAAGCGGAAAAAGGCTCCCGATGAACGGGAGCCTTTTCATTTTTGTTATTCGGCCTTCGGCTCGTCGTCAACGACTTCGAAGACGGCGTTCTCCACAGTTTCAGCGGGCTCTTCGCCGATGCCGTCCAGCTTCTTCAGCTCCTTCTGGAGATTGTCCAGCTCGGTGCTCAGCTCTTCCAGAGTCTCCTCAACGGACTTGGCTTCCTCAGTGGAAGCCTTTTCCTCGACAGGCTCTTCGCAAGCGGCTGCTTCTTCTTCCTGCGGCTTTGCCTTGATATCGTCGATGTTGGTCCGGAGGGCCTCGATGTTCTTGGCGGCTTCGGTGATGCGGTCGCACAGGGGAAGGTACTCTGCGTCGTCGGGCTCCTCACCGGTGATGAAATCACGGTAATAGAGCTTGCCGAGCTCCAGGAAGGCCTTCTTCTGCTTTTCCTGCTCGGTGAAAATATTGATGTTCGCGCGGGTAACGGTGGCGGCGTTCTTCGTCGCCTTCACAGCGGCCTGAGCGGCGTCCATCGCCATGTTCTTCAGAGCCTCAAGGCTTTCGTTGAAATTAAAATTCATGTCATTGACTCCTTTCGCAGTTCATTTTGTTGTGATGAATATCGAACGGTTCTGATTGCGTTATAGCAAAGAAAAAGCGAAAATGCAAGGGAATGCGAAAATTGTTTACAAAATAGTTATGTTTTGTTTTCTTCCGCGGCGACCGAAGCCACCGGCTCAGCAGCGGCCTGTTCCTCCGCAGGAGCGATTTCTTCCTCAGAAGCAACGGATCCATTCTCTTCCCCGGAGCATTCCAGATCTTCCTTTTCCGTTCCGGACTTCCGGTTCACGAGCATTTTGCTTCCGTCCGGCTTTTTCACAAAGCGGATATACAGAAGGACGCCGACGGCGGCGAGGAAGCTCAGACCGGCCAGCAGCTGGCTGACACGGATGGATGTGCCGGGGATATACAGGGAATCCGTCCGAAGCCCTTCGATCCAGGCTCTGCCGAGGCCGTACCAGGCGACGTACATCAGAAAAACCTGACCGTCGAATTTACGCTTTTTCGACAGAAAATGAATCAGGATCAAACCGACAAGATTCCAAACAGACTCATACAAGAACGTGGGATGAACGAATTCCGTGACGCCGTTTTCCGTCAATCCCATGCGGAGGAAGTACTTTGCGGAGGTGGCGCAGCCATATGCTTCGCGGTTGAAGAAATTACCCCATCGGCCTACGAGCTGGCCGATCATCAGGCCGAGACCCGCCAGATCCAGATACGGGAGCAGGGGCTGTTTTTTGACCTTTGCAAATAACAGCAGACCGATCACTGCGCCGATGATGCCGCCGTAGATGGCGATGCCGCCGTTGCGAATATTGAAAACGGAGATCGGATCGTCTTTGTATGCGTCCCATTGAAAGACCACGTAGTAGATCCTGGCGCATACGATCGCCAGTGGTACTGCGAACAGGATCGCATCGATGACATGGTCGAAATCGTAGCCGAAATCTTTACATCTGTATCTGCCGTAAAGGATCGCCAGCAGAAAACCGAAAGCGATGATCACGCCGTACCAATAGATCTCCAGGCCGAATATCTTGAACGGGAGCGACTGCGGAAGATTCATTTCGCCGATCCCGAGGCCGGGAAACGAAATGGTTTTGATCAGAAACATGGCGGATATCCTCCTCTCTGCTGGGGTGATTATAGCACATACTTTCGATGATTTCCATAGCTAACAGAAAATTTACAATCGGAGGCCGTGCAATTATTCGCTGTGGCTTGACAGTTTTTTCATAAAAGAGTATAATAACCGCGTATATCCATGCGGCCGAAGGCCGCAGCAGATTGGAGCTGGCTTATGAAAAAAGCGATAAAGGTCATTTTGCCTTTGTTTTTTATTCTGGTTCTGGTGATCATGCTCTACTGGTTTTTCTTCTACCAGCGCACGGACATCACCGCCGGAGCCCTGGCAAAGATCGCCGACAAGCAGATGAAAGCGGAGAAGTATACCACCGCAGTAAAATATTACTCACTGGCAAACAAGCTCGTTCCTGAGGACGGAGAGATCGCGGTCAAGCTTGCCAGGGCCTATCGGAAGATCGGGAACTACACCAAGACCGAGTATACCCTCGTCAACGCGATCCGCGAGAATCCGTCGGATGCAAGGCTCTACCTGATGCTGTCCCAGGTCTATGTTGAGCAGAACAAGCTGCTGGACGCACAGGTGCTTCTTGACGGGATCCAGAACGAAGCGGTGCGCGCGGAGCTGGACGCGAAACGTCCCGCTGCGCCGGAGCTGACGCCTCCGGGCGGGATCTACAATGACTATATCGACGTCAAGATCCTGCCGGTCGAAGGCGCGACCCTGTATATCACCGTCGACGGCAGCTTCCCCGGGACGGAAAACGACCAATATGACGGCGAAGCGATCACGCTGCCCGGCGGCGATACGACGGTGAAGGCGCTGGCTGTCAGCCCGGACGGCCTGGTCAGCCAGGTCACCAGCATTCCTTACACGATCACGAACGTGATCGAGCTGGTCGAGTTCCATGATGACGGGCTGAAAAATGCCATGTCAGAATATCTGCATAAGGAACCGTCGTCGATCCAAACCGACGATCTCTGGGCAATCACCGAGCTGAAGCTCGTCGGCGGATCCTTCGATCCGGAGGATCCCGATTCTTCCGGTTCCGCGGATTACAGTACCGGCCTGAAGATCCCCGGAGGACTCACAGATGCTCAGGACCTCTCGCATTTTAAGGGCATGACGAAGCTGATCCTCTGGGATATGGGCGTGCTGGATTATTCTTTCCTGGCGTCCATGCCGAATCTGCAGTATCTGGAATTGAACGGCTGCACGCTGACCACGGAAAACATGGGCTGCATCGGCCAGTGTACCAATCTGGATACGCTGATCCTGGTGGACTGCGGATTGAGCATGAGCAATCTTACCCCCCTCAGATTCCTGACCGGACTGAGGCTGCTGGATCTGACGGACAACAGCATCAGCAATATCGACGCGATCCTCGGCAACGCAGATCTGGAAGAGCTCTATCTCGGACATAATGCGATGGAGTCCCTCCCTTCCCTGCGCGGATTTACAAAGCTGCGGATCATGGACTTGTCCTACAATGCGCTGACCAACGTGACGGCGCTGTCCGGCTGTCCGACGATCGAACGGCTGAATCTGGCGAACAACCGTTTGACGTCCGTCAACGCTGTCGGGGCGCTGACCGATCTGGTGTACTTCAACGCTTCCAACAACAAGATCGATGAGGTCTCGGCTCTGGAGGGCTGCACGAAGCTCGAGACGTTCCTGATGGAGAACAATGCACTGGTGAACATCGACTTCCTCGCCAACGTGCATACGATACGCGAGGTGGACATCGACTACAACGATGTTCTTGCCGTGCCGGACTTCCCGGAGGACTGCCTGCTGGAGACCTTCAGCGGCGCCCACAATTTCCTGGAGGATCTGAGCGGGCTGGCCGGGCTGCAGTATCTGATCTATGTGAACGCCGATCACAACAACATTCGGGATATCGACGTTCTGATCGACTGCCCGCGGCTGGCAAAGGTGGACGTATTCGGCACCTATATCACCGACGGCGGTGAGCTTGCGAAAAAGGGTGTCGTGGTCAACTTCAAACCGAATTTCAACTGAATCGGAACCGGGACGGCTAACAGGCCGCCCCGGTTTTGTTTTTGCGGTGTTTACAGGTCGAAGGAAGGGTTCATGCAGTAGATGTTTTTCTGATTCAGCCGTTCCCGCAGATTCTGGATCGCCTCGCCGAAGCGCTGGAAATGGACGACTTCCCGCTCCCGCAGGAATTTGATCACGTCGTTGACGTCCGGATCGTCGGACAGACGCAGGATATTGTCGTAGGTGACGCGGGCCTTCTGTTCGGCGGCAAGGTCCTCGGTCAGATCTGCGATGGGGTCGCCCTTGACGGCCATGGAAGCGGCGTTCCAGGGGAATCCGGAGGCTGCCGTGGGATAGACGCCCGTCGTGTGATCCACGAAATAGGGAGCGAAGCCGTCCGCCCTTATCTGATCCTCGGAGAGCTTGCGGGTCAGCTGATGCACGATGGCGCCGATCATTTCCAGATGGCCGAGCTCCTCGGTTCCGATGTCCGTCAGCAGTCCCCTCAGCTCGGGAAAGGGCATGGAATAACGCTGGCTGAGATAGCGCAGGGACGCGCCGAGCTCGCCGTCGGGGCCACCGTACTGACTGATGATGATCGACGCCAGCTTCGGATTGACGTTGGCGATCTTTACCGGATACTGCAGTTTCTTCTCATAGACGAACATAGCTTATTCCTCCCCGTTCGCGGCGATTTCCCAGGGCCAGGGTCCCTTGGTCCAGAGATAGGTGCCGTTCATGACGGCGTCCTTCTGACAGATGGGGCCGTACTGCTCCTGATAAGCATCCATCCCCTGACGATACATCTGTGCGTATTGGGCAAACAGCTCTGCTGCCTCACGGTCCTCCCGGTGGGTGTCCAGATACAGACCGAGCTCCTGCAGGGCAAAGGCCATGGCCTGCAGCTCGTGCATAGGCGTGTCGCTCTTCTCTTCGTCGTTGACCATCCCGAGGAAGGGCAGATCCAGTCCGGGATAGAGGGTCCCGCGGATCAGACCGCGTCTGGGCTGGTATTTTACCGGATCGCTCTGCTGAAACGGAACGTACGGCGTCGCCAGCGGCGCCATTGCCGGCAGAATACCGCATCTGTAGTTCACGGAATCGGAATCCATACAGTATACCTCCATGCGAAGATTCATCGTCATTTTTTGACGATTTCAAACTTATTCTATGCAAATCCGCTTTTTTGTGTTAAACTGGATTCGGGAATAAGCCGCAGGGAGGATCGCATAGGGTTCACAGAGGTGATCATATGCGTTTTTTTCGAGACCACGCGCCCCTGTATGCCGTGATCGTTCTGACGGCGGCAGCTCTGAGTCTGATCGCGTCGAAGGCCGTCTGCCTCCATTTCGTTCTGACGGCGGCGCCGGCCGATATCCCGCCGGTCATCGTGATCGATCCGGGCCACGGCGGTGAAGACGGCGGAGCGCTTTCCTGTACGGGGAAAAAAGAAAGCGGATTCAATCTGGAGATCGGGCTTCGGCTCAACGATCTGCTTATGATGCTCGGGCAGCGAACCGTCATGACCCGCACGGAGGATATCTCTGTCGCGGATCCGGGGGCGAAGACGCTGTCTGAGAAGAAGGTGTCCGATCTTCGCAACCGGGTCGATCTTGTGAACCGGATACAGGGCGCCGTTCTTGTCAGCATCCACCAGAATACCTTTCCAGAAGCCAAATACAAGGGCGCGCAGGTATTTTATTCCAAAACAGAGGGCAGCGAAGAACTGGGCAGACTGACGCAGCAGAGACTGCGGGAGGGTTTGGATCCTGAAAATCAGCGGGAATGCAAACCAAGCCTGACCGTATATCTGATGAACAAGATCCAATGCCCGGGGATCCTGGTGGAATGCGGGTTCCTGTCCAACGGCAGCGAGGAATACAGCCTGACGCAGCCGGAATATCAGCGCCGTCTGGTCTGCGCGGCCGCCGGAGCCATTACCGAATATCTTGCGCAGCGAGGAAAGAGCTGAGAGCGCAAGGGAGGAATACGAATGAAAACGAAAACCATTTTCTACTGCACCAACTGCGGCAATGAAACCGCCCAATGGATGGGAAAATGCCCCGCCTGCGGCGCATGGAACACCATGGTCGAGCACACGGAGAAGCCGGTGAAGCCCGGCCGTTCCGCCGAGCGGAAGATCGGAACGGAAAGAGGCCCCAAAAAGCTCTCTGAGATCGTTTCCGGCAGCGAACAGAGATTTTCCACCGGCTTGTCGGAGTTGGACAGGGTCCTGGGCGGAGGCGCCGTAAAAGGCTCTCTCGTGCTTGTGGGAGGCGCTCCCGGCATCGGCAAGTCCACCCTGCTGCTGCAGATCTGCAAGAGCCTTTGCAGGCAGATGCGTGTGCTTTACGTCTCCGGCGAGGAGAGCGAGAGCCAGCTGAAGCTCCGGGCTGAACGTCTGGGAGTCGACGCGGATCCCCTGCTGTTTTTTGCTGAGACGGAGATGGACGAGATCCTGAAGGCCGCAAAGGACGTGAATCCGGACGTTTTGATCGCAGACTCCGTCCAGACCCTCTATGCTTCGGAAAACACCTCCTCACCCGGCAGCATTTCCCAGGTCAAGGATTGCACCATGGCGCTTCTGCAGCTGGCGAAGGGTACCGGCGTAACGGTTTTCGTGGTGGGCCACGTCAATAAGGAAGGCGCCATTGCCGGACCGAAGGTCCTGGAGCACATGGTGGACTGCGTCCTGTATTTTGAAGGAGAGCGGAACGGGTCCTACCGGATACTCCGGGCCGAGAAGAACAGATTCGGCTCCACCAACGAGACCGGGGTGTTCGAGATGTACGATAAGGGGCTGCGGGAGATCCCGAATCCCTCGGAGGCGCTGCTGGCCGGCAGGCCGAAGAATGCCTCCGGTACCTGCGTCGCCTGTGTGATGGAGGGGACCAGACCGCTGCTTGCCGAGGTGCAGGCGCTGGTGACCAAGAGCTTCTTCCAGGTCCCCCGCAGAACGACGGACGGCTTTGATTACAACCGCGCGGCGCTTCTGACCGCTGTGCTGGAAAAGAAGGGCGGTCTCCGCCTGGGGCAGTGCGATATCTATCTCAACGTGATCGGAGGGCTGAATATCGACGAGCCGGGCTCCGATCTGCCTGTTGCCATCGCCATCGCCTCCAGTTTCCGGGACTGTCCGGTGGACGAGGGCCTCACCGCCATCGGAGAAGTCGGTCTGACCGGTGAGATCCGTACGGTTTCCAACCTCGCACAGCGTTTGTCCGAGGTTTCCCGCCTTGGGTTCAGGAAGTGCGTGATCCCCCGCAGCGGATCCGCGAACATCTCCGTGCCGGACGGATTGGAGCTCCTGCGGGTGCGCAATCTGCGGGAGGCGATCGAAATTGCGCTGATCTCCGATCCCGTACGCGAATAAAAGGAGAAGAAACGCCCCGCGCAGCGGTCCGGCCTGCTCATTCAGGCAGAATACCGCTGCGCGGGGCGATGCAATAACGAAAGAAAAAGACCGTCGAAGAACGACGGCCTTTGGAGCGGGTGACGAGGCTCGAACTCGCTACCTCCACCTTGGCAAGGTGGCGCTCTACCGGATGAGCTACACCCGCGGAACGTTTTGTATTATAGCATAAAAACCGAATTTGTCAATCATATTTTTAGATTTTTAAAAAAATCGATTCAGGGAACAGGAAATAGCGCGTTTTACCATTGATATTTTTGTTACATTCTGTTATAATATTGTGGCTTCCTGACATGAGGATATTTTGTCCGGGGAAAAGGAGCACGCAAAACCAACTGCCGGCGTCGGCAGAATACTTTACGGAGGAGAAACTATGGAAACCAGAGTCGCTGTCATCAGCATTATTTTGGAAAACAACGACACCGTCGATGAGCTCAACGGTCTGCTGCATCAGTACGGCAACATCATCATCGGCAGAATGGGTATTCCCTATCGCCAGAAAAACATCAACATCATCAGCATCGCTGTGGACGCTTCCCAGGATACCATTGCCGCCCTTGCAGGCAAGATCGGCAACCTTCCCGGTGTGAGCGCCAAGACTGCTTATTCTTCCCTGCCCGGGAATGACTGAGCTTCGTCCTCTTGTCGACAAACTGACGCGTGCTCACAGTCTGTCGACGGAGGAATATGAAACGCTCATCACCGGACGAAATAAGGAAACGGCCTCTCTTTTGCAGGAGGAGGCAGACCGCGTTCGCCGAAGCATCTACGGCAACAAGATCTATATCAGAGGACTGATCGAACTCTCCAGCTGGTGCAAAAACGATTGCCTGTACTGCGGCATCCGCAGTGGGAATCCGAAGGCTGAACGGTATCGCCTGTCCCCCGAGGAGATCCTGGATTGCTGCCGGGAGGGCTACGCCCTGGGTTACCGAACCTTCGTATTGCAGGGCGGCGAAGATCCGTGGTTTGACGACGAGATCCTCTGCGCCCTTCTGCGAGAGATCAAAGCGCTGTTTCCGGATTGTGCCATCACGCTTTCCTTGGGAGAACGAAGCCGCAAGAGTTACGAACTCCTGTTTGAGGCCGGCGCCGACCGTTATCTGCTGCGGCATGAAACGGCCAACAAGGCGCATTATCAGAAGCTTCATCCCGCGAAGATGTCCTTCGACCGCAGAATGGAGTGTCTGAAGGAGCTCAAGCAGATCGGCTATCAGGTGGGCTGCGGATTCATGGTGGGATCCCCCTTCCAGTCCTCGGCAGACCTGGCAATGGATCTCAAGTTCATTGAGGAGTTCCGACCGCAGATGTGCGGCATCGGCCCCTTCATTCCCCACAAGGATACGCCCTTCGGCGACAAAAGCGCCGGATCGGTGGAGCTGACCTGCTATCTGCTCTCGATCCTGCGTCTGATGCAGCCGAATCTCCTGCTTCCCGCCACCACCGCCCTGGGGACGCTGGACCCCAGAGGACGTGAGAAAGGGATACAGGCAGGCGCCAACGTGGTAATGCCGAATCTCTCCCCTGTCAGCGTTCGAAAAAAGTATCTGCTGTACGACAACAAGATCTGTACAGGCGAGGAATCTGCCCAGTGCACAGGCTGTCTTGCGCAGAGAATGACCTCCATCGGATACCAACTGGTCATTGACCGGGGCGACCCCAAAAACGTATAAAAAGGAAAGGATAAACGTCATGGCAATCTATAACCCCAAATCTCTCAATCCCGATGAATTCATCAACCACCAGGAGATCCTGGATACCCTCGAATACGCGGACAAGAACAAGAACAATATGGAGCTCATCGATGAGATCCTGGAGAAGGCCCGTCCCGTGAAGCAGGGCAACGGCTGCTACTGCCGCGGCCTGACCCATCGTGAGGCCTCCGTGCTGCTGGCCTGCGAGGATCCCCAGGTCCTGGAGCGCATCTACAAGATCGCCGAGGAAATCAAGCTTGCCTTTTACGGCAACCGTATCGTCCTGTTTGCCCCGCTGTATCTGTCCAACTACTGCGTCAACGGATGCGTCTACTGCCCCTACCACCTGAAGAACAAGCACATCGCCCGCAAGAAGCTCACCCAGGAGGAGGTCAAGCAGGAGGTCATCGCCCTGCAGGATCTGGGCCACAAGCGTCTTGCCATCGAAGCCGGCGAGGATCCGCTGCACAACCCCATCGAGTACATCCTCGAATGCATCAACACCATCTACAGCATCAAGCACAAGAACGGCGCCATCCGCCGTGTCAACGTGAACATCGCCGCCACCACCGTGGAGAACTACCGCAAGCTCAAGGATGCCGGAATCGGCACCTATATTCTGTTCCAGGAGACCTATCATAAGGAGAGCTATCTGAGGCTGCATCCCACCGGCCCGAAGCATGACTACGATTACCACACCACCGCCCATGACCGTGCGATGGAAGGCGGGATCGACGACGTGGGTCTCGGCGTTCTGTTCGGCCTGGAGCTCTACCGCTACGAGTTCGCGGGACTCCTGATGCACGCGGAGCATCTGGAAGCCGTCCACGGCGTCGGCCCCCACACCATCTCCGTCCCCCGCGTCAAGCCCGCCGACGACATCGATCCGGAGGAGTTCAACAATTCCATATCCGATGAGATGTTTGCCAAGATCACTGCCTGCATCCGTCTGGCGGTTCCCTATACCGGCATCATTATCTCCACCAGAGAGAGCGAAGAGAGCAGATCCAAGCTGCTGCGCCTCGGCGTGAGCCAGGTCAGCGGCGGCTCCCGCACCTCTGTCGGCGGCTATGCCGGCTATTCGCCCGACGAGCGTCCCCACGACACCGAACAGTTCGACGTCTCCGACCAGCGTTCTCTGGATGAGGTCGTCCGCTGGCTGATGGAGAACGGTCATATTCCTTCCTTCTGCACGGCCTGCTATCGCGAAGGCCGCACCGGCGACCGCTTTATGAGCCTCTGCAAGTCTGGCCAGATCCTGAACTGCTGCCACCCGAACGCATTGATGACGCTGACGGAGTACCTTGTGGACTATGCCAGCCCTGAGACCAAGGAGATCGGCTTCAAGCTCGTGGAAGAAGAACTGAAGAAGATCCCCAGAGACCGTGTGCGTGAGATCGCCGCGGAGCATATCGAAGCCATCAAGAACTCCAACGCCCGCGATTTCCGCTTCTGATATGGCGAATCTCAATGAAACCGTATCCGCTGAGCGGGTACACATTGGATTCTTCGGCCTTCGGAACGCCGGTAAATCCAGCCTGGTCAACGCTGTGACCGGGCAGGACCTGTCGGTGGTTTCCCCTGTCAAGGGGACGACCACGGACCCGGTCAAAAAGGCTATGGAGCTGCTTCCCCTCGGTCCTGTGGTCATCATCGATACCCCAGGCTTCGACGATCTCGGCGAGCTGGGTGAGCGCAGGATCCAAAAGACGAACGAAATTCTGACAAGAACGGACGTTGCCGTTCTCGTGCTGGACGCGACGCTCGGCATGACTTCGGATGACGAGAAGCTGCTGGACCGCATCAAGGCGCGGAACATTCCCTTTGTGATAGCGTCTAATAAGTGTGACCTTGTTTGGGATCGCGCTGCCCTCTCCCCTTCCTGGCTCCCGGTCAGCGCGAAAACCGGCGAGGGTATCACCGCTCTGAAGGAAAGGCTTGCGGAGCTCGGTAAAATTGCGTCGCCTCAGAGGAAGATCGTTGCCGATCTGATCTCCGAGGGTGATACGGTGGTCCTTGTGATCCCAATTGACGAATCCGCTCCGAAGGGCAGATTGATTCTTCCGCAGCAGCTGACGCTGCGTGAGCTGCTGGATCATCATGCTGCAGCCGTCTGCTGCCAGGTGGAGGAGCTCGGCGGTGTGATCGAATCTCTTCGCCGCCCTCCGAGACTCGTTATCACGGATTCCCAGGCATTCGGCAGAGTCTCGAAGATCGTCCCGCCGGGCATCGTCCTGACGTCCTTCTCCATCCTCTTTGCCAGATACAAGGGCGAGCTGGAGACGCTGGTCGCGGGAGCCGCTGCACTGAAGCGGCTCCGGGACGGTGACAGGGTTTTGATATCCGAGGGCTGCACTCATCATCGTCAGTGCAACGATATCGGAACGGTCAAGCTCCCCGGCTGGATCACGAAGTACTCCGGAAAACAGCTGGAATTCGCTTTCTCCTCAGGAGGAAGCTTCCCGGAGGACCTGACTCCTTTTGCTCTGATCGTGCATTGCGGAGGATGTATGCTGAATGAAGCAGCGATGCAGTTCAGGATCTCCTCGGCCAATGCCCAGAACGTTCCCATTGTGAATTACGGCATCGCCATCGCGCAGATGCATGGGATCCTGCAGCGAAGCCTGGAACCCTTCCCTGCCCTGCGTGCGATCATCGATACCGCGCATAATGAAAACTGAGCTTACTTCATCCCCTGCATAAACGCCGTACTGCCGCGGCGAGATCAACAGAAAGAAGGCGGATTATGAAGGAAAAACTGAAATCCTTTATCGATTCCATCTCGTGGAAGGATTTTATTCCCTTTTATTTTTGGACAGTATCCATTCTGATCTGGGAATTGGCCCTCCACTTCATGTGCTATCGGAGTTTCTCCTCGAGCTCGCTGAGTATGTTCCCGTTCATTCTTCGGTATGCTCTTGTGATGACTCTGATCTTCAGATTGTTTCCGGAAAAATGGAATTTCTGGCTTTCGCTGGCTGCAAGCATCGTACTTTTGGTGTTCTACAGCTCGCAGATAGTCTATAACAGGGTTTTCGCGGATTTCTATTCCGTTTCCATGGTCAAGCTGGGCGGTACTGCCATCAAGAATTTCTGGAAACAAACCGTAGCGGCAACCTTTGAATCCTGGTGGAAGATATTGATCTTTGCCGTTCCGGTGGGCCTGTGCATCCTGCAGCGGAAATTCTATCCCGAGAGCTTCCGCCGCAGATCCTGGGTAAAGAGTGCAATAGTGCTCTTGCTTTTGATCTCTGTCTGGTCCCAAAGCGTGCTGTCCCTGTCCCTTGGCGGAAGGGGCCGCTATAGCGCCTACGGCATGTATTACCGCAGTTCCGCGCAGACAAAGGCAAGCGTCAACCGTCTCGGCATGATGACCACGATGCGTCTCGAGTTGTTCCAGATGCTGTTCCCCAGAGATAATGAGGAAGAGAAGGTCCTGGTGCCGATCCCGGATCAGCAGGTCGATGTGAAATCTCCGAACATCATGAGGTTTGATTTCAATCTTATGAAGACCTATACAGGCGATTCGAGGATCATTCAGCTCAACAACTATTTCTCTTCCATCAAAGGCTCCAACAAGAACAAGTATACAGGAATGTTCGAGGGGTATAATCTGATAGAGATCTGTGCGGAGTCGTATTCTCCCGTGCTCATCTCCGAAGAACTGACCCCGACGCTCTACAAGCTGACCCATGAAGGCATCGTATTCACAAATTATTATACCAGTTTCCCGAACACCACGACGAACTGTGAGTACGCCTTGTGTATGGGCTTGTTCCCGGATATGACCCGCAACAAGTATGACGCCAGCTTTAAGGTCTGCATCAACAATTACCTCCCCTTCTGCGTCGGAAACGAATTCAGAAACGCCGGATACAACACGATGAGTTTCCACAACTACATCGGCAGCTATTTCGGCCGGGAGTTCTCCCACCCCAATATGGGCTTCACCTGTTACTTTGCACAGGACGGCATGGAGTTTACCGATGACTGGCCGGCTTCCGACCTGGAAATGGTACAGCAGTCGCTGGATTATATCTATGAAGCAGGAGAACCGTTCGTCGGATACTATATGACCTTCTCCGGTCACTACAGATACGATTTCCACACCAACCCCATGTGCATCAAAAACCAGGAGCGGGTTGCAGATCTTCCCTATTCCGATACCGTCAAGGCGTACATCGCCTGCAATCTGGAGCTTGAGGACGCGCTGACGGAGCTGATGCGCTCTCTGGATGAGCACGGAATGCTGGATCATACGGTCATCGTGATGACGGGCGACCATTATCCCTATGGTCTGCTGGATTATCAGTACAATGAGCTTGCCGGCGAGGAGCTTCCGGAGCCCTTCGGCCGCATGAAGAACTCTCTGATCATCTGGGCAGCGGGGATGGAGGATCCTATTGTCTGTGACAACTACTGCTGCAACGTCGATATCCTGCCTACGATCCTCAACCTCTTCGGAATGGAGTACGACTCCCGGATGCTGGCAGGTACTGACATCCTGTCGGATGCCCAGCACATCGCGATCCTTACCGATGAGAGCTTCATGACAGATAAGATGATGTTCAACAGTACAACCAATGAGATCACCTATTTTGTTCCCGAGGAAGAAATTCCGATCAATTACTTCGAGAACATGGTACAGCTCATCCAGAACAAAATGAACATCTCCAATATGATCCTCTACACAAATTATTATGATTTCGCCTTCCATCCGGATAAGTATCTGCCGGAACAGATGCCGACGGATCCGACGGAACCTTCGTCTTCGGTGCCGGATTCCTCTGTTCCGCCGGACACGGAAGGACCCGATCAAGAGCCGGAGGAGACAGAAGAGCCTGCTCCCTGACGGCACGTGAAAAAGGCCCTCTCAAGCGTATGCTTGAGAGGGCCTTTTCTGTTGATGTCAAATCTTTCTTCCGCCGATATAAACGGCCTTCCTTGTCAGATCTTCATCGCAGATCACAAAATCTGCAAGCTTTCCGTTTGCGATCGATCCGACGCGATCCAAAGCGTGGATCTGTCTGGCGGGGTTATAGGTGGCGGCGCGAACAGCGTCCTCCTTCGGGATGCCGAAGCGGATCGCGTTCAGCATGCAGTCATAAAGGTTGGTGGCGGAGCCGGCGATCGTCCCATCCGCAAGCCGGGCTACGTTTTCCGCCAGAAATACCTGCTGACCGCCAAGCTCATACTCCCCGTCCGGCATACCGCAGCAGCGCAGTGCATCGGAGATCAGCACCATCCGTTCGGCTCCGAACAGCTTGAATGCCATGCGGATGGAGGAAGGATGCACATGGATGCCGTCGCAGATGACCTCTGCGGAGACCGCGGGATTCTCGGAAGCAGCGCCGATCACACCGGGCTTGCGATGGTGGATGGGCGGCATGGCGTTATACAGATGGGTCAAATGGGTCACACCGGCATCAATGGCGGCCTTGGCATGGGCGTAATCGGAATCGGTGTGGGCAATAGATACGGTGCAGAGCATTTTGGCCTGTTCCACAAACTCCACAGATCCGTCCAGCTCGGGGGCAAGGTCAACGATGGAGATAAGCCCCTCACTGTCCATATAGAGTTTTTCAAAAGCGGAATAATCGGGCAGCCGGAGATATTCGCCGTTCTGCGCGCCTTTCTTCTTTTCAGAGAAGAAGGGGCCTTCCATCTGTACGCCGAGAAGACGGGCACAGCCTTCCACAGGGCTCTTGTGAAGCCTCAGACCGGCCTTCAGAGCGTTTGCGATGGTCTCATAGGGCAGGGTCATGGTGGCAGGAGCAAAGCTCGTCACGCCGACGCCGGCGAGGTAGCGGGCCATGGTGACGTCGCCTTCATAGGAACCGTCGGAAAAGTCCGCGTTAGAGTTGCCGTGGTTGTGTACGTCGATGAGGCCCGGGATCACGCAGGCGCCGTTCAGGTCGACGGCATCCCCTTTCTCGGTGAGAACGTTGGAAAATCTTCCGTTTTCCACGGAAAAACCGCCATGGACAAATTTGAATTCTTCGGTAAAAATCAGAGCGTTTTTGAAGTTCATGATCGTCTCTCCAAATCCTCGGTCATCAGTCAGGGCAGAGAAGCGGCGGCAACCGCCTGGCCGACTCTGCGTGTCTTCTCATCCGGCAGCATCACGTTCATTTTCTTCGCCAGTTCGGGATATTCCTCGGCCATGACTCGTTTGCATTCGGCAAGGATGGTATCTCCTCCCTTTCCGGACATGACGCGGCCGAGAACGATCATGTGTTCTACGTCGTAGAACATGGAATACAGCTGCATGGTATGGCCGAGATAGCAGCCGATGGATTCATAGATCTTTACGGCGCGAGGATCGTCCTTTTCCATGAGTTCCTGGACGACCTTCAGCTTTTCCGCCGGGGTCAGGCGCTCATCCAGTTCGATACCGGCAGCGGGAGCCAGCTTGATTACGGCGTCCTGAGAGAAGTATTTGCAGCCAACGCCGATATCGTAGGACCATTCGTCCATCATGGCGTTTTCGGACAGGTCCACCGGGGCGAAGGCCAGTTCGTTGAACCAGCCCAGGACGTTGCCCTTTCGGTCTACGTAGCCGACGGCTTCGCTGGTGCCCATGGCCATGCCCATGACGGCCGTGGCGCCGAGCCCCATAGCGCCGGCCAAAGCGGTAACGTCGCCGTCGTTCGCAACGACGATGGGGACGTTTCCGTCACCGATGGCGGCGGCTGCGCGGTCAAATACCGTATGGACAAGTTTGCGGATCTCTTTTTCCCGAGGCACTTTGATGAACAGGGAGCTGACCATGGGAGCGTTGCCGATGAAGACGCCGGCAGAGGACACGCCGATACCGTCGACCCGGGGCATTTTGGATGCTGCCGTACGGAATGCCTTGACGATCTCGTCGTAATGATACTGAGGATCGGCCTGGGTCTTGGGATGCCAGACGACCTCCTCAGAGTATACGGTCTTGCCGTCGATCACCGCGGAGACCTTGCGGTCAGAGCCTCCTGCGTCAAAACCGATGCGGCAGCCCTCCATGTGTCCGCCGACGGAGACGGAGGCGTCGTTTTCCTTCGGGAATTCGGCGGCTGTGGCACAGGGAACGATCTCAAAACCGTTCTCGAAAACGTCGGACATGAACTGTACGTCGAACCAGCGCTTGCCGTTCTCCCCTTCACCGTTTTCGAAGTAGACAAATTCTTCCTGGAGCCTTCGGGCGATATCGTCAGCGCCGAGGATATAGACGCGGAAGCCGCCGATGGACCAAAGCAGGAACTTGACGTACCGCTCTACGAAACGGTAATCGGCTGCGGCCATCTCCGGCGTGCCGTAGATCTTCCCGTGACGAACGGTGATCTTTCCCTTGTCACGCTCTACGGCAATGGAGATCGGTTTCGAAGCGCCCTTCAGGTATGCTTCCATCCAGGGCCCGAGCGGAATGAAGCCGGGATCGAGCTCCGGCATGTTTTTGACTGTAAATTCGATTCCCAGATAGTTCATAGCTTACCTCGCGTTATACTTCTTGACGATCTTCTGCATCTGGTACCACTTTTCTTCCATATCTTCCACCAGTTTGAGCTGTGCACGGGTACGGACGAGGTTGTGGTCGGGATACTGGGTTTTGAAATAATGGTCGGATTCCAGATAGTCCGTCAGGAAACGGACCGCGAGCTCCAGCGTGATGGTCTTTGCGCCCAGAGGCAGCAGCTCGATCTCCTTGCGGGTCAGAGAGTGGCAGCCCTGCAGAAAGCCGCGGGTGTAGACCTCGAACAGACGCAGATCCAGAGACATCCGGCTGAGCTCCTGCACGTCCTCGGGGGCGGTGGCGGCGCCAAAGCGGATGGAATCGCCGAAATCAAAGAGGCTGGAGCCGGGCATGACGGTGTCCAGATCAAGGACACACAGGGCCTTCCGGGTCTTCATATCCAGCAGGACGTTGTTGAGCTTGGTGTCGTTGTGGGTCACGCGAAGAGGCAGCTCTCCGGATTCGAGCATCCGCTGGATGGTGCCGGCCTCCTGTTCCCGTTCCATGATGAAGTCCACTTCCTTCTGCACGTACTGCAGACGGTCGCAGGCGTCTTCGTCCATGGCGATGCGAAGCAGACGGTAGCGATCCGGCGTGTTGTGGAAGTTGGGGATGGTCTCATGCAGAGTCTCAGCGGGGAAATCGGAGAGCTGCTCCTGGAATCTGCCAAAGGCGACGGCGCTCTCATAGAAATCCGCCTCGCTTTGAGGCGCCTCCAAGCAGAATCCTCCGACGAACTCATAGCAGCGCCAGTATCTGCGGCGCTCGTCGCGATAAAAATACTTTCCGTCCAGGGCCTTGATAAAGTGCAGTGCCTGGCTGGGATCGTCAACCTTTTTACGGATGTGTTCCGTGACGGAGATCACGTTCTCCATCAACTCGACCGGCCGCTTGAACACGTGGGTATTGATACGCTGCAGGATATACTGACGGTCATTGTCTGTGGTGATGAGGAAGGTGTAGTTGATCTGGCCGTGACCGAAGTTCCGGCAGTAGATCGGCATACCTTCGACCTGGAAATGATGAATGGCTTGCTCCATAGCAACCTCCAAATAGTTTATTTCTGTATAACTATTCTATTATAGCAGAAGTACGTCGGAATTGCAATATCTATCCTTGCGAAGCAAGGTTTTGAGTGCGGTAAAGATTGGCAAACACACCGTTTTTGGCGATCAGCTCCGCCGGAGCGCCCTGCTCGGAGATCTCTCCGTCGGAAATGACCACCACACGGTCTGCGGCATGGATCGTAGAGAGTCGGTGCGCGATGATCAGCGTAGTCCGGCCCTCGGCAAGAACGTCGAAGGCGTGCTGGATCTTTGCCTCCGTGATGCTGTCCAGGGCGGAGGTCGCTTCGTCCAGGATCAGGATCGGAGGATTTTTCAAAAAGATCCGGGCGATAGAGATGCGCTGCTTCTGTCCCCCGGAAAGGAGCGTGCCGCGCTCTCCGACGTAAGTATCAAAACCGTTGGGCATCGCCATGATATCGTCGTAGATCTCTGCACGTTTTGCGGCGTCCACGACTTCCTCCATGGAAGCGTCGGGCTTGCCGTAACGGATGTTCTCAAATACGGTGTCAGCGAAAAGAAAGACGTCCTGCTGGACAATGCCGATATTGCTGCGCAGGGACCGCTGGGTGACGGACCGGACATCCTTGCCGTCGATCAGGATCTCTCCGCCGGATACGTCGTAGAAACGGGGGATCAGCTGGCAGAGGGTCGTTTTGCCTCCGCCGGAGGGTCCGACCACAGCGATGGTCTCCCCTGCTTTGACGTCCAGATTGACGTCTTTCAGCACGGGGAGTTCGGAGTGGTAGCCGAAGTCCACATGGCGAACGGAAATATTGCCGCGGACGGAAGAGAGTTCCCGGGCGTCCGGGGCGTCCTGCACCGAGGGATCGGTACGCATGATCTCGGTAAAGCGGTTGAGTCCGGCAAAGCCGTTGGCCAGCATTTCAGAGAGCGTAGCCATTTTCCGGATCGGATTGACGAAGGTGGCGATGTACAAAGAGAAGGTGATGATGTCACGGTAATCCATCTGGTCCTTCATGATCAAATATCCGCCGACGGTCACCACAACAACGTAAAGAATGGAGGTGAAGTATTCCATGGTGGCGTGGAAGATGCCCATTTCCTTGTGGAACTCACGCTTGGAGACCTTGAACCGGTCGTTGGATTGGATGAACTTATCCATCTCCTCCCCCTCGTTGGCAAATGCCTTGGAGGTACGGAAACCGGAAAGCGAAGACTCGATGTCCGCGTTGATGGAGGCGGTGCGCTGCTTCACCATCTTGGAGACGCGGCTCATCTTGCGGCGGCGCATGATAACGACGCTCAAACAGACCGGAAACATCAGGCATACGATCAGGGCAAGCTTCCACTGAACGGTAAACATGATCACCATGGCGCCGATGACCGTGAAGACAGAGGTGATAAGGTCCTCGGGGCCGTGGTGGGCAAGCTCGGTGATCTCAAACAGATCGGAGGTCAGACGGCTCATCAGCTGGCCGGTCCGGTTCTTGTCATAGTAGTCGAAGGAGAGAGTCTGCAGGTGATCGAACAGATCTTTTCGGATGTCGGCCTCCACGCGGATGCCGAAGGTGTGCCCCCAATAGGCGATGACAAACTGCAGCACAGACCGAAGCAGATAGGCCAGGAACATGATCGCCATCACGATAAAGAACACCCGATACTGCATGTTCGGCAGCAGGTTGTACAGGGCATTCCTCGTAACCAGGGGGAAGGACAGATCGATGCAGGAGACCACGATAGCACAGAGGATATCCAATACAAAGAGCTTCCAATGAGGCTTGAAATAGGTCAAAAAAACCCCCAGCGTCGATTTCTTTTTGTAGTCGATGGTTTTCATCGGTCAGTTTTCATCCTTTACGATATTTTGGATCCAGATGCCGCTGCGGATCATGAAGAAGCCGACCACGCTCTTGACCAGCTCCATGCTCTGACAGCAAATGAACAGCGGCACGATGGGCAGATGCGTAAAACGGGACAGGCAGTAAGCCACAGGCGCCACAACGACGCAGGAAAAGAAGGAGTCAAAAAGGAAGGTCACGAAGGTTTTCCCGCCGGAGCGCAGGGTAAAGTATGCGGCGTTGGAATATGCGTGGACCGGCATAAGCGCAGCGTTGATGAGAATAAACTTGGCAGCAAGGCTGCGAACAGAGGGCTCGGTATTATAGATCGACGGGAAGAAACCGGAACAGAGTGCCATCAGCCCTCCGAAGAAGAGGCACACAAGTTCGGTGAAAACAATGAGCTTCCGATCCGTGTCTATGGCTTCCTCAAGCAGACCGGCGCCGAGCTTTTGTCCGACGATGATGCCGATGGCCGCTCCCATGGCCATGAACGCGACGTTAAATACGTTGCCGAGGGTAAAGGCGATATTGGTGGCGGAGACGACGTCGTAGCTTCGGATGGAGTAGCACTGCAGCAAAAGAGCCTGGCCCAGGGCCCAAAGGGTCTCGTTGAGGATCAGCGGCATTCCCTTCCGGGCGATCTCGCCCGCAAGTCTGGGCGGGATGGCAAAGCTTCGGTAAACGCCCTTGATAAAGGGATTTTGCTCACGGTGCCGATGGGTCCAGATCACTACGACGGAGGCTTCGACATAGCGGGAAATCACCGTGGCAATGGCAGCGCCGTCGGTACCGAGTCGGGGAAGACCGAGCTTGCCGAAAATCAGCAGCCAGTTGCAGATAAAATTGACGATAACGGCGATGATCCCCGCCGTCATGGGGACAACGGTCTGACCGGATTCCCGCAAAGTGCCGGAATAACACTGCGCCAGGGCAAAGGCCGGAATGCCCAACAGCATCAGCCGCAGATAGCTGTGGCCGAAGCGAAGGCTTTCCTCGATGTTCGTTTGATCCCCTTCTCCGCGCAGATACAGCCGCAGGAGCTGAGGTCCGAAACCGAGAAAAATGACGGCCCCGATGCCCAGCAGCAGCGCACATTCCAGCAGCTTGAAGCGGAAGGCGTGACGGACACCGTCCATATCTCCCTTGCCGAAAAATTGCGCGCCGAAGATCCCCGCCCCGGAGACCGCGCCGAAGATGGCGAGATTGAAGACGAAGAGCAGGGTATTGGCGATGGAGACGCCGGTCATCTCGACCGTTCCGACCCTGCCGACCATGATGTTGTCCAGCATTCCGACGAAGTTGGTAATGCCGTTCTGGATCATGATGGGCAGGGCTACGGAAAGGGCCATTTTATAAAACTGTTTGTTTCCGAAATAACGATTCATAAGTAATGACATCCGAGGAGGCGAGCAAGCGCTCACCCCCCGGGATCCAGCTAATCAGATTCCACTTACAGACGCTCGAGGACCTCCAGCAGATATTTCCAGGTGCGGTTTGCAGAGGCTATATTGAGCCGTTCGCGGGTGGTATGGATGTCCTGCATATTCGGGCCGAAGGAGACACAGTCAAGGCCGGGGATTTTATCAGAGAACAGGCCGCATTCCAGGCCGGCGTGGATTGCCTCCACCACGGGCGTACGGCCGTACAGGGCTTCGAAGGCCCGGACCATCACGTTCCGGAGAGCGGATTCCTTCTTATATTCCCATGCGGGATAGGCGCCGGTTTCGGAATAGGAAGCGCCGTACTTTTCACCAATGGCTTTCAGACGGTCGATGAGCTCGACCTTTTCAGTGTTGACGCTGCTGCGGACGGAGAAGGTCATGGTCACCTCTTCGCCTTCGGTTTTGAGGATACCGAGGTTCAGGGAGGTTTGCACGAGGCCTTCGATATCGGTGCTCATCTTCTGAACGCCGCTGGGGACGTCATTCAGAAGGCCCAGGGTCTTGCGGGTGGAGAGAGCGGTCATGGCTCTGCCGCGGCAGACGCAGGCTTCCGCCCAGATCTTAGCCTTGATTTCCGGGGCAGGAAGCTCCCGGATCAGCTCTTCGCCGATCTTTTCGATGGCGGCAAGAGCTCCCTCGAGGTGGCTGGGAGAGACGATTACCTTGGCCATGGTATATCTGGGGATCGCGTTGTCCTTCTGGCCGCCGCGGACGTAGACCAGGCGGTAGGGATATTCCTTGAACAGGCGCTTGAGCAGGCAGCCCATCACCTTGTTGGAGTTGGCTCTGCCCTTGTTGATTTCCGCGCCGCTGTGGCCGCCGATGAGGCCGTCCACGTAAAGATGGATGCCTTTGCCCTCCGCCTTGTCGATGCTGATGGGAAGATGGAGCCCGGAGGTTGCGCCGCCGGCGCAGCTTACGGTCAGGATACCCTCTTCTTCAGAGTCGCAGTTGATGAGGGTCCTGCCCTGCAATACAGAAGTATCCAAGGCTCTGGCGCCGTCCATACCGATCTCTTCGTCGATCGTAAACACACACTCAAGAGGAGGATGCGGGATGTCATCCGCTTCCAGGATCGCCAACGCGTATGCAACGGCGATGCCGTCGTCGCCGCCCAGCGTCGTTCCTTCTGCCCAGATGTACTCACCGTCGGTTCGAAGATCCAGTCCGTCGGTCATAAAGTCGATCTTGCTCTCCCGGGTCTTCTCTGCCACCATATCCATGTGGCCCTGCAGGATCACCGTGGGATGATGTTCATAGCCCTTGGAGCCTTCCTTATAGATCACGACATTGTTTACTTCATCCTGGTAAAAGCGCAGACCGTGTGCCTTCGCAAACGCGACGAGATAATCGCTGATCTGCTTCGTATTTCTGGATCCGTGAGGGATCTTGCAGATCTCTTCAAAATAGAAGAGGGCACGTTCCGGCTGATATCCGGCCAATACTCTGTTTTCCATTCGTTTTTCTCCTCCTGATGATAGGTGATTAATTCTTTTGTTCGATACCGAGCTTCTTCAGCAGCTCATGGCGGCGTTTTCCCCGCTGAAGATCGTCTTTCATGCTGTTTCCGCTTTTCCTGGACTGAATGCCCTGACGAAGGTAGCGGAAACCCTGGTAAACGGGGCACAGTGGCTTGAGCCATGGATGATTCTGGTAAGCCTTCCAGTTATATTCCCCCGCTTCCTGAAGCCGGCGGAAGATCCCGCGTCCGTGGAATTGCGCGGAGACCATCTCCACCTTTGCCCCTTCTCCGTTCTTTCGACCGAAATTGCCGGAGGATAATATACAGTCCATGAGCAGTAAGCAGTCGCTGTCTTCAGCATCACAGCACCAGGTGACAGCCGAAGGCAATCCAAGAAAGAGCTGACACGAACGCGTGACAGTTTTCGCCAATGACGCCAAGCCGGCTTGTTCAGCTGCACAGGAGAAGGTGCTGTCCCAGAAGGCGTTGTCAAGTTCCGAGTTGACGTACATCATCCAGTCCAGAAGCTGCCGCAGGCCCATGCCGCGTCTCAAATGAGATTTCATGTGCTCCAGAAGTACGATCCCGTTGGACAGTTTCGGCAGCATAGGGAAGCTGTGATCATCCACCGTACCGATGACAGAATGCCCGAATCCGGAAAAAATGAGTTCGTCCGTCTCAGGGTTGTCTTCACTGAAATGGTGATGAGGCTCAAAGGGTATGCCGAGCTTTTGAAACTCGGTATGCCGCGGAGAACCCTCGTGCTCCGCAGCAGAAACCTTCTCCTGATAGCCGGACATCCGCATCAGTTCGTTGACAGAATCAAACGATTCCCGGGAGACCAAAAAATCGATATCTCCCATAGCTCTGCGATAGGGCTCGGGATAATACACAGCGGCGGCAGTCCCTTTCAGAATCACGAACGGGATCTCGGCCTCGAAAAGGCATTTGATCAGGGAATCCTCGGCAGAAAGATAACGAATATAATGAGACAACTGCGACAGCACGAGTTGATCCCACTGTTTTTTTTCTTCCGGAGGAACGGATGCGGGAAGCGCCTTCGCTGCGATGGCGGCAACCGTCTGATGCTTCGCCTCTTCAAAGATCTCCTCCCATGGAGGATCGGGCGGAAGCTGCGGTTCTCCCCCAAACAAGGCGCATTTCAGCAGTTCCAATAACGATTGTTCCGATTGCTTCATGTCTTACTCCAGCAGAGTGATTTATACAGGCTCAAAAAAGGTATCCGGATGCGCCGGGTCGAATTGTTCATTCGCCCACATCAAAGTGACAAGCGGCTCCGTCTGACTCAGGTTAATGATATTGTGCGTGTATCCGGGGAGCATGTGTACGGCGCGAATGTGATCGCCGTCCACGTAAAATTCGATGACTTGGTCTGTACCGAGCTTACGCTCCTGAATGAGTCCCTTTCCGGAAACGACAATAAAGAATTCCCACTTGCTGTTATGCCAATGCTGGCCCTTAGTGATCCCAGGCTTGGAAATATTGACGGAGAACTGACCGTGATCCGCGGTCTTCAGCAGTTCTGTAAAGCTGCCGCGATCATCGGACTTCATCTGCAGATCGAAAGCCATTTTGCGTTCGGGAAGGTAGGAGAGAAACATGGAATAGAGCTTTTTTTCCAATGATCCTTCCGGAAGGGCCGGCATAAGCAGTGTATGCGGTTGGTCGTTGAATTGGTGCAGAAGGTCGACGATACGGCCAAGGGTTACCTTATGGGTGACCGGTGCATAGCAGTACCTGCCCTCTGGACCGGGCAGCACACGCAGGCCGTCGTATTCACAGCGGTGTTCCCTGCCCTCCAACGCGTCATACATCTCTTCCAGAAGATCGTCGATGAACAGAAGCTCCAGCTCGACCGAGGGGTCGTTCACCGTGATGGGAAGGTCGTTGGCAATGTTGTGGCAGAAAGTCCCGACAGCGGAATTGTAGTTCGGTCGGATCCATTTTCCGGCCAGGTTGGGGAACCGGTAGACCAGGACCTTCGCGCCGGTCTGCGCCGCGTAGTCGAAGAACAGCTCCTCCCCTGCCCGCTTGGACAGACCGTATTCAGAGGTGCCGAACCGCCCGGAAAGACTTGCCTGGACGGAGGACGAGAGCATCACCGGGCAGGTGTTGCCGTGGCGCTCCAGGGTGTCGAGAAGAACGGAGGAAAAACCGTAATTTCCCGCACGGTATTCCGCAGGATCCTTCGGGCGGTTGACGCCCGCCAGATGGAATACAAAATCGGCAGAGGCGCAGTAGGATTCCAATTCGGAAGGATCGGAATCCACGTCGTACTCATAGATCCCGGAGATTCGGATCCCGGGCCGGGTACGGTTCTTCCCGTCCCGGATCGCCTTCAGGTTTTCCGCGAGATTCCTGCCGACGAATCCCTTTGCGCCGGTGATGAGAATATTCATAAGACCTCTCCCCTATTTCTTGCGCCAGACGAACCGGTCCACCACGTGAGTGTAGCTCTGGATCAGCTTGACCACCTTGTCGCTGACATTTTCGTCGGTATAGTCCGGTACTGGGATCCCGTTGTCGCCGTTGCAAACCATCTCCACCGCGGTTTGGACAGACTGCAGAAGGCTGGCTTCATCGATCCCTGCCAGGACGAAGCATCCCTTGTCCAGAGCCTCGGGGCGCTCGGTGCTGGTACGGATGCAGACCGCAGGAAAGGGCTTTCCGATGGAGGTGTAAAAGCTGCTCTCCTCCGGAAGAGTACCGGAATCGCTGACGACGGCAAAGGCGTTCATCTGCAGGCAGTTATAATCATGGAACCCCAAAGGCTCATGCCGGATCACCCGGGGATCCAAAGCAAATCCGCTCTGCTCCAGACGCTTGCGGGAACGAGGATGGCAGGAGTACAGGATGGGCATATCGTATACTTCCGCGAGACGATTCACCGCAGTGAACAGAGAACGGAAGTTATCGTCGGTATCGATGTTCTCTTCCCGATGGGCGGAGAGTAGAATATACTTCTTCGGCGTAAGATTCAGGCGGGAGAGCACGTCCGAAGCATCGATCTGCGGGAGATTATTGCGCAGGACCTCGGCCATCGGTGAACCGGTGACATAGGTTCGTTCCTTCGGCAGACCGCAGTCCGCGAGATAACGGCGGGCATGCTCGGAATAGGCCAGATTCACGTCGGAAATGATATCGACGATCCGGCGGTTGGTCTCTTCCGGAAGGCATTCGTCTTTGCAGCGGTTGCCGGCTTCCATATGGAAGATGGGAATGTGCAGGCGCTTGGCGCCGATGACGGAGAGGCAGGAATTGGTATCGCCCAAAACAAGAAGAGCGTCCGGCCGGAGCTGTTCCATAAGCTCATAGGACCTGGCGATGATGTTGCCCATCGTCTGACCCAGATTGTCGCCGACGGCGTTCAGATAGATCTCCGGATCCGCCAGGCCGAGATCTCTGAAAAAGATCCCGTTGAGGTTGTAGTCATAATTCTGTCCGGTGTGACAGAGGAGGGTGTCAAAGTACGTCCTGCATTTGGTAATCACCGCGGACAAACGGATGATCTCCGGACGCGTGCCGACGATGATCAATAGACGCAGCTTGCCGTTGTTCTGGAAAGTTGGATAATCCATGGTATCCTCCCCTTACAATTATTCAGCGAGGCAGTGCTTTACGTAGTCTGTGGTCAACAGCTTTTTTACGACGCCGTCGACGTCCAGCAGCTTGGTGTTGGAGGAGGTATAGCTCTCGTCCGACTGGGTCTCAACCTTCCCCTCCACGAAATATTTGTCATAGTTGAGATCCCGGTTATCGGCAGCGATGCGGAAATAGTCGCCCATATCGACGCTCCGCAGGCGTTCTTCGCGGGTGACCAGTGTCTCGTACAGCTTTTCTCCGTGTCTGGTTCCGATGATGCGGGTGCCGGTGTCGCCGAATAGCCGCTGCACTGCTTTTGCCAGATCGCCGATGGTGGAAGAATCCGCCTTCTGCACAAACAGATCGCCGGGCTCGGC
>JAEEGL016839388.1_pt1 | contig 38334 bp, 23 predicted proteins | sample 9134231 | NCBI WGS metagenome assembly JAEEGL01 (sample SAMN16246548, study PRJNA631951) | gut metagenome | biome: gut microbiome; feature: rumen; material: fiber-attached | host: Bos | place: Iran: Karaj | collected 2018-10
ATATAGACGCAAACCGACTCCTCATAAGAATGTATCATGACAGCTACAAGTAAGGCTTGCGGTAACTTAATTCTCCCCCTTGCAAAGGGGGAGTTAGAGGGGGATTCATCAGCGCAAAGCTTCATCCCCCCCTGCCCCCCCCTTTCCAAGGGGGGGAATATATTACTTTTGCGGCAGCACGTGTTTGTCTGATAATGATTGAGACAGACTATGATAACAAAGGCATCCATCGGCTACATGCGGATAATCATATTTTTTTATGATGATGCGTAATCACCCGATACTATGCTTTTTTCTTCTCATTTTTTTCTTTATTTGGAAAGAATGATTATCTTTGCACAATGAAAAAGCAATTTCTTCTGACGATGGCAGCTGTGCTTGCCGCTGCATCGCTGTGGGCACAGCGTCCCCTGGACTGGGGCGACCAAGGCAACGGCACGTACAAGAACCCCGTGCTGAACGCCGACTACAGCGACCCCGATGTCATCCGCGTGGATGACAAGTATTATATGGTGGCCTCCGACTTCCATTTCATGGGGATGCAGGTGCTGGAGAGCTACGACCTTGTGAACTGGCACATTATCAGTCAGATATACCGCCGCTTCGACTATCCCGGCTGGGACGATAACAGTCACTACGGCGGTGGCTCGTGGGCGCCCTCCATCCGCTATCACGACGGCCTTTTCTACGTCTATTTCTGCACCCCTGACGAGGGTCTGTTCATGTCGACGGCCCCCGACGCGCACGGCCCTTGGAGTCCTTTGCACTGCGTCAAGGCAGTAGAGAAGTGGGAAGACCCGTGCCCCTTCTGGGACGACGACGGCCAGGCCTACTTAGGCCGCAGTCAGTATGGTGCTGGGCCTATCATCATCCATCGCATGACGGCCGACGGCAAGCAGCTGCTCGACGACGGCGTCACTGTGTATACCGGTCCGGTGGCCGAGGGCACGAAATTCCTCAAGCGCCACGGCTACTACTATCTCATCATCCCCGAGGGCGGCGTGTGCTGCGGCTGGCAGACGGTGCTGCGCTCACGCAACATCTACGGCCCCTATGAGAAGCGTATCGTCCTGGAACAGGGCTCCACCAACGTCAACGGCCCGCATCAGGGAGCCCTCGTCGACACTCCCGACGGCACGTGGTGGTTCTACCATTTTCAGGAGACGCACCCTGCCGGTCGTGTTGTTCACATGCAGCCTGCCCGCTGGGTTGACGACTGGCCGCTGGTGGGCGTCGACATCGATGGCAACGGCATAGGCGAGCCGGTGGCGGTGTGGGAGAAGCCTAAAGCCCCCCCTTCGTCCCCCGAGGGGGACACAAATGTCCTAAAGAGTAATGAAGCCCCCTCGGGGGCCGTAGGGGGGGCTTTGGGGACTTCGTGGCCTTCCTGGGCTTGGCAGTGGAACCATAACCCTGTGGACTCGGCCTGGAGCCTGAGTGCACGCTCGGGGTGGATGACCTTCAGCGTCCTGCCTGCTGCCACCATGAAGGACAGCCGCAATATGCTGACTCAGAAGACTGTAGGCTATGAGAGCGAGGCTACCGTGCGCATCGACGCGACACAGCTGAAAGACGGCGACCGCGCCGGACTGCTGTGCATGGGCAAGCAGTTCATGGGCGTGGGCATCTGCCAGAAGGACGGCCGACGCTTCTTCTACCTCGAAGAGAATGGCGAACAGCGCCTGCTCGACGCCTGTCAGAAAAAGACGGCCTTCCTGCGTGTCAGCATCGACAGCCAAGGCAACAGCCACCAGTTCTCCGTGAGTCTCGACGGCAAAACGTTCCGCAACGTCGGCTCACCCTTCGCCCTGCGCATGGGTTACTGGAAAGGGTCGCGCATAGGCCTCTACAGTTATGCCACAGGTAAGGCCGCCGGAAAGGTAGCCTTCAGCGATTTCCGCTATGATGTCACTCGGTGAGTCATGCCATTTTGCCCACGTCAACCTTGAAAATGGCGCTGCGAAGAGTCCCTTTTCCTGAGCTGCTGGGCCTGACAACAAAAAAACTTCAAAAAAATCTTAACAAATGCATTGCGGTTAGAAATTTTTTATTAACTTTGTATCTCCAAGTCAGAAAAACGACGAAAACACACTTATGAACGACTTTAGAAAATATGCTACAGGTCACCTGGGAATGAATGGCCAGGTGCTTGACGACGTGATGCGCACACAGGCGCAGTACATGAATCCCTACATTCTGGAGGAGCGCCAGCTGAACGTGACGCAGCTTGACGTCTTCAGCCGTCTGATGATGGACCGCATCATCTTCCTTGGCACTGAGGTGAACGACTACACGGCCAATGTGCTGCAGGCACAGCTGCTCTATCTGGACTCCACCGACCCCGGCAAGGACATCAACGTGTATATCAACTCTCCCGGCGGCAGCGTCTATGCCGGCCTGGGCATCTACGACACCATGCAGTTCATCCAGAGCGACGTGGCCACTATCTGCACCGGCATGGCCGCCTCGATGGCTGCCGTGCTGCTCGTGGCTGGCAAGGAGGGCAAGCGCTCGGCACTGCCCCACAGCCGCGTGATGATACACCAGCCCTTGGGTGGCGTGCAGGGACAGGCCAGCGACATAGAGATTGAGGCACGCGAGATACAGAAGGTCAAGAAGGAACTCTACACCATCATCGCCGACCATTCGCACACCGACTTCGACAAGGTGTGGGCCGACAGCGACCGCAACTACTGGATGACGGCCGAGGAAGCTAAGGAATACGGTATGATTGACCAGGTGCTCATTAAGAAATAGGAGTTAAGGATTTAAGGCGTTAAGGAGTTAAAGGAGTTAAGGGAGTTAAAGGAGTTAAAGACAATAGACTCATCCCTGAAAGACTCTAAATGACTCGGAATGAAAGGCTAAAACATTTGTCTTTAACTCCTTTAACTCCCTTAACTCCTTTAACTCCTTTTAAATAAAAGAATGAAGAAGACTTGTAACTTTTGCGGGCGCAGCGAGCGCGAGGTGAAACTGATGATTAGTGGAATCAACGGCTTCATCTGTGAGGACTGCGCCAAGCAGGCTTATCAGATAGTGATGGAATCGGGCGTGGGGGCTGCAAAGAAGGAGAAAGACACACCGCCCAGCTTGCAGCGCGTGCCCAAGCCAAGGGAGATAAAGGAGTATCTCGACCAGTATATCATCGGTCAGGACGAGGCCAAGCGCTACATCAGCGTGGCTGTGTACAACCATTACAAGCGCCTGTCGCAGCCTGCTGACGACAAGGACGGCGTGGAGATAGAGAAGTCGAACATCATCATGGTGGGGCCCACCGGCACAGGAAAGACGCTGCTGGCGCGCACCATCGCGAAGCTTCTTGACGTGCCCTTCACCATTGTCGACGCCACCGTCTTCACCGAGGCCGGCTATGTGGGCGAGGACGTGGAAAGCATCCTCACACGTCTGCTGCAAGTGGCTGACTATAAGGTAGAACCCACGCAGCGCGGCATCGTGTTCATCGACGAGATTGATAAGATAGCGCGCAAGCAGGACAACCCCTCCATCACCCGTGACGTCAGCGGCGAGGGCGTGCAGCAGGGACTGCTGAAACTGCTGGAAGGCACGAGCGTCAATGTGCCGCCGAAGGGCGGGCGCAAGCATCCCGACCAGGAGTACATCGCCGTGGACACCCGCAACATCCTGTTCATCTGCGGAGGAGCCTTCGACGGCATAGAGCGTAAGATAGCGCAGCGACTGAATACGCACACCGTGGGCTACAACTCTGTGCAGAACACCCGTCACATCGACAAAGACGACCTGATGAAGTATGTGCAGCCGCAGGACTTGAAGAGCTTCGGCCTCATACCCGAGATCATCGGCCGTCTGCCCATCCTCACCTACCTCAATCCGCTGGACCGCCAGGCCCTGCGGCGCATCCTTGTGGAACCCAAGAACAGCATTATCAAGCAGTATCAGAAGCTGTTCCGCATGGACGGCATCGAGCTGACCTTCACCGAGGAGGCCATGGAGACCATCGTAGACAAGGCCGTGGAGTATAAGCTGGGAGCCCGTGGACTGCGGTCCATCGTAGAGACCGTGATGATGGATGCGATGTTCGACCAGCCCTCGCGCCATGTCACCACCTTCGAGGTGACCAAAGACTATGTGACGGAACAGTTAGGGAAGTCGCATTTAGAGTGATTGAGCATGAACCTTTGAGCATTTGACTATTGAACCTTGACGATTGAAAGAGGCCTATGAATAAAGAACCTAATCTGACTGAAGCCCTGAAGAAATACTTTGGCTTCGACACCTTTAAAGGCGACCAGGAAGCCATCATCCGCAACGTCCTTGAAGGCAATGACACCTTCGTGCTCATGCCTACGGGCGGCGGCAAGTCGCTGTGCTATCAGCTGCCATCGCTGCTCATGGACGGCGTCGCCATCGTCATCTCACCGCTCATTGCGCTGATGAAGAACCAGGTGGACTTCATAGCACACCTGAGCGAGCAGGAGGGCACAGCGCACTTCCTGAACTCGTCGTTGAACAAAACAGCCATCGACCAGGTAAAAGACGATGTACGCGCAGGGCGCACAAAGTTGCTCTACGTCGCTCCTGAGTCGCTGACAAAGGAGGACAACGTGGAGTTTCTGCGCACGGTGAAGATATCGTTCTATGCCATCGACGAGGCTCACTGCATCTCAGAGTGGGGCCACGACTTCCGCCCAGAGTACCGACGCATACGTCCTATTATCAACGAGATAGGTCAGGCTCCCGTCATTGCTCTCACGGCGACGGCCACCGACAAGGTGCGTACCGACATCAAGAAAAGCCTCGGCATACTGGACGCCAAGGAGTTTAAGTCGTCGTTCAACCGGCCGAACCTTTACTACGAGGTGCGGCAGAAGACCAAGGACATCGACAAAGACATCGTGCGCTTCATCAAGCAGCATCCCGGCAAGAGTGGCATCATCTACTGCCTGTCAAGGAAGAAGGTGGAAGACCTGGCCGAAGTGCTGCGCGCCAACGACATCAAGGCACAGTGCTATCATGCCGGACTCGACACCGCCACGCGCACACAGACGCAGGACGACTTCCTGATGGAGCGCATCGACGTCATCGTGGCCACCATCGCCTTCGGCATGGGCATCGACAAGCCCGACGTGCGCTTCGTCATACACTACGACATACCGAAATCGCTGGAGGGATACTATCAGGAGACGGGACGCGCAGGGCGTGACGGCGGCGAGGGACTCTGCATCGCCTTCTATTCGCACAAGGATCTGCAGAAATTAGAGAAGTTCATGGAGGGCAAGCCCGTGGCCGAGCAGGACATAGGACGCCAGCTGCTGCAGGAGACAGCGGCCTACGCCGAGACATCGGTATGCCGCCGCAAGATGCTGCTCCACTATTTCGGAGAGGAGTACAAGCTCGACAACTGCCACAACTGCGACAACTGCCTGCATCCGGGCAAGAAGATTGAGGCGTCGGCACAGCTCGTCATCGTGCTGAAAGCCATCCTCGCCATCAAGGAGAACTTCCGCTCCGACTATGTCATCGACTTCATCTCTGGCCGTGACACCGACGAGATACAGGCCCACAAGCATGATGAGCTGGAGGAGTTTGGAAGCGGTGAGGATGAGAATCCGAAGATATGGAACCCCATTATTCGCCAGGCACTTATCTTAGGCTATCTGAACAAAGAGGTGGAGAACTACGGCTTGCTGAAGGTGACTGCGGCCGGCAAGAAGTTTATCAACAAGCCGAAGACGTTCATGGTCGTCGAGGACCATGAGTTCAGCGACGATGACGACGCCATGGGCGAAGGCGGCACCTCGGCTCTCGACCCCACGCTGTCGGCCATGCTCCATGACCTGCGCAAGAAATGGTCGCGCAAGCTGGAGCGCCCGCCCTACGTCATCTTCCAGGATGTCAGCATCGAGCAGATGGCCACCTATTATCCCGTCACCTTAGAGGAGCTGAAGAACATTCAGGGCGTGGGCGACGGCAAGACGCGCCAGCCTTATGCCAAGGAGTTTGTCAACCTCATCAAGCGCTACTGCACCGAGAACGAGATTGAGCGGCAGACCGACCTCCGTGTGCGCACGAAGGCCAAGGACTCGATGCGCAAGCTGAAGATACTGCAGAACATCGACCGCCGCATCGCCCTCGACGATATTGCCAACGCCCTGGGCATCGACTTTGAGGAGCTGCTCGACGAGCTGGAGGGCATCGTCCTCTACAGCGGCAACAAAATCAACATCGACTACTTTGTTTACGACATCATGGATCCCGACGACGTGGCCGACATCTGCGACTTCATGGCCGAACAGGAGAAAGACGACATCGAGGCAGCCATCCGCGAGTTCGGGCAGGACTTCTCAGAGAACGAGATACGCCTGGTGCGCATCAAGTTCATCAGCGACATGGCCAATTAACAATTGTTTATCGGCATCACAACGATTTTTGTGGCTTAGTCACCATATTTTGGGTACTACTGACTATTGCCGCCTGCGACGGCGGCAATAGTCGGGTTGCCATGCTGGTAGGGGTGCAACAAATTGAACGACATAGGTTGAAAGTTAAAAAACTACAAGGCAGAGCAAAAACTTTCAACTTTCAACTATCAACTTTCAACTTTTTTGTACCTTTGCACGCAATATTCAAAAAGGTACTTTTTTTATGGCTTCATTTATTGCAGACAAGATTGTGATGGACGGCCTGACCTTCGACGACGTCCTGCTAATCCCCGCCTTTTCGGAAGTGCTGCCGAAGACGGTAGAGTTGAAAACCCGCTTCTCAAGACACATCGAGCTGAACGTGCCCTTCGTGACGGCTGCCATGGACACCGTGACGGAGAGCCAGATGGCCATAGCCATTGCCCGCGAAGGCGGTATCGGCGTGATTCACAAGAACATGTCGATAGAGAACCAGGCCCGTGAGGTGGCTATCGTGAAGCGTGCCGAGAATGGCATGATTTACGACCCCGTCACCATTCCGCGCGGCTCCACTGTGGCACAGGCCCTCGACATCATGGCTGAGTATCACATCGGAGGCATTCCCGTGGTGGACGACGAGAAGCACCTCGTGGGCATCGTCACCAACCGCGACCTGCGCTTTGAGCGCCGTCTGGACCGTCCCGTGGAGGAGGTGATGACGAAGGAGAACCTCGTCACCACTCACCAGCAGACGAACCTGAGCGATGCTGCGCAGATACTGCAGGAGAACAAGATAGAAAAACTGCCCGTTGTGGATAAGGACAACCGCCTCGTCGGCCTGATCACTTATAAGGACATCACCAAAGCCAAGGACAAGCCTATGGCCTGCAAGGACGAGAAAGGCCGTCTGCGCGTGGCTGCCGGAGTGGGTGTGACGAGCGACACGCTGGAGCGTATGCAGGCACTGGTCAATGCCGGAGCCGACGCCATCGTCATCGACACCGCCCACGGACACTCGAAGGGCGTCGTCGAGAAGCTGTGTGAGGCGAAGGCATCGTTCAAGGATATCGACATCGTGGTGGGTAACATCGCCACGGGCGAGGCAGCGCGCCTGCTCGTTGAAAACGGTGCCGACTCGGTGAAAGTGGGCATCGGACCGGGCTCTATCTGCACCACGCGTGTCGTGGCCGGCGTCGGCGTGCCGCAGCTGTCGGCCGTCTACGATGTGTACAGCGCCCTCAAGGGCACCGATGTGCCCCTCATCGCCGATGGCGGACTGCGTTACTCCGGCGACATTGTCAAGGCACTGGCTGCCGGCGGTTCCTGCGTGATGATCGGCTCGCTCGTGGCAGGCACAGAGGAAAGCCCCGGAGAAACCATCATCTTCAATGGCCGAAAGTTTAAGAGCTATCGCGGCATGGGCTCTTTGGAGGCCATGGAGCATGGCTCGAAAGACCGTTATTTCCAGTCGGATACGAAAGACGTGAAGAAGCTGGTGCCGGAAGGCATCGCCGGACGTGTGCCCTACAAGGGAACGGTGCAGGAAGTCATCTATCAGCTCACCGGCGGTCTGCGCTCGGGCATGGGCTACTGCGGCGCCAAGGACATTGAGGCTCTGCACAACGCCAAGTTCACCCGCATCACCAACGCCGGCGTGCAGGAGAGCCATCCGCACGACATCACCATCACCAGTGAGGCCCCGAATTACTCACGACCCAACGATTAACAAGCAACCACAATAATGAAAAAGTTATTTTTGGCAGCCCTCTTCGCTGCTGTCCCCTATGCTGCGATATTCTCGCAGCCCCAGGCTGACGACCCCATTATTATGATCGTGAACGGCCAGCCCGTGCCCCGTTCCGAGTTTGAATATTCGTTCAATAAGAACAACTCCGAAGGCGTCATCGACAAGAAAAGCGTGGAGGAGTATGTCGACCTGTTCATCGACTACAAGCTGAAGGTTTTCGCAGCCCTTGATGCCAAGTACGACACGCTGTCGTCCTACCAGCAGGAGTTTGCCATGTACCGCGACCAGCAGGTCATGCCGATGCTGGTCACCGATGCTGACATGGAGGCTCAGGCCCACAAGATTTATGATGAGACCGTGGAACGCATCGGCCCCGACGGCCTTGTCCAGACCGCACATATCCTCATCAAGGCCGACCAGCAGGCTCCGCAGGCTGAGTGGGATGCCGCCAAGGTGCGCGCCGACTCCATCTACAACGCTATAAAGGCTGGCGCTGACTTCTCAGAACTGGCCAGGCGCCTGTCGCAGGATCCTGGCTCGGCCCGGCAGGGCGGTGAGCTGCCGTTTGTGCAGCGCGGACAGCTGGTGAAGGAGTATGAGGATGCTGCCTTTGCCCTGACTGACTCCGGGCAGGTGTCGCCGGTGGTGAAGTCGCCCTTCGGCTATCACATCATCCAACTCAGAGGACGTAAGATGCTGGAGCCTTTCGAGTTCCATCACGACGCCATCATGCGTTTCATGGAGCAGCGCAACATGCGCGACCAGGTGGCACAGCAGAAGGTGGAGGAGCTGGTGAAGGAGAGCGGCATCACGCAGCAACAGTTCATGGAGCAGAAAGCCCGCGAGCTGTCGCAGAACGACATGGACCTGCGCTACCTCATTCAGGAGTACCACGACGGTCTGCTGCTCTACGAAATCAGCAATAAGCTGGTGTGGGACAAGGCAGCGAAGGACGAGGAAGGATTGAAGAACTTCTTCAACAAGCACAAGGCCAACTACGGATGGGACGAGCCCCGCTTCAAGGGCATGGCTTATCATGTGAAGACCAAGGCCGATGTGAAGAACGTGAAGAACTGCGTGAAGAAGTTGCCTTTCGACCAGTGGGCTGAGGCACTGCGCACCACCTTCAACAGCGACAGCGTCATCCGCATCCGTGTGGAGAAAGGCATCTTTAAGGCTGGCGACAATGCCTATATCGACAAGGTGGTGTTTAAGAAAGACACCGTCGTCACGCCTTTGAAAGACTATCCCATCGATGCCCATTACGGCAAAGTGCTGAAGAAAGGTCCTGAGGACTATACCGATGTGCGCGGCCTTGTCGTGGCCGACTATCAGGAGGCTCTGGAGAAAGAGTGGGTGGCCGACCTGCGTCGCCGCTATTCGTTCCAGGTTAATCAGGATGTACTAAAGACTGTAAACAACCATTGATGAAGAAGTTCTTTTTATTAGTGGCTCTTTTCGCAGGGCTTGTGGGACCTATGAGTTCTATGGGTCTTATGGGTCCTATGCGTCCTATGGGGCCTATGGGGAATCCTGATGACTCGCTGGCCAGCATCGTTGATGAGGTGGTATGGGTGGTGGGCGATGAGCCGATTCTGAAGAGCGACATCGAGGTGACACGCATACAGGCAGCCATGGAAGGCGTGCACTGGAGCGGCGACCCCGACTGCGCCATCCCAGAGCAGCTGGCAGTGCAGAAACTGTTTCTGCATCAGGCTGCCATCGACAGTATCGATAAAGACATCACTGAGAACGACATCGCCCTCGAGGTAGAGCAGCGTGTGGAATATATGGTGCAGCAGGTGGGCTCGCGAGAGAAACTGGAGGAGTATCGCCGCCAGAGCCTCAGCCAGATACGCCAGTCGATGCACGACGACCTGCGCGACCAGATGCTTATACAGCGCATGAAGCAGAAACTGGTGGCTGACCTCGCCGTCACGCCAGCCGAGGTGCGCCGCTACTTTAAGGACATGCCCGAGGACAGCATCCCCTTCGTGCCGACAGCCGTGGAGGTGCAGATCATCACGATTACGCCGCGTATCTCGGCTGAGGAGATCAACCGTGTGAAGGACGAGCTGCGCAACTATACCGACCGTATCAACAGCGGCGAGACATCGTTCTCAACGCTGGCCCGCCTCTACTCTGAGGACCCGGGCTCGGCGCGCCTGGGCGGAGAGCTGGACTATGAAGGACGTGCCACCTTCGACCCGGCATTTGCGGCCGTGGCCTTCAACCTCACTGACCCTACCAAGGTGTCGAAGATTGTGGAGTCGGAGTTTGGCTTCCATATCATACAGCTCGTCGACAAGCGAGGCGACAAGATCAAGGTGCGCCACATCCTGCGCAAGCCCATCGTCAGCGACTCAGCTGTCAACGCAGCCTTGGAAAGACTCGATACCATCGTGACCGACGTGCGGGCTGGTCTGCCCCCGTTGGTGCTGCGTGACCAGCTGACGGAGAAGTGGACCTTTGAGGACGCCGTGGCGTTCTTCTCCGACGACAAGGACACGCGCAACAACCACGGACTGATGGCCAACCGCAACGAGTACGGACAGCTGAAGTCCTCACGCTTTGAGATGCAGGAGCTGCCCGCTGAGGTGGCGCGTGCCGTGGAGACCTTGCAAGTAGGGGAAATATCCGCTCCGTTCAGCATGATCAATTCACGGGGCAAGACCGTCTGCGCCGTGGTGAAGCTGAAGAACAGGATTCCTGGCCACCGCGCCACCGTCACTGAGGATTTCCAGGTGTTGAAAGATGTGGTGATGGAGAAACGGCGCGCAGAGTTCCTGCACAAGTGGGTGGTGGACAAGATCAAAAGCACCTATGTGCGTCTCAACGACCAGTACCGCGACTGTAAGTTTGAGTACGAGGGCTGGCTCCGATAGGCGTGAGGTGTCTTGGGCGCGCCAAGCAGCTACGCGCAGCAATTCGTGAAATTCGTTGCTGAAAACGGATCAATTTGAATAGTTACTTATTTCTGTAATGGCAGGGATTTGAAGCAGAAAGATGATAGGAACAGACACAGCAGAAGCATCATCACGATGCTTCTCTGTGTGCTTTGTGTGTTGTTCTCCTATGCTGCCACATTATGGCAACCCGCTGCTGCCCCGCCGCAGAACGACCCGAAGCGCGTCTATCTCATCCATGCTGACGAGCTGCGCTACGACCGCTGGCGCAACAACGATGCACAGGTGCTTACCGGCAACGTGCAGTTCGAACACGACGGCGCACGCCTCTACTGCGACAGCGCCAACTTCTTTGAGTCCACCAATTCTTTCGAAGCCTGGGGAAATGTGCGGATGGTGCAGGGCGACACGCTCTCGCTGACCAGCGACCAAGGCTATTATGACGGCAACCAGCAGATGATGGAGGCCAAGGACAACGTGGTGCTCAAACACCGTAAGACCACCCTTTTCACCGATGAGCTTTATTACGACCGCATCTGGAACCAGGGCTATTTCCAGAACGGCGGACGCCTCGTCGACAACAATACGACGCTGACCAGCGACTGGGGCGAGTATCACACCGACACGAAGATGGCCATTTTCTACTATACTGTTGACATGGTAGACAAGAAGTTCCACCTCACCACCGATTCGCTTTATTATAACACGCAGACGAAGCTGGCACACATCGTGGGGCCGTCGGACATCGTGTCGGGCAAGAGTCACATCTATTCAGAGAAGGGCTTCTACAATACGGTCACCGAGGAGTCGGAACTGCTCAACCGTTCCGTGCTGCGCAACGAAGGGCGCACACTCATAGGCGACAGCGTGTGGCACAATGGCAAGACCGGCGTCAGCGAGGCATTCAACAACGTCATCTTCAACGACACGGTGAACAAGAGCATCCTGCAGTGCGACTATGGCCACTATGAGGACAGCACGGGCTATGCCGTGTGCACCGACCGTGCCCTTGCCATCGACTACTCGCAGCGTGACTCGCTGTTCATGCACGCCGACACCATCAAGGTCTTTTCTTATAACCTCAATACCGACTCTGTCTATCGCGTCTTACACGCGTATAATAAGGTACGCGCGTACAGATATGATTTACAGGCCGTGTGCGACTCCCTCGTCTACTCTTCGCTCGACTCCTGCATGACTTTGTACAAAGACCCCATCACCTGGAACATGAACCAGCAGTTGGTGGGCGACGAGATACAGGTGTTTATGAAGGACTCTGTCATCGACCACGCACATGTCATCGACAATGCCTTCTCCATCGAGCAGCTACCTAAGGAGAAATGCTACAACCAGGTGTCGTCGAAGGAGATGTTCGCCTTTTTTACCGAAGGCCGCATCCACGAGGCGCAGGCCAAGGATAATGTCCTCACCGTCTATTATCCCGAGGACAAGGCCGACAGCAGTTATGTCGGTCTGGTGTACATGGAAACCAACGAACTGAAAATCTTCATGGACAGTGTGGGCAAGATGAGCCGCATCTGGACCCCTCGGGCCGAAGGAACGATGTACCCCATGTCGCAGATTCCCCCCGACAAGCGCGAGCTGAAGGGCTTTGTCTGGTATGACTATGTGCGTCCGCTCAACAGGGACGATGTCTTCATCTGGCGTGGCAAGAAAAAGGAATCACAAGAGACAAGCGATGAATAAGCCACGAGCCTTCAACCATCAGCCTATCTACATCGATGCCCGCCGGGAGCGGCTCGAGCAAGTGGAGCAGCGTGCACGGCAGGAGTTGGGCATGGCACCGCCAAGCGCCTACGTACCCTCCGATTTGCACGGTGTTTTCTCTGCTGCTCAGAAGCAGCGTCAGAAGGGTAGGGGACTGTTGCTTTGGAGTCTTCCCATGCTCCTTGCCGTCATTCTCGTCCTCCTTGCCTCTGTCCTCCTCATCGCATTCTCCCGTTCCTGACAAATAACGAAGAAATAGAAGACTCTCAACCCTCATCTCTCAACTCTCATCTCTCATCTCTCAACCCTCAACTCTCAACTCTCAACTCTCAACTCTCAACTCTCAACTCAAGCATGTCCGACATCATTCAGCTTCTTCCCGATTCCGTTGCCAACCAGATAGCCGCCGGCGAGGTGATACAGCGCCCCGCCTCCGTCATCAAGGAGTTGGTGGAGAATGCTGTCGATGCTGGTGCCCGCAACATCCGTGTGCTTGTCACCGATGCTGGACGCACCTCGCTGCAGGTCATCGACGATGGTTGTGGCATGTCGGAGACCGATGCCCGTCTGGCTTTCGAGCGCCATGCCACATCGAAGATACGGAAGGCCGACGACCTCTTCTCGCTCCACACCATGGGATTCCGCGGCGAGGCCCTGCCGTCGATAGCGGCTGTAGCGCAGGTGGTGCTCACCACACGTATGGCCGCCGACGAGATAGGCACCTGTCTCACGTTGCATGCCTCGCGTGTCGTCAGTCAGGAGCCGGTGGCCTGTCCTGTGGGCAGCAACTTCAGGGTTGACAACCTCTTCTACAACGTGCCGGCGCGGCGCAAGTTCCTCAAGAGCAACGCCACCGAGCTGACCAACATCCTTACGGCCTTCGAGCGCATCGTCCTCGTCTATCCTGATATCGCCTTCCAGCTCTACAGCAACCAGCAGGAACTGCTCTCGCTCAGAGCTGCCCCACTGCGCCAGCGCATCGTCGACGTCTTCGGCAAGCGGCTGAATCAGGAGCTGTTGCCCATACAGGTGGACACGGCATTCTGCCGCATCAGCGGTTTTGTGGGCAAGCCGGAGGCAGCGCGCAAGAAGGGCAGCCAGAACTATTTCTTCGTCAATGGGCGCTACATGCGCCATCCCTATTTCCACAAAGCCGTCACCAGTGCCTACGAGCGCTTGGTGGCTGAGGGCACCGTGGCGCCCTATTTCGTCTACTTCGACGTCGACCCTGCCAATATTGACGTCAACATCCATCCTACGAAGACCGAGATTAAGTTCGAGGATGAACAGAGCATCTTCCAGATTCTCTCTGCCGCCGTGAAGGATGCCATTGGCCGTTTCAGCGAGGTGACGGCTATCGATTTCGACACCGAGGGACGGCCCGACATTCCCGTCTTCGATCCTCAGCGTCATGCCGTCCACTTGCCCGATGTGCAATACAACCCTTCCTACAACCCTTTCAACACGACGCCTGCCGCCAACGCCGATGCTACGGTGCACGGAACCACCGGCTCCTTCAGCCGAGGCTCCGTTGCTGCCCATCTGTCGCTGCTCTCAGAGCTGACCAGGCCGTCGGCATCGCAGCCTGACATGCCATCGCTCTTCCCTGACGACACCCCCGCACCGTCGCTCATCACCGAGAAATCGCCCGAACACTATCAGTACAAGGGCCGCTACGTGATGACCGCTGTGAAGTCGGGGCTGATGATCATCGACCAGCACCGCGCCGATGTGCGCATCTGCTATGAGCGATACATGGAGCAGCTGCGCCGCCATACATCCAGCACGCAGAAGCTCCTCTTCCCCGAGATACTGCAGTTCGCACCGTCCGACAGCGTCCTGCTGCAGCGCTTCCTGCCCGACTTGCTGACGATGGGCTTTGACATCAGCGACCTGGGCGGCGGCAGCTTTGCCGTTAATGGCATACCCGCCGCCATAGAGGGCTACGATCCATTGTCGTTGGTGCGCAACATCGTGACCGATGCCGCCGAAAAGGGGAGCAACGCCACCGCCGACGAGTTGCACAGCGCGTTGGCACTGAGTATGGCGCGCCATACGGCCATCGATTATGGCCAAGTGCTCAGCAACGACGAGATGGAACGCCTTGTCAACGAGCTCTTCGCCTGCTCCAACGCCAACTATACACCCGACGGGCAGTCTGTCCTGGCCATCCTTCCACAGGCTGACATCGATCAGCTTCTACGATGACTGGCGCCCGAGCTGCTGCACCGTTTTCACTCAGTGGCGCTCCTGCACTTCAACTATGAACAGTAAAAGCTATGAACGGAATATGAAAAGAACACTGTTATTCGTCTTTATCGTTGTCGCTGCCTTGACATCCCGCGCACAAGACAGCGAACTGCCGGCACAGAAATACAGCGTGGCAACAGGCTCGTTTTGGAGCAACTGGTTCGTGCAAGCCGACCTGACGGCCTCGTCGTTCTTCGGTGACAGGGGCAACACACCCACCGCACAGCTGTCGTCTTCGCTGACGAAAGACTTCCGCACGCGCATGGGCTTCTCAGTGGCTTTAGGCAAGTGGTTCACGCCAGGCCTGGGTTTACGTACCAGGTTCGGCGGGTTGTGGGGACGCACCGTCGTCAGTGCGGACAAGGACATCAATGCCTCACGCTACTGGACACTTGATGAACAGGTGCTCTTCAATCTCTCGAACATGTTCTGCGGCTACAGCGACACGCGCCGGCTGAACATCATCCCCTACGTCTCTGCAGGGCTGGGGCGCAACCTCAGTTATAACACCTATGCCATGGGGCTGGGGCTGGGACTGCTCAATGAATGGCGGCTCAGCCCGAAGGCATCCGTCCACGTCGACCTGTCGTGGCGAGCCTATGAACCCGATTTCGACGGCGCTGGCGGGCAGGTTTTTGCCCGCGGACTGCGTGGCAAGGACCAAGTGCTCAGCTTTGCCGTAGGGCTGACGTGGAACCTGGGCAGCGGCTCCTTCAACCGTGTCAAGGATGAGGATGCCCTCAATATTCTGATAGAGAGTCAGATGGAAGCCCTCGGAGCCCAGTTGCAGGATGCACAGATGGAGAATGAGCGACTGCGCAAGCTCCTCGAGCATTCCGAACAGCGCCCCCAGCCAGCACCCGCGCCTTAGTTTTAAGAAGCGTTCTCGCCGGCTTTCCGCGTTAACAAGCGCAGTGATGCCGGCAATACAGGAACATTAGAAGAAGGCATGAACAATCCAAGCTAAGAAGTATAGTTAAAAGGGCATTTAAGTTGACAGATGGCAAAAAATAACCTGAATCTTAAGATTTTTTGAAAGAAAAATCTACTTTTTCTTGGCGGGTTTTGAAAAAATGCTTAACTTTGCCACGATTTTGCACCTAAAGTATTTAATATTATAAATTTTTAAGTTCATGAAAAAGAAATTTATTAATGGTTTGCTCATGGTAGCTCTCTTTGTGGGCTTCACGAGCTCGATGGTTTCTTGTAAGGACTATGACGACGAGAAAATCACTAATCTTGAGGGTGTATTGGCCGACAATGTCGATGCCCTGAAGAAGATTCTCGCTGGTCAGCAGGCCGACATTACAAACCTTCAGAATCAGATCACAAACCTCAAGGCGCTCCAAGAGGCTTGTCAGACGAACTGTGCTAACTTCCAGACGAAGATTCAGCAAGACCTCAAGCTCTATCTCCTTTTGGAAGACTTTGGCGACAGCCTGAGAAAGAACACCTACACCAAGGTGCAGATTGACGGCTTCATTAACGAGGTCAAGAACAAATTCAGTGATTATTACACGAAGGCGGAGATTGACAACTTGTTCAACACGAAGCTGGCCAATTATTTCACTAAGGATGAGGTCGCTACCAAGCTGAGTGAACTGTCGGCTGCTATGCTCGACAGCATCAGAGTGGCTACCAGCAAAGCTGCTGTGGACAAGACCGTATCTGAGTTGCTCGGTGAGGCTGACAGCAAGATCAGCACTGCTCTCAACAGCTACATCACCAGCTACAACCTCCTCAACAACATTGTTGACAGCACAGTCATCAGAGATATGATTACTGTCGAGGTGAACAAGATCAATGCCGAGTTGGTAAAGGTTTATGCCAGCATCGACGAAGTACGTGCAAAGGCAGAGGCTGCTCAGAGCCTTGCTGCTGCTGACTCCATCCGTATTGACGGACTCGATGGTCTCGTAAGCACTCTGCAGACTTCAGTCACCAACATCGAGACAAATCTGACCACGCTCCAGGGCACTGTGGCTACGCTTCAGACCGAATTGGCCAATGTCAAGGGCGATGTGAGCACGCTTCAGACCAAGGTGGTGACCATTGATGGCAAAGTGACAACGCTCGAAGGCTATGTGGCTACGCTGCAGTCTCAGATGACTCAGACCATCAACGACCTGACTACTACCACAACTACTGCTAACAACGCATGGGCTAAGGCTCAGGCCAACGAGACGGCTATCTCTAACATGAATGAAGTCATCACGGGCATTCAGACCAATTTGAACACTCTTGCTCAGACTGTAAGCAGCAACTACACCGAGTTGATTGGTAAATACAACGATCTGGGCAACCTGATTAACGAGAACACCCAAAAGATTTCAGATCTTACACAGACTGTGGCTGATCACAAGGCTGAGGCCGAACAGGCACATCAGCAGCTGACAAACCTCATCAACGGTGTGAGCGAGAACTTGCAGGCACTCAGCAATACAGTGAGTGAAATCCGTGGTGATGTCAATACACTTCAGGGCGATGTGACTACCCTTCAGACAACTGTTGAGCAGCAGGGTCAGAAGCTGACCGATCTCGGCAACGAGGTGTCTACTCTCAGCACTAACCTCAGCAATCTTACCACTACCGTTTCCGAGCTGAACGAAAAGGTGGATGATAACTTCATCGTGCTGATGGCTGCTCTGAGTGCTATCGGAGAATACCTCGATAAGAACATTACCAGCATCGAAATCAACGGCACATTCAACCCCATGTTCGGTGAGATGGCTCTGCCCTTCGACGTCCGTTCTAACATGCTTGTTGCTTTCCGCGGCTTGATCAGCGACCGTAAGCTTTACTTCCCCACTCGCAATCAAGATTATGCTGCACTTCCTGATCAGTGGAATAAGGGCGTCTTTACCGATGAAGACCTGAAGATGCTTGGCATCAGCAGCCTCTCACAGGTGAAAGGTTTCGTAACAATCGGTGAGAACGAGGAAATCGTTGCTACTCAGTATTATGATGAGAATGGTGATCCGCAGGTGAAACCTGGTAACGCAGGTACTATCTACCTCACTGTCAACCCCACCAACCGCGACTTCACTGGAACTGAGTTCACGCTCATCAATAGCACCAACAATGCTGTTGCTGCAGAGCTCTCACCCCTGAAGAAGAGCAATCACGTTCTTACCTTCGGTTACACGCGTGCTGGAGTGGATGATGGAGCTCAGAGTTCCAATGGCTTCTATGAGACTCAGGTTACCGTGACCGCTGAGGATGCCAAGAACATGGGTCTGCGCCTCAATCTGAGCGAAATCAAGGATCTTGCCGCCAATCTGAAGAACTGGAAGCAAGGCATTAGCCTCACTACTTTGATGAATGCTGTCTATGACAACATTAATAGCGTTCTTGACGCTAATGCTGTCAAGGCTACTTGGGAGGCTGCCGATAACACGTTCAGCACCACATCGCAATATGCCATTGGTATAGCTGGCATCAAGCCGCTTTCTTTCGCCTTCGCAAAGGACATCGAGTTAGATGGTATTCCCGGAACTGACCTCGCTGAGGATTTGCTCCAAAACATCATTAATGCTGTGGTGAAGGGCATGCCTGAGATGGACTTCATCAACCGCTTGGATATTGAAAAGCTGGAGCTCAACGAGCTGACTGATGAGTTAGAGGCTACTATTACTATTCACCTGGGAACACGCTATATTGAAAGCACTGGTCCTAAGACCGCTACATTCTGGTTCCCGTACTACGAAATCACTGGTACCAATGGCGAGCATGTTACCATCACCAACACGCATCCTGAGGTTACGGTGACTGTCAACGGTGATAACAATGACGGCTATGCCACTATCGAGGTGAAGCTTTACATGGGTGACTTCATTGACCGTATGGGTGACTATGACTCTGAGAGCTATGATAACATCAAGGATCAGTTCAATCACCTGCTTGACCACGCTAACGACTTCATCTCTCAGGTTACTCAGATGAATTTCACCACGATGGGTAACGATGTCTTCGCTCAGTTCCAGAAATTCATCAACGAGCTGAACACTCACTTCACTCGCTTCACACGTCCTAACAGATTCTTCAAGCCCACCATCATCGTGAGAAATGCTGAGGGCATGGTTAATCTGAGCACGCTGGCTAACTATCCCACTAAGGTGAAGGGTCCAATCGAGATTATTCCTTCTAACTACAATGCTGAGATGCTTTCGCCTGCTTTCAAGAAGTTCGTGGCTGTGACTGATGTTAAGAAGAATGGCAACAGTGCCAAGGCTGGTAATGCCGATTGCAAGCGTGAACTGGATGCTGTTAACAATCTCCCAGGATTTAACCAGGTTATCGACGGTGGCTTCAACCCCATCACCTTCAATGGCAAGGCTGGTTACTCCTACGAGTTCATCTATTCTGCTGTCGACTTCTCAGGCAAGGTTGTTACCAAGAAGTTCTTCTTGACAGTTAAGTAATTTCTAACAATTAGAAAAGGAGAATAACGATGAATATCAAGAAATCAATACTTACCTGCTTGTTGATGCTGGGCTTTGTCTCAGCATCAGCACAGCAGCAGCAGCAGGATGAGCCTTTCTATGACTTCAATCCTCACTGGTACGTGCAGGTGCAGCCCCTGGGTGGTCAGTACACCCTTGGTGAACTGCCCTTTGGTGACATGTTCTCGTACAATGCACAGCTCGCTCTCGGCTATCAGTTCGACGAGGTGCTCGGTGCTCGCCTCAGCGTCAACGCTTGGCAGTCGAAAGGCGGCTCTGACTATGGTGCATTGGGCAAGTGGGACTGGAAGTGGAAGTATGTTGCTCCCTCACTCGACCTCACGGCCGACCTCTCCACACTCTTCTGCGGATTCAATCCCAACCGCTTGTTCACGCTGAACCTCTTCCTCGGCATCGGTGCCAACATCGGTTTCGACAATGACGAGGCTGCAGCAGCAAAGAACCAGATTGATCCTATCCACCAGTGGAATGCACTTTACTACAGGACAGACAATGCTCCCATGTCGCTCCTCTGGGACGGCACAAAGACCCGCCTTGTGGGACGTGCAGGACTCGGTGCTGACTTCCGCCTTAGCGATGCTGTCAGCCTCGGACTGGAGGTCAATGCTAATACCCTCTCTGATGGCTATAACTCAAAAGAGGCTAAGAACAATGACTGGTACTTCAACGCCCTCCTTGGCCTGAAGATCAATCTCGGCAATGCCTACACCGTTTATCCTGCTGGCTCACAGTTCACGCCCCGCCGCTCTCTCCTGAGGAAGGCTCCGCGTGTCATCGAGAAGGAAGTCATCAAGGAAAAGGAGGTCGAGAAGATTGTTGAGAAGAAAGTCTATGTCGACAAACCCATCTACATCGAGAAGCCGCTTGAGCCGCTCCGTCGCGACATCTTCTTCACCATCAACAGCTCACGCATCGATCCTTCTGAGGACAAGAAGCTCGACGAGATTGCCTCTTACCTGAAGCTCTACCCGCAGACGAAGGTCAGCGTGACCGGCTATGCTGACAAGGGCACCGGCAACGCTCAGATCAACAAGCGCCTCGGTGAGAGACGTGCAAGAGTGGTGGCTGACCGCCTCGTGAAGCAGTACCGTGTAGACCGCTCACAGATTGTTGTTGACAGCAAGGGTGACACCGAGCAGCCCTTCGCAGAGAACGACAAGAACCGCGTCAGCATCTGTATCGCTGAGTAATTTGTTAAGCTGAACCTATCGTGAAAGACACAGAGCTACGGGGAATGTTTCTTTCCCTGCGCCCTGTGTCTTTTATTTGTTACATTTTTTTAATTCATAAATAACAAATGAAAAAAACAATTCTTTCATTGCTCTCGCTTTTGCTGTTGGTTGTGACTGCACAAGCCCAGACTGTTTCTAAGGGCTATTACAGAGTGCAGAGTTTTTCTTCCAATCGCTATATTTACCTTGTGGACTACAAGACAAGAGGCGTTGATGTGAGCACTACAGGCTACGATGTTGATGCTCTGCGTACTTGGGGGCCTTTTTCCCGTGTCGTCTCCGACCCCTCAACGGTCTATTTCATTGAAAACGCCGGCGGTTATTTCTATAACCTGAAGGGACAAGGCAAGGACGTCTACGACTTCGTCGGACGCTACCTTACCGTCAAGCCCATCAACTATCAGGGTCAGACCCTTTATACCGCTTCAGGTATTTATCAGGGCGTGGAAGTGTTTCTTGCTGATTCTGATCCTGACCCTGACTTTCCTGATAATCCGGGATTCCTCAATACCGGAGGAAATGCGTTGCAGAAGATGTGGAAAATACTCCCCGTCAATGTCAATGACAACTCCAATTATTTCGGCATCACGCCTGAAGTAACCATCGGCGATAAATACTATGCCCCGTTCTTTGCCTCTTTCCCGTTCACTCCGTATTCTTCCGGTCTCAAGGCATACACCGTTACCACTATTGATGGTGACATGGCTGTGATGACTGAGGTTCAGGGCAAGGTGGCTGGCGGTACGCCTGTCATTATCGCATGTCCAAGCTCCACACCCGCTGGCAACCGCATTAACATTGAGATGCAGGATGCAGCCACGCCTGCTGGCAATCTGCTCAAAGGCGAGTATTTCAACAGCTCCGACTTCTATGGCTCAAAGGCTTTCCATTACAATGCCCTGCCGTGGGATGCCGCCACCATGCGTATCCTTGGCGTCACGAGTGATGGCAAGCTTGGCTTCATTAAGAGTACGAAGCAGAAGACCATTCCCCGCAATAAAGCTTATATAGTTGTCAGTGCCAATGCTCCCGATGAGATCAAGCTGATGACGCAGGCTGAGTACGATGAGGAGAAAGCCAAGGATGCTGTCACTGTTGTGGCCCGCAGCTACAGCCGCCAGTATGGTGACGCCAATCCCACTTTCGAGTATGATGTAACCAATGGAATATTGAACGGTGTGCCGGCTCTCAGCTGCGCAGCCACACCGTCATCGCCTGTCGGTACCTATTCCATCGTGGTAGAGCGTGGTACAGTCACCAATAACCAGTTTACTGGCACCAGTGGAACGCTCACCGTCACGAAGGCTCCGCTCACCGTCACTGCCCGCAGCTATACCATCAAGCAGAACGAGCCGCTGCCCGCCTTTGAGGCTGACTATGCCGGCTTCAAGCTTGGCGAGACGGCCAGCGTGCTGACGGCCCAACCGCAATTCAGCTGCTCCGTGCCTTCCGCCACCTACTATCCCGTTGGAACCTACGACATCACCGTCACTGGTGCTGCCGCTGGCAACTATGACATCAGCTATGTGGCAGGCAAGCTCACTGTCGTCGAGGCCGATCCCATCACGGTGACCGTAGCCGATGCCACCATGGTCTATGGTGACGACGTGCCCACGTTCACCTATACCGTCAGCGGCGGACAGCTCGATGGCACGCCCGTCGTCACCTGCGAGGCCACCAGCCAGTCGCCGGTCGGCACTTATGACATCGTCGTTGCGCGTGGTACGGTCAACTACCCGAACCTGGTGCTGAAGAACGGCCAACTGACCATCACGAAGGCTCCGCTCACCGTTTCTGCTCGCAGCTATACCATCAAGCAGAACGAGCCGCTGCCCGCCTTTGAGGCTGACTATACCGGCTTCAAGCTTGGCGAGACAGCCAGTGTGCTGACCACCCAACCGCAGTTCAGCTGCTCCGTGCCTTCCGCCACCTACTATCCCGTTGGAACCTACGACATCACCGTCACTGGTGCTGCTGCTGTCAACTATGACATCAGCTATGTGGCAGGCAAGCTCACTGTCGTCGAGGCCGATCCCATCACAGTGACCGTAGCCGATGCCACCATGGTCTATGGTGACGCCGTGCCCACGTTCACCTATACCGTCAGCGGCGGACAGCTCGATGGCACGCCCGTCATCACCTGCGAGGCCACCAGCCAGACGCCGGTCGGCACTTATCCCATCGTCGTTGCCCGGGGTACGGTCAACTATCCGAACCTGGTGCTCAACAACGCCGAGCTGACCATCACCCAGGCACCGCTCACCGTCAAAGCTCGCAGCTACGTGATGAAGCAGAGCGAGACGGTGCCTGTCTTCGAAGCTGACTTCACCGGTTTCAAAAACGAAGAGACGGCCGACGTGCTGACGTCACAGCCTGTCCTTGCCTGTGCCGACATCGACCAGTATGCTGGCTCGTTTATCCCCGTGGGTACCTATGTCATCACTGTCAGTGGAGCAGAGGCCCAGAACTACGACATCAGCTACGTCAACGGCACCCTCACGGTGACGGAGGACGATGCCATCACGCTGATTGTTAACGATGCCACCATGGTCTATGGCGACGCCGTGCCTGAGTTCACCTACACCGTCAGTGGCGGAGAGGTGGAGGGCACACCCGTCATCACCTGCGAAGCCACCAGCCAGTCGTCGGTAGGCACCTATGACATCGTCATCGCTCGGGGCACCGTCACTTGGCCCAACCTCGTACTGGTGAATGGTACGCTGACCATCACGCCCGCCACGATCACAGCTTCGGTAGGCGACTATGTCCGTGAGCAAGGCGAGGACAATCCTGAGTTTGTCATCACCTACGACGGTTTCCGCAACAACGATGATGCCAGCGTGTTCACCACGGCGCCTGTCGCTTCCTGCACGGCTGATGCCACCAGCGAGCCGGGATTCTACGACATCATTGTCAGTGGCGGTGAAGCCCTGAACTATGTGTTCACCTATGTCAACGGTCGCTTAGAGGTGAAGGTGCCCGACGCCATCACTGCTGCCACGCTCATCCTGCGCACACCGTCTGACATCTACACCGTCGACGGTCGCTGTGTCCGCCGTGCAGCCACTTCCATGGAAGGACTCCGCCGGGGAATCTACATCGTCAATGGCCGCAAGGTTGTTGTGAAGTAGCACGTCTTTTCCGTTTTGCTGGGGAGCGTGAGAGCTCCCGCGGTGAACTGAGTTTTATAACCTCTATTGTGCAGCCGCTCTGCTCCCTTGTCGGGGAGAAGAGCGGCTGCATTTTTTGGAGTTGGTGCAGTTAAACGGGAGAAAAGTCTGTGCTATGTGGATGGCATCAGGCATAGTAACATCGCTATCTGTGTGTGTTGGTACCGCAAAGCGGCCTGAGAAAAAAACAATAAAAACCAATAAAAACAAGAAAAACAATTTGGGAAAAGGTTATCACCTTGACCGCCGCAGGGACCCCGTGAGGCACTCCCCTCCCTTCAAGGGGAGGGGCTAGGGGTGGGGTCTGTAATGTCTGTAATATTCTATCAGCGAAGAAGTTTCGTCGAAGAAGTTTCAGCGAAGAAGTTTCCGCGAAGAAGTTTCCGCGAATCTGAGGCTGCGAAAAAGTTACAGGCCCCACCCCTACCCCCTCCCCTTGAAGGGAGGGGATGGCTGCGCTTTGCCCGCCGCAGGAACCCCGTGAGGACAAGGGGAGGGGATGGCTGCGCATTGAGCTACGCGGCGCGCAAGGCAGCGAATCTGAGGCATCGAAAAAGTTACAGACCCCACCCCTCGCTCGGCCGAAGGACGCTTGCAAGGCAAGAACCCCTCCCCTTGAAGGGAGGGGATGGCTGCGCATTGAGCGGTAGCTATTGTCCCAAATTGTTTTTATTTGTTATTCTGGTTTTTATTTGTTTTTTCTAAGTCCGCTTAGCGGAACCCAGGCCCCTGCCTATCTCCTGTCGCCTTTTGGTTGGAGCACGGTGGCGAGATATGCCGGCATAGGCTGCCCTTGCTAACAAACGGATGCTCCATAAAAAAGTCCGAAGGCTTCGGACACTCCGTCCGAAGCCTTCGGACAAACTGTCCGAAGCCTTCGGACTGACAGTCCGAAATGTAAAGAAAAATTACGGACTTTTTTAAATGGATAAAACAGAGTGATTTACAAACACATGCAGGCTGAAAACCTGACAAAAAGGCTTGCCTTCAGCCATGCAACCGCACAGCTCGCTTTTTTATGCTGTTTGGAAGCTTAGAAAATGCGCTTCGTGATACGCAGGTTCAGCACCGGGAACACCTGAAATGACTTGATGAGATCTACATAGTCTCCCACCTTGCCCCTGACGTTCATCACATCGTTTATCAAATCCGTGCCGTCGTGTGTCACAATCTTTGGCACACCTCCCCAGAACATCGCACCGCAGTCGAAAGACACATGCCAGCTGTCATCGTTCTTCAGCAGACGGCCACCGTAACCGATGCCCAAATAGGGCTTGAAGCGGTTGGCATAGGCCCATGCCTTCACCATCGAGTTTTCGTCGGGTACAATGCGGTAGGTCGAACCTATGGGATACTTGACATCACCTTTGGCATGGATAATGTCACCTGGCATGTAGAACTGGCCGTCGGGAGTGATGAGGCCGCCTTCGGGGGCTACCACATCTTCCTCATACAGCACGTCGTGCTTGTAGTTGCCCATGATGATGCTCATCTTACCATAGTCAAGCAGCTTCTGCTGCAGCTCGGGTTGGTAGAGCTTCGTTTCGCCTACCACCACCATCGGTTCGCCGTTATACGCACGGTTGTACATGCTGTTGTAGATGCCCACGGCCATCAGCGACGGCATGTCCTCGATGGCATTGACAGCTTTGGCCACTTCGCGGCTGCCGTAATAGACGCCTGCCGTCAGGTGCCAGTGCTTGTTGCGCAGGGGCGTTATGTCCACCATCAGTTTCCAGTTCCAGTAGGTCGGCTGGCCCTCCACGTCTACCACGTTGTCCACCTTGTTGCCCGTCAGACTCTCTAAGAGTCCGGCCAGCTTGTTAAACTTCCGCTGGCTGTCTGCGGGGTCGTCGCCCACCTCCACGCCGAAGTGCATCATGTGGGTGAAATGCGGCATGAACGCATAGCCGGCACGCAGGGCAAACACCTTGTTGATGGGCATCGACACGTCGAAGCCCAGGCCGGTGGAGCCTGTTGTCAGTGACAAGTCAAGGTGACTGAAAGGTTTCAAAAGGGTGGGCGAAGCATCTATCGCGCGCTCTTCTTGCGCACTCGATAATGACAATGATTCTTGTGCCTGGGCTATGGCTGACAGCCCCAGCATCACAGCAAGTAAAAGTAACGGTCGTCTCATTGCCTGTTGTGTATCCGTAAAACAGCTGCAAAACTACGAAAAAAGCGTGATACGGCCAAATATACGTTACCTTTTTTTCTTGTACATGCAGTTTTTTTACAGATGACAGAAAAAAAAGCAACAAAAATTTGGCCGTACCGACTTTTCTTCTTACCTTTGCACCCGCTTTTCAAACGATAGCGGGAAAGCCGAGCGTCGTTTGTCAGTTCGCTCTCGGAAATATTGGTCGTTTAGCTCAGTTGGTTTAGAGCATCTGCCTTACAAGCAGAGGGTCGGCGGTTCGAATCCGTCAACGACCACCACTTTCACAAAAGGTATCAGTTGAACGTTCAGATTGTTGCGTGGTCAACGCAACATTTTTTTTAAGAAGGTAAAAACCGTATGGAACTATCCGCACTCACAGCCGTCACGCCTATTGACGGCCGTTATCGTGAAAAGACATCGTCCTTGTCAGACTATTTTTCTGAGTTCGCACTTATACGTTATCGAGTGCGTGTGGAAATCGAATACTTCATCGCTCTTTGTGAGTTGCCGCTGCCGCAGCTGGCCGACGTGTCTGCAGAGGTCTTCCCGAAGCTCCGCGACATCTATCAGAACTTCACCGTGGAGGATGCCCAGCGGGTGAAAGACATCGAAGCCATCACCAACCACGATGTCAAGGCCGTTGAGTATTTCATCAAGGAGAAGATGGATGCCCTCATGTCCTCTGATGCTGACACGCTGACGCAGCTCAAGAACTTCGTCCACTTCGGCCTCACCTCGCAGGACATCAACAACACGGCGGTGCCCCTCTCCCTCAAGGAAGCCATCAACAATGTCTATATCCCCCTGCTTGAGGAGCTCATCGAGCAGCTCAACGACTATGCTCAGGAGTGGCGCAACGTGCCTATGCTGGCCCGTACTCACGGACAGCCCGCATCGCCCACACGCCTCGGAAAGGAAGTGATGGTCTATGTCTACCGCCTGGAGGAGCAGCTGCGCACCCTGCGCGATGTGCCTTTCACAGCGAAGTTCGGCGGTGCCACCGGCAATTTCAACGCCCACCATGTGGCCTATCCCGGCATCGACTGGCCGCTGTTCGCAGAGCAGTTCCTCAGCGAGAAGCTAGGACTGGAGCGCGAGCAGTACACCACGCAGATATCCAACTACGACCACCTGGCTGCTCTCTTCGATGCCCTCCGCCGCATTAATACTATTGTCATCGACCTCGACCGCGACTTCTGGATGTACATCTCGATGGATTACTTCAAGCAGAAGATCAAGGCTGGCGAGGTGGGGTCCAGCGCCATGCCGCATAAGGTCAACCCCATCGACTACGAGAACTCTGAAGGCAACCTCGGCATGGCCAATGCCATCCTCGCCTTCCTTGCTCAGAAGCTGCCCGTCAGCCGACTGCAGCGCGACCTCACCGACAGCACCGTGCTACGCAACGTCGGCGTGCCTCTCGGGCACAGCGTCATCGCCTTCCAGAGCACACTCAAGGGACTGCGAAAACTCATCCTCAACGAGCAGAAGCTGGCCGATGACCTCGACAACACCTGGCCCGTCGTCGCAGAGGCCATTCAGACCATCCTCCGACGCGAGGGCTATCCCAACCCCTACGAAACGCTGAAGCAGCTCACCCGCACCAATGAGCGTATCACGGCGGCCTCCATAGCCGACTTCATCCAGACCCTTCATGTCAGTGATGCCGTCCGCCAGGAGCTCTCACAGATCACCCCGCAAAACTATACAGGCATCTAAAAAATCAACAAACAAAAAAGCACCCCGCTTGTCCCCTATGCTGCCACAGTGTGGCAGCTCCCCAAAAAGAAAAACAAGCCGCGAGGCTCTAATATTAACACATCATGGAACAAGACAACATTCAGGAAAAGCTCAGCGATGAGCAGAAGAACAACAGCCGTGAAGGCTATCAGAAAGAGTTCAGACCCGCAGGACGCTCACCCCGCCCACGCATCAGTAACAGCACCCGCCCCGTCACAGGTGGCTTTGAGCGGCAGACCTTCAGCCGTCGCAATGCCGACGATGAGGGCGGATTCCGCCCCGAAGGCTTTGGCGCCTCTCTGCAGAGCAACGCACAGCAGCGTCCCTATCGCCCGCGTACATCTTATAATAATAATAGTGGCTATCAGCCCCGTCCCCGGTTTAACCAGGATGGTCAGCAGGGAGGCTATCAGCAGCGCCCTCGCTACAACCAGGACGACCGTCAGCCAGGCTACCAGCCACGTCCTCGTTTTAATCAGGACGGTCAGCAGGGAGGCTATCAGCCCCGTCCCCGCTACAATCAGGACAGCCACCCACACTTCAAAAGCGATGACCGCCAGAGTGGCTATCAGCCTCGCCCCCGCTTTCATCAGGACGGGCAGCAGGGTGGCTATCAGCCCCGTCCCCGCTACAATCAGGACGGTCAGCAGGGGGGCTACCAACCGCGTCCCTATGGACAGCATGGTGCACACAAGCCCTTTAATGCCACACGCAAACCCTATGACCCCAATGCCAAGTATTCGCTGAAGAAGCGCATAGAGTACAAGGAACAGCACTTCGACCCCAACGAGCCGGTGCGTCTGAACAAGTTCCTTGCCAATGCTGGCGTATGCAGCCGTCGAGAGGCCGATGAGTTCATCCAGGCTGGCGTCGTCACGGTCAATGGTCAAGTTATCACCGAGCTGGGCACGAAGGTGCTGCGTACAGACGAGGTGCGTTTCCACGATCAGCCCGTCAGCATCGAGAAGAAGGTCTATGTACTTCTCAACAAGCCTAAGGACTATGTCACTACCAGCGATGACCCGCAGCAGCGCAAGACAGTCATGGATCTCGTGAAGGATGCCTGCTCTGAGCGCATCTATCCCGTGGGACGCCTCGACCGCAACACCACCGGCGTGCTCCTGCTCACCAACGATGGAGATCTCGCCTCGAAGCTGACGCATCCCAAGTATCTGAAGAAAAAGATCTACCACGTCTACCTCGACCGCAACGTCACCGCTCATGACCTGCAGCAGATTGCGGAGGGCATCACCCTCGATGACGGTGAGATCAAGGCTGACGACGTTCAGTATGCCAGCCCCACTGACAAGAAGCAGGTGGGCATCGAGATTCACTCTGGCAAGAACCGCATTGTACGTCGTATCTTCGAGGCACTTGGATATAAGGTCACCAAGCTCGACCGTGTACAGTTTGCCGGCCTTACCAAGAAGAACCTCCGTCGTGGCGACTGGCGCTACCTCACCGAGGAGGAGGTAGACCGTCTCCGCATGGGCGCCTACGAGTAATGCCTACCTCACCTACCTTACCTACCTTACCTACCTCACCTACCTCACCTACCCCACCTACCTCACCTACCTCACCTACCTTACCTACCCCACCTACAATAACCCCACCATGAAAAGAACCAAAATCATCGACGTGCTCCAAAGCACTGAATACGGCAAAGAAGTCTGCGTCAAAGGCTGGGTGCGCTCGCACCGAGGCAACAAGAACGTTGACTTCATAGCCCTCAACGACGGTTCTACCATCAAGACCGTCCAGATTGTCGTCAACCCGGAAACCGTGGCTGTCTCAGGATCGGCAGCACAGGAAGGCTCGGCAGCCCTGACACTCAAGGATGTCACCACCGGTGCTTGCATCTGCGCCGAGGGCACACTCGTGGAGAGCCAGGGCGCAGGACAGACCTCGGAAATACAGGCCACGTCCATCACCATCTATGGACTCTGCGACAACACCTACCCCATGCAGAAGAAGGGACAGAGCTTCGAGACCATGCGCAAGAACGCTCACATGCGACTCCGCACCAACACCTTCGGAGCGGTCATGCGCATACGTCACAACATGGCCATGGCCATACATACCTACTTCCATGAGCACGGATTCTACTACTTCCACACGCCGCTCATCACTGCCAGCGACTGCGAGGGAGCAGGCAACATGTTCCAGGTCACCACGAAGAACCTCTACGACCTGAAGAAGGACGAGAACGGAAAGATAATCTACGACGACGACTTCTTCGGCGAACAGACCAGCCTCACCGTCAGCGGACAGCTCGAAGGCGAGCTGGGAGCTACTGCTCTTGGGGCCATCTATACCTTCGGACCTACCTTCCGCGCTGAGAACAGCAACACGCCGCGACACCTCGCTGAGTTCTGGATGATTGAGCCAGAGGTGGCCTTCATGGATCAGGAAGAGCTGATGAACCTCGAGGAGGACTTTATCAAATACTGTGTACGCTGGGCGCTCGACAACTGCAAGGACGACCTCGCCTTCCTCAACCAGATGATTGACAAAACCCTCATCGAGCGGCTCGAAAGCACGGTGAAGGCCGATTTCGTCCGACTGACCTACACCGAAGGCATCAATATCCTCCAGCAGGCCATCAAGGATGGACACAAGTTTGAGTTCCCCTGCAACTGGGGCGACGACCTCGCTTCCGAACATGAGCGCTACCTCGTGGAGCATCATTTCAAGAAGCCTGTCATCATGACCGACTATCCCTCAGCCATCAAGGCCTTCTACATGAAGCAGAATATTGCGTCCGACGGTTCTTCCGTGGAGAATGGTTCCACTGGCTACCGCGGACAGCAGGCTCCTGGACCCACCATGCAGGGCACCGACGTGCTCTTCCCGCAGATTGGCGAAATCATCGGCGGCTCTGTACGTGAAGAAAGCTACGACAAGCTCATGGCAGAAATCAATGCACGTGGCATGGAGACCGACAAGCTCTGGTGGTATCTTGACACACGCCGTTGGGGGTCGTGCCCACATGCTGGATTCGGCCTCGGATTCGAGAGGCTCATCCTCTTCGTCACCGGTATGCAGAACATCCGCGACGTCATCCCATTCCCACGAACACCGAAGAGCGCTGAGTTCTGATACCCTCCTCTTCCCACGCATACATTATATAAATATATAAGGCACGCAAAAAAAAATCAATAAAAATTTGTTCGTTTAATGGAAATCCACTACCTTTGCACCCAAATCGTAAAAAAGAAGGTGAAAGATGAAGAAAAAACGAAAAAAATCGACGCTTTCGGCCACAAATAAGTGTAAAATCGCCTGCAAACGCTAATTTTAAAGCATTTTTCAGAAAAAATGTTCAAAATTATTTGCAGGATTTCGGATTTATGTCTATATTTGCACCAAATTTGTGGCATTGTGTGCGAAACACGATGGGAAAAATGTGAACAGAAGTAAGGAGAAAAATAAAATATTTTAGTTTTTAATCATTTATTAATTTAAAACAAGTATGAAAAAAAGATTCATCAGTAAATTGCTTATGGCAGCCCTCGTCGTGGTTACCATGGGCGTATTTTCGTCTTGTAAGGACTACGATGATGACATCAACGCCAACACCGCGTTGATTAATCAGTTGCAGTCCCAGGTAGACGCGCTGAAGACTGCTAACGCAAAGGCTCAGGCTGACGCAACACAGGCTCTTCAGAATGCTGCTACGGCACAGGCTGCTGCCGACAAGGCACAGGCAGATCTGGCTACTGCAAAGAGTGATTTGCAGAAAGCTATCAATGATGCCAAGACCAACTTGGAGGGTCAGATTGACGCTGCCAAGCAGGCTGCTATCACTGAGGCTCAGGCTCGTGTAGACGCTGCCGAGGCTCGTGCAAAGGCTTATGCTCAGGAGGTCGCTAAGAACGAGGCTGCTGCTGCTGCTGCTACTGCAAAGCAGGAGATTCTTGCCAAGCTCGAGGCCGACGTGAACACCTTGAACAATGCTATCAACGCCAACAAGGATGCACTCGAGGCCAGCATCAAAGCTAACAAGGATGCATTCGATGCTTACAAGGAGGCTACCGATGGCAAGCTCTCTCAGATTGACGCTATCATAGCTACACTCGCTACAAAGGACGAGGTCAACGCTGCTCTCCAGCCCATCTTGGGTGACATCGCCGCTTTGAAGGATTTGGTGAATACCAAGGCCGACAAGACTACTGTGGAGGCTATCCAGACTCGTTTGGATGAAATCTACAACGACTATGTCCACAAGGCTGACTTCGAGTCTTTGAAGACTGCTGTCGCTCTGCTCGGTGCTCGTATGGACGCTGCCGAAGAAAACATCAACACACTGACCGGAAAAGTTACCACCAATGCTCAGAACATTCAGACGAATGCTGATAACATTGCTATCAATTCGGGTGCTATCACAGCTCTGCAGCAGACCGTGAACCAGATTCTGGTGAACTATGCTACTATCGAGTATGTTGACAGCAAGATTTCTGCTCTCGACGACAAGCTGAGCGCTGAGATTGCTAAGATGGCTCTGAAGACCGAGTTGCAGGCATTGGAGATGAAAGTTGACAATGCTATTGCTACTCACGCTACCGACAAGAAGGCTATTGATGAAGCAATCGCAGCTATCAACGCCACCATCGAAACGCTGGCCACTAAGACTGAGCTGGCTGAAGCCAAGGCTGAACTGAAGGCTGACCTGGATTCTCAGATTGCCGCTGTCAACACTTCTCTTCAGAATCTGGCTGCGGCTCTTCAGGAGTTCAAAGATAACACCTATACAAAGGCTGAGACCGACGCTAACATCGCTGCCGCTAAGGAAGAGGCACTGACCAAGCTGAGCGAGGCCAAGTTGGATCTGCAGCTCCAGATCAACGATCTTTCCAGTGATGTTCAGAACCTGCAGGAAGCTCTCCGTGTTCTGACCGAAGTAACGCTGGTGAAGATGAATGAGGATCTGCTTGCAGCTATCGGCGTCGTTGACACTAAGGTTGGCAATCTTGATGGTAAGGTTGACGGCATTAACACAGATCTCAACAGCAAGATCACGAACATCCTGACTATCATTGGAACCTTGGCTTCTCAGGAGTATGTGGATGGCAAGATTCAGGATGTGAACGACAAGATTACTGCTCTGTCCACAACCATGCAGACTGTCTATGCAACGATTCAGAGTGTTAATCAGCTCTCTGGCCGCGTTGACGGTATCGATAACCGCGTAACAGCAATTGAGGGCGAGCTGGCTGGTATGGCTGCTGAGCTCAGCGCTCTGGCTGACGAGCTGGGTGCTCTTGATTTCGACGACATCGCTCTTGCACGCATGGGCGCTACTGCCACAAGCGGTATCCAGTCGCTCGTGAAGCTGCTCCGCACCATGTCGCTTAAGATCAATGAGATCTATGCCTATCTCGACAAGCTCGATGTCAAGATTGACAACATGGAAAGTGAGTTCGATAACAAGATCAATGGTGTTTACAACTTCTTCAACACTGCTATCGCTGCCGTGACCGAGAAGATCAACAACATCACGCTCTTCATCGACAAGGACCTCACCAGCATCGTGTTCCGTCCCAGCAATGTTGACGGTGATGACGCTTGGCTCTATGGCTTCCCGAAGATTGACGCTGACATTATCGCTGCTCAGAGCACCTATACCTTCGCTGGACAGGGTAAGGACGCTACCTACACTGAGGCTGCAATACGTTCTAACGAGCAGTCTGGCTATGCTTTCGAGCTGACCGCACAGTACTGGCTGAACCCCTCTACCGTTGACTGGAAGAACTATACTTACAGCTTCGACGAAATCGCTACCAAGAACGTCATCACTCGTGGTAACACTGACTACCAGGAGGCTGGCTTCAAGGAGGTTCGCGCTGAGAAGTACGAGAAGGGTGTGCTCACCATCAAGTTCAAGTTCGACAAGGGCGAGAATGTGAATAACGCTGAGACTTGGTATTATCGTACGGGTCTTGTTGATGGCAACTTCGATGAGCACTGGCTCTCTGACAATGACTACATGGATGAGCCTGCTTATTCACTCCTTCCTTCTTATGCTTGGGTTACCACTGTTGCTCTGCAGGCTACACGTAACAACACTGAGACTGATAATGCAGCTGGTCTGACCAACAACCGTGTTGTCACTTCCGACTATGCTATCATTGCTCCGACCTATATTAACAACCTGTTGCTGGGTAACAACGCTTACGCTGCTAAGGGTCATGGTGTTCAGGGCAACCAGCAGTATCACCTCCGCACCGTCTTCAACGACGTGAAGGCTGAGGATGCTCTCGGTGCATACTCATTCGAGCTCGATCTCGACGACAAGAATGGTCTTGAGCTGAATAAGTATGTTGATGTGCACTACAACAACTGCTCTGTCTGGGCTAACGCTGTTGCTCAGAAGAAGGGCTTCGAGTTCAAGTACACGCTGCTCGTCAACGGTGACGTTTGGAACCTCGACGGTGACAAGATCTCCATTAAGGAAGGTAAGGGCGTTTCTGCCAATACTGGTAACGACAAGGCTGCCATCATCCGCGTTGAGCTGATTGCTAATGGCAAGACCTATGCTTACGGTTACATCAGCGTGCTGATGAAGAACAAGCAGACTGAGCTGGAAGTTGAGATTCCTGAGCTCGTTCTGAATTGCGATCCTGTCCTCACTGGTGACAATGGCTTCGTAGGCACATACTCATGGGCTGGCTTCATGGCCGCTATCAAGGAAGCTCTTGGTAAGGATGTTGACTGGGCTTTGGCTGACTTCGTGCCCGTAACTGCTACAGACGCTGCTGCTCCCAATGCCGGTCCTTACAAGAAGTTCGCTAACAAGAATGGTGATGCTGCTGATAACACCTCTAAGGGTATTCTCGCTCACGTAGGCGACAAGCTCGCTTGGTCGTTCACAAAGGCTGAGGCTGAGGCTGCCTTCTACAAGGATGGTGCTCCCGCCAATGTTAAGAACTATGGCACAATTATCAAGATTATGCCTAATGCCAATGGTGTGCTGCAGGGTGTTGCTCCTATCGTGATTACCGTCAAGATTGGTAAGGTTACTTATCCTTCAGGTGACTTCGGCAATAAGGACAACCGTATCCAGCAGATGTGGTTCGAGGAGGCAAGCGCTACAATCGCTAAGACTGTTGCTGACCGTTACGAGATCCACGCTAACGTTGAGACCCTTGGTCAGAACCTCGCTGTTGAGGGTGTGAATACTGCTATTGCTGACGATGAGTTCGTATTCGACATTTCTTCAACCTTCGTGCTCAACCAGTTCACCATCACTCCTGACGCTGGCTTCACCTTCGGTAAGGACGCTGATGTCTGGTTCGACGCAAGCAAGTACGCTAAGAAGAATAGCTGGAATAACAGCCATGTCTACAACGGTGGTACTGGTGCTCAGTATGTGCTCTGGCTGAATGGTGCTTATGACCGTGAGCTGAAGGCTTCCCCGTTGGTCAATGGTGCTGTTAACTTCAACGACAAGCAGGTTGTTGTTAAGCTGCAGGGTGCCCACAACGAGATTGCAATCTTCCAGGGCTATCGTGATCCCGTCAACTCCTTCTATGCACGTGACCTCCTGAACCATGCTCGTCACGATCAGCTGGGTGCTGGCATGACCTTCACTACCCACATGATCATGCATCAGATTGACTACTGTCTGCCTATCGCAGAGCGCGGTGATCAGACCTTCGATATCCGCTACCTGCGTCCTATCTCAGCTATCGCCAACGATACTTACACCGTTTACGATGCTAAGAATGACGGTAACGAAATCTGGCTTGCTGACCTCGTGAACTTCGTTGATTGGCGTGACCACAAGTTCTCATCAACTGGCAATGCTACTTACAACAATCAGAGCACTGGTAAGACTGGCATGACCTACATGAACTACTACGGAATCACGACCATCAAGGCTGACTTCGAGAGCGCTAAGACGAACATCAACGGTGGTGATATGAGCAATCCTTCAAGCTGGCCGCTCATTACGGATGTGACCGGTAAGATGAAGTTCACTCCCGATGCAATGGCTGCTGCTGGTCTCGGAAGCGCTGTGACCCCGACCCGTACTGCTCAGACCTTCCGTATTGACAATGGCTACTACCTCTATGAGAACAATGCCGCTGGTGTGGGTGACTTCTACATCTACCTGCCTATCAGCATCGTCTACGACTGGGGTGAGACACAGCCTGAGTGGATTATGATCCACGTTGTTAAGACCCAGGGTCAGCACAATGAGGGCCGTCAGATCTAAACCATAGAGTTTTAATCAGACCATTATTAAAAAAGGGATGTCAACATAATTGTTGGCATCCTTTTTTTAATCTACCACCTTAACCGATGGAATAATGTTGCTGAAACCTATCGAATCGAAGAAAGAGGACTGATATAGTAATGTTTTACCACCTTTTTTAATTTTTTTTGCGTTTTCTTGCTGTTAGTTCAAAAAATTATTGTAAATTTGCACACGAATTATGTATAATTGTGAAAGAACAAAGGAGATGAAAAGTAAATATCTTGTTCTCATTGTTGCTATCGTGGCTTTGATGATGGCTGCATGTCAGGGGAAGAAGGAAGGACCGGCAAAATCTAATGATCCTTTTCAGCCTCAGATGACTGTGTCGCCCTACGATACTGCAACGGTGAAACAACTGACTAATGAGTTCCTCGAACTCGTAAAGAATGAACAGATTGACGAAGCTATATCGCGTCTCTATGTGCTTGATGGTGATGAAGTGAAGCCACTGCCTGATGCACAGAAGCCCGAATGTCGTTTCTGGCTTAGTATGTATAAGGTATATGATTACCGCATTACCAACTTCACTTTCTATAAAGAGACTGACTCTGAGGTGAACTACGAACTCATTATTGAGGATCCCGCTACGAAGGAGAATCCTGCTCGTATGAATGGCCTGATACGTCCTGTGCGGCGCGATGGCGCTTGGTTTATCACTTTGGCCAACTCTAAGACTGAAAAGCGCAGGTCAGAGATTGACTCGCTACGTTCATTATAATACTTGATGTGTACTTTCAAGATTTTTTAAATTTAATACATTATTGCTTATGAACATGAAAAAGTTTATTGCCGCTGCTCTGCTCTTAGTGAGCGGCACGGCCATGGCACAGAGCACATACACCGATGCCGACGGCGCGGAGTATGAGTTCAACAAGCACGTCTTTATTACTGTGGGTGGCGGTTTGCAGTACACCCTCGGTGAGGCTAAGTTCAGCGACCTTCTGTCACCTAACTTCCAGCTTGGCGTGGGCTATCAGTTCTCTCCCGTCCTCGCTGCTCGTATCCAGGCCAACGGCCTCCAGTCGAAAGGTGGCTGGAATGGACTGGGCAACCCGCCCCTCAATGCTGATTATAAGTTCAGCTACTTGGCTCCTGGTGTTGACGTGATGTTCAACCTGTCGAATCTTATCTGTGGCTACAACCCCAACCGCGTGTTCAATCTGACTGCCTTCTTGGGCGGTGGTCTCAACATTGCCTGGGGCAATGACGATGTGAACGACATCGCTAAGCAGCTGCAGGCTCGTCCCGCTGTTTACAATCTCGAGTATCTCTGGGATGGCTCTAAGCTGAATCCCTTCGGCCGTGGCGGCCTGGAAGCTTCGTTCCGTCTGAGCGACAAGGTGAAGCTCCTTGTTGAAGGTAATGCAAACCTGCTGAGCGATAAGTACAATTCTAAGAAGGCCGGCAATGCTGACTGGTACTTCAATGCTCTTGTTGGTCTGCGCTTCAACCTGGGTGAGACTCACACGAAGAAGGAAGCAGTGGTTACTCCTCCGCCCACGACAACTGAGACCATTCCCACTGTTCCTGTCACCACTAAGCCCAAGAACGATCCCCCGAAGCCTCCTGTGGACGATGTTGTTGAGCCGCTCCGTCGCGACATCTTCTTCGTCATCAACAAGTATGAGATTCGTGAAAGCGAGAAGGGTAAGGTGGCCGAGATTGCTGCTTACCTGAAGAAGTACCCGAAGGCTAAGGTTGCCCTCTGTGGTTATGCTGACGCCCAGACTGGTAACGACCGTATCAACGACCGCCTCGGTCTGCAGCGTGTCACTGTGGTGAAGAACATGCTCATCAACGAATACAACATTCCTGAGAGCCGTATCACTGCCGACAGCAAGGGTGCCCGCGAGCAACCCTTCGCTATCAACGAGCAGAACCGCGTGACCATCGCTATTGCTGAGTAATCAACGGGGTTAATTGATATACATTCTATTCATTGAGGCCGACAGCGTTTCCGTTGCCGGCCTCAATTTTGTTATATAGTCCCGAAGGGACTTTTCGTGCTGCGGATGGAGTGATATAGCTGCGTCGCGAACTATGTGAGTTTATACCGCGAAGCGGCCTGAGAAAAAACCAATAAAAACAAATAAAAACAAGAAAAACAAATTGCTACAATAACTATCGCCTTGCCCGCCGCAGGAACTCCGTGAGGCACTCCCCTCCCTTCAAGGGGAGGGGCAGGGGTGGGGTCTGTAATGTCAGTAATATCCTGTCAGCGAAGAGAGGGGCGAAGAAGTTTCAGCGAAGAGTGGGGGCGAAGAGTGGGCTGCAAAGAAGTGGCAGCAAAGAAG
>JAEEGL011537682.1_pt1 | contig 38333 bp, 28 predicted proteins | sample 9134231 | NCBI WGS metagenome assembly JAEEGL01 (sample SAMN16246548, study PRJNA631951) | gut metagenome | biome: gut microbiome; feature: rumen; material: fiber-attached | host: Bos | place: Iran: Karaj | collected 2018-10
CTGCGTCGCATAGGTGCGCTGCTGATAGGCGCGGCGTGTGCCGACGGCGACTTCACCGACGAAGAATTGGAGTGCGCCGCCATGCACATCAAGAAGTTCAGCGACATGTACGAGGGCGATGTTGACATCGAGGGCGTGCTTATCGACAGCATCACGGCTATACTTGGCGACAAGGACTTCATCCAGGACACCGTTGACACATTCGAATTGTATCTCCCCACTATCGCGCTCGACGTCGTTTACAACATGATGCTCGAAGTTGCATACGCCGACGCAGACCTCAATTCCGACGAAAAACGCTTCATCATCAAAATTGGCAAAGTATTCTTTGGCAGCCTTGACGACGACCAGATCAACGAATTTGTCTATCCCGAAGGTTATCTCACCGAAGACGACATTGACGCCTATGACGACGACGATGACGACGACGTCTATGACGACGACGACGATGATGACGACGACGATGACGATGACGACGACGACGACGATGACGACGACGATGACGACGATGATGACGACGATGATGACGACGACGATGATGACGACGATGATGACGACGATGATGATGATGATGATGACGATGACGATGACGACGAAGAAGACGACGAAGAAGATGATGATGAAGATGACGACGAAGAAGACGAAGAAGATGATGATGAAGATGACGAAGACGACGATGACGAAGATGACGACGATGACGAAGACGAAGAAGACGAAGATGATGATGACGATGACGACGAAGAAGACGAAGAAGACGAAGAAGACGAAGACGAATAATAATAAGTCGACGATGCTACAGCCTGAAAAATTCAGAGCCTGTAGCGTCTTCGCCATGACTCGCTAAACATCTGTCAAAAAATGCAGATGGTAGTTGAGCTGGTCAATATCAAAATAAAAAAAGCCGTGGGCACGGCGATTTCATTTAACCGTGCACATTTTCACAACAGTAGAGACGCAAAATTTTGCGTCTCTTCAGTAAAATATCGTCATCCTGACGACAGACTAATCGTCTGGAATACGACATTTCTATAACCCGTACATAGATGTGCGGGATAAATGAAACGAGTGTTAGTCTGCGGCTTTTTTGGGGATGAAGATGAAAAAATATTTGCAGTTTCATAAATATTTTACAACTTTGTCCCATGCCAATTAATTGGTAAAACACACAATACAACAGTTGAATCAATACCTAAAAACTAAGAAATGGCAAAGAAGAAAGACGACATTATCACCCGTGCCGATGGCAGCGTGGTAAAGATTGGCGGTTACATCGCCCCCGAAAAGAAGAGCAACGTTGGCCTGTACAAGGCAACATTGAAGGCGTCAAAACTCCCCTCGAAGGTGGACCTCCGCTCGATGATGACCCCGGTGGAAAATCAGGAAGACATCAGTTCGTGCACCGCCAACGCCACTGCGGGCGCATACGAATACCTCGTGCGCGCAACACAGGACGCCGACTACGACGTAAGCCGCCTGTTCATCTACTACAACGCGAGAAAGTCGCAAGGCCTCGAGGAAGAGGATTCGGGCGCGTTGATAGAGTGGCTCATGAAGCAAATGAGCAAAAAGGGCGCGTGCAGCGAGTCGTCATGGCCCTACAAGACCAAGCGTTTCTCCAAAAAACCTCCGAAGGAGGCTTACGAGGAGGCCAAAAACTTCACCATCACCAAGTACGAAAACGTCGCCACCGACCTCAACTCCTGGAAGAGCGTCCTTGCGGAGGGCTACCCGATTATTTTTGGAGTCAAGATATTCGAATCGTTTCAAAACCCGCGCAAAGGCAAAATCTCGATGCCGCGCCCTGGCGAGGAGGATCTTGGCGGACACGCAATGTGCTGCGTGGGCTATTCCGACCCCGACAAAGTGTTCATCGTTCGCAATTCGTGGGGCGAGCAGTGGGGCGACGCAGGCTACTGCTACATCCCGTACGACTACATGATGAACGAAGAGTACAACGACGGCGACACCTGGGTAATCTACGCCGCCGACCCCGTGGACATTTCAAAGGCTGAGGAGAATTGGAGCAACGACGAAGAATCCCTCTTCGTGGACATGTACACCGAGTTTGACGAAATGGACGACGACACTTGGCACGCCATGTGCGACGAACTTGGCGACTACGACGTCCCATTCCGTCTTGGCGCGCTTTACGGCATAGCCACCGCCGGCGACGACGACGTATCAGACGAAGAATACCAGCTTGCCACCGACAAACTCGCCAACATCCTCGAAATGTTTGGCCTCAACTACGACGCCGACGAAGTGATGGAATTTTGCGCACAGCTCACCAACAAGAAAGGCTTCTTGCAGGAGACCGTAGAAATCCTCGGACGTTACCTCTCGCCCGGCGCATTGGCTACAATAGCAAAAGACATGTACGAAGTGGCTGGCGTAGATGGTCTCAACGACGAGGAAGAAAAATTCATCGACAGCCTTGTCGGCGATTGGTTCAACGAGGAGCTCGCCGAAGAGTACGACAGCAAGTTTGACGACGACGACGACAACGGTCGTGGCGGCAAGAGCAAACGAAGCGGCAAGAGCAAACGAGGCGGCAAGTCCAAGCGTGGCTGCGGCAAAAAAACTGGAAAGAAGAAAAAATCCGACGACGATGAAGACATCATTGTAGTTGTTGACGACGATGACGACGACGACGACGATTGGGACGACGACGATGACGAACTTGACGACGATGATTTCGACGACGATGATGACGATCTCGACGATGATGATGACGATCTTGATGACGACGACGATGACGACGACGATGACGACGACGACGACGATGACGACGATGATGACGATGACGACGACGACGACGATGACGATGAAGACGACGACGAGGACGACGACGACGACGAGGAAGACGAAGAAGACGAAGAAGATGATGATGACGAAGAAGAAGAAGAGGAAGAAAAGGAAGACGAGGAAGACGAGGAAGACGAGGAAGACGAGGAAGACGAGGAAGAAGAAGACGACGAAGAAGAAGAAGACGACGACGACGAAGAAGAAGAAGACGAAGAAGAAGAAGAAGAAGAGGAAGACGAGGAAGAAGAAGAAGACGAGGAAGAAGAAGACTACGAAGAGGAGGAAGAAGAAGACTACGAAGAAGAGGAAGAAGAAGACTACGAAGAAGAGGAAGAAGAAGACTACGAAGATGGTGGAGATGAAGATGATGAGGATTACTAATTAGTCTTCCGTCTCAGATGTTAATATGCCAAGCCGGGTGTGCAAACGCCCGGCTTGGTTTGCTTAATAATACTTCTAAATAACGTTAAAGGCCGACAGTCGGATTGAGTCATTATTTTTTCGCAATCCTCACGCCTTCGATTTCCACATCGTATTTGATGTCCTTTGCATCCTTGTCGTAATTGATGCCAAGCAACACTATTTCGCGGGAAAAACGGCGAAGTTTCTGCGGATATTCTTTGTTTTTGATTTGGTCGATTGCGCCTTTGGCTGATTTGTCCCATTTTAGTTCGACGACAATCGCCGGAAACACCGAACCCGCCACCGGCACAAAAACCATATCGGCAAAACCTTTGCCCGTTGGCAACTCACGGAAAATCTCATAATCAGTAATCGCCGCATAATAAGCGAGTTTGATGGCACACGCCATAGAGTTTTCGTCGTTGAACTCAAAAAAAGAAGTGGCCTCGCGGTGATACTCGTCAATGTGCTTGGCTATGTACCGCTTGTCCTTGTCAATAGTCGCTTGAAGAAGTTGGAAGGATTTGTTCAGCGCCATCGAGAGGTAGCCCCAACCACATTCTTTGAGCGAATTGCGAAACTCGTTGGCGACTTCTGTGTTGGGGATTCGCACTGATTTCGTCTTAGGGTCGTATGACAGGTAGCCGAGGTGCGCCAAAAGCGTCAACACGTCGTGGTAATCCTTGATGTCTTTCATATCGTTGCGGAACGAGGAGATGTCTATCAACACGCTTTCGCCGTTGAGCATTTTGGTAATCAGCGGTTTAACGTGTTCGGTGTCATACTTGACGTAGTATTCGATGGTTGAATAGAGTGCGGTCTTGCCCCAAAAACTTTCGTATGAACGCCGCATGACGCTTTTCATCACCGAATTTGGATTGAACATGGATTTTTCCTTGCCGATGATGTAGCCGTCGTATGCGTGTTTCATACGAGTAAAACTCATCTTGTACTTTGTGCAGAGAGTCTTTACTTCTTCATTGGTAAAACCATAATATTTGTCGGTAACGTCAGGGTCGAGTACGCTGTATTCGGCAAAATTGTTCAACGCCGACTGCGTCCTGTACTTTATAATAGGCAAAATCCCCGTCATATAGACAAGCAGGAAAAGTTTGTCGGCGATGTTGGACTTGAACATCGAGCGGAGGAAATTGACGTATTCTTCGCGGGTCGGCGAATCTTCGTCCCTGACGAGCATATCCCACTCGTCGATTATCATAATGAAACGGTCGCCGGTCTTTTCGTTGATTTCGGCGAGGGCGGCGGACAGTGAATTTTCTTCCTGCAAGTCGGGGTAAGATTTTTTCAAATCCTTGACGATGTATTTTTGCGCCTCGGTTATGATGGTTTCCATCTTGTAAGCCGCAAAACGGTTCCAGTCGATGTAAATCGTCGGGTATTTGTTGAGGTGCTTTTTGTAATCGGGCGACTTGGTGATTTCAAGACCTTCAAACAATTCATCGGATTTCGACGACCTGTCATAATAGGCATACGCCATCTTAGCCGCCACCGACTTGCCGAAACGTCGCGGGCGGGATACGCAGATATATTTTCCCTCGGTGTCGATTTTTCCATTCAAAAAATTCAACAAGTCCGATTTGTCAACGAAATCAGAGTTCCTGACGGTTCTGAAATCATAATCGCCGTAGTCGATAAATTCACTCATGGTTGTCAGTTTTTGTTTGCGACAAAGATAATGATTATGCAAGAATATACAAAAAATTATTTTATGTTAACAAATGGTTAATTTTACCACCCCCGTCATTAAAAAAATGTTAATTTATATTAAATAAAACTTTGAGAATGTGGCACTTATAATAAAAAGTGTATTTTTATACACTGAAAAAGTGAAACATTTTACCAATTGTTTTCGTATATTTGCAATGTGATAGCACAACAACCAAAACTTACAAATTATGAGCAAATCAGTATTCTACCATGACCAGATCGAGAAAATCGATATGGGAAAAGGCGTCATCCGCCAAGACTTTGCCAACGGCAAAAATATGAATGTCCTTCATTGGAATATGTCCGACAAATCCGTTGTCGGCATGCACACCCACCCCCAGGAGCAATTCGGTTACGTAATCAAAGGCGGCTTCGAGCTGACCATCGGCGAAGAAGTCTTCCACCTCAAAGAAGGCGACGCCTACCTCGTGCCCGCCAACATCCCCCACGGCTTTGTCGCTGTCGGCGAGACGGAGGCAATCGACGTGTTCGCGCCCGTGAAGACCGAGTTTCCCTGGGACAAGAAGTAATTGATTGTTGCCAATCGAAAATCAAAAATCGTAAATCAAAAATCGTAACAAATGAGAAAAATTTTTTTAGGCATTCTTGCGGTTTCAATGATGTTGGTGTCGTGTTCCAAAGACGACGACAACGACAGCGACGAGCCGAAGAAAATCGAAGAAGAGGAAGTGAAACTTCCCATGCCTGAGATAGTCCACGAGGCGGTTGATTTGGGCTTGCCGAGTGGCATCAAGTGGGCGTCGATGAATATCGGTGCGGCATCCGAATCTGAAATTGGTTACTTCTTTGCATGGGGCGAGACGGTTGGTTTTGGCACTTCGGCTGCCGACGGACGTCCTTTCTTCCTTAGCGACTACAAGTGGAACGACGCATCGGCGGGTTACACATTGTGGTACGGCTTTACCAAATATCAGATAGCCGACGGCGCCGATGGCCAGATTATCTGCGATGCGTCGGGACAAACTGTCTATGAAACAGATGCTGAGACTGGCGAGGTAAAAAAGGACGAAGAAGGCAACCCCGTTCCTTCCAAAAATCCGGCGAGCCTTTGGTATCAGGATGGCAAGTTCGTCGGCGACAACAAGACCATCCTCGACGACGTAGATGACGCAGCACAGGTGCTTTGGGGCAACGGCTGGCGCATGCCCACCGGCGCAGAAGTCAAGGAATTGTGCGACAACTGCACCTCTGAATGGGCTGTAGTGGACGGCGTAAGGGGCAAGCTGATGAAAAGTAAAATCAACGGCAATTCAATCTTCCTGCCCGCTGGCGGCGACCGTGGACAAAAAGAGGCGCACTGGCGCGGCGAACAGGGCTATTACTGGGCGTCCACATTGAAGTCCACCGTCACAGAAGATGGCGTGGGCGCAAGCACCGGCTTTGCCGACATGCTTTGGTTTTCGGAGGAAAACGTAGAGAAAAAACAGGCTGAGACTGAGCCTCACGCGCATTATGCGCGTCGTTTTGGCGGGCGCAACATCCGTCCCGTCCGTAAATAAATGTTTAACCCATAATGTGTTGCGAATCACGCATTGTATTAAGAGTTAAAAAATGAATACAACAGATCAAGCAATATTTGTAGGCAAGGGCGTGTATGCCGTCAATGAGCAGCACCTTGTAATCACCGACCCCTCGGAGCGCAACCTCTTCATCTACCGTTACGCTGCCGGAGCGCAGTTCAATATCAGCCGAAAGCTGCAAAACAACGTCATCTGCGGTTTTGTGGCGTTGACGGAAGACCCCAATTCGCCGGGCGACATGATGCTTGCGCCAAACGCCACGTTGGTCAACAAGGGCGTCATCGACATTCACTTCAAGGATCTCTACGCCGAACACATGCGCAATGTAGCCAAGGGCGACGAAAATTACCACGTGGACGCCCTGCGCGGCTACGCAATGGCGGCGGGCGACAATTCGGTGCTCGTCAATGACGGCGTCATCAATATCTATATGGACCACGACGCCGACGCCGATACCACGATGTATTGCTGCGCAATGTGGGCGGAGGCCAATTCGCAACTCATCAACCGTGGCGAGATTCACTTCTACGGCAACGGCTCGTGGCAGGCTCTTGTGCGCGGCGTGGGCGGCGTAGCCAACAACATCCAGGTAATCAACGAGGGTCTCATCACCGTTGACGTGGACCGTGCTTTCCAGACACGCATTCTCCACACCGCCGGCATGCAGGGTTCGCTCTGGAACAAGAAGGAAGGCAAGATCAAGATACGTGTACGCGGCCGTGTGATGACAATGGGCAGCGTTACCGGCACGCACATGATGAACGACGGCGAGATAGACGTCACCTCCATCGCCACCCTCATCGAAGGCAAGATTCCGTACCTCTTCAACTTCCCGCCGATGGCCACCGGCATGTACGAGCATTTCCGTCCCGGCACAATGCTTCCCGCCCCCATCGTCAACCGTGGCAAAATAAAGGTTCATCTTGTTGGTTCCGAGGAGAGCGGTCCCGATGCCATCGCCTTTGGTTTCTACTACCAGATGGAAAACAAGGACGACGGACAGACCCCGGTGCGCTATGTCTCCAACGAGGGTACTGTGGAAGTTACGCAGGAAGGCCCGCAAAAATACGTCACGGCAGAACTCGGCATCAACATGCAGTTGAAGACCGACAACCCCGTGAAGATGAAGGTAGTGGCGTGGAACACCACCGAGCGCGACTTCGCCTCCACCAAAGACCTCTTTGCATGCCACAGCGCAAATCTCGACCTCAGCGACATGCGCCTCACATTTGATGGACAGCCGGCGAAGGCCGACCCGAAATCTCTGGTCTATCAGACCGAGGACGCCAAGCAGAGAGGCGATACATTGACGATTGTCTAAAATATCAAACTCAATCAAATTATGAATATGAAATTCTTAAAAGTCAGTCTGTTTGTATTGGCGGCATTTTTTGCTATGTCGTGCGACAAGGACGATGACAAAGACAATGATAAAACCGCCGAACCCGAACTTCCGGCACAGGCGCAGATGAACTCGCCCGTCAATGGCTCCACAATCACCAACGAAGGCAAGATTGTGATTGGCCTCGACGAAAAAGACTTCTTCTATCAGCGCAAGGCTGACGTGTTGAAAGCCAAGGGATGGGTATCAAAAACAGTTACCGACTGCGCCGCGATGAACGACATCCCCTATTTCGACGGCAAAAACGAAGTGGACACCACAAAGAGCGTTGAAAATGTGACGCTCATCAACAAGGGCGTGATAGAAATCCACACCAAGAAGATTGTGGAGCTCTACGAATCGCAGACCGTTGACCCTGAGTTGGAAGACGAGACCGGACGTCCTGTGGAATATGTCCGTATGTTTGGTTTGTGTTCTACTGGAAAAAACTGCACCGTAATCAACGAAGGCACTATCGAGGTTTATTTCGACCACGACCCCAACACTTCTATTTGGGTGTATTGCTTTGCGATGGCGGGCGGTCAGGGCAGCAAGATCATCAACAAGGGCACCATCAAATTCCGTGGTAATGGTTCGCGCCGCACCCGCATGCGTGGCACGGCAATCACCGGTGCAAACGCCACAGCCATCAACGAAGGCACTATGGACATCGACGTTGAGATGGCGGAGGACAGCCGCATGATCACCTGTGGCACCAACCGCTGCACAATCATCAACGACGGCATCATGAAAGGCAAAGTGCCCGGCTCGTTGTTCGGCATGACCCACTACGGCACCAACACAATCCTCAACCGTGGCAACATCAACCTCACGAGCATCCCCGTGCCGGATGGACAGACTTCCATCTTGACCGACGACATGAAATTTGTCTGCGCTCTCTACAACGTCTATAACCAGAGCCGTCAGGTGATTCCGCCGATGGTCAACGAGGGCATCATCGATGTCTGCATCGCGGGCACGGCGGCATCCGACTCCAAGTTCCAAGGCTACGGCATGCTCTTCGACCTTATCGGCGGCAACCGCATTTCCGGCGGCATGACCAACGACGGCATCATCAGCGTTTCGCAGACCGGCCCCATACATTTCGATATGGGCGAGGCCGGCTTCAAATGCACCGATAAAGTACTCGGACTTGATCCTCCAATGCTTTGCAAGGTCAAGTTGGGACACTGGAAGACGAGATTCCGTGATTTCAGCACCACCAAAGACCTCTTCGTGGCAAAAGGCCTCGAACTCGACCTCACCGAATCCTACATCGACTTGGTGAAGCCTGAGAGTTATGTCGTCGGCACTGCATACAGCGTGGCTCCCGAAGCACTCGTTTATGAAGCGACAAGCGGCAAATTCGGCCTCGACATCATCGGCTACGACCAACTCACGTTCAGGTCTGCCGACGAAAAGGTTAAGCTCAACTGGGATAAGGACAAACAAACAATTTCGTTGCTGAATGTACAATAAACTGACTTTTCTGTTGCTGTGGCTGTTGGCTGCAACGGTCTCTTTGGTTTCTTGCTCGTCAACGAGGAGCCATGGGATGGCTGTCGCGCAGCCACAGCGTCAGACAAGCGGTTGCATCATCATCGACAAGTCGGGACAGACCTTCATCAATGAAAATAAAATCGTGGTTGGGCTCGGCGGCGAGGATTACAGTTTCAAGCGTGCGACGACCATCATCAAGGGCAAGGGCAGGGAACTCGAAGTGGTGCGCGATTGCAGTGCCATCGCAGCCATCAGGCTCAATGGCGACGAGCAAGACACGCTCATCAAGGTCAACAACGTTACGGTAATCAACCGCGACACCATCGAAATCCATACTAAGGCGTTGGTGGACAAATATCGTCATCAGATCAAGACCACAACCAATACCGACCGTCCTTACGAATACCTGCGTTTCATCGGAATGACAAGCGAGGGTGAGGGCAACCGCCTGATTAACGAGGGAGTGATAAGGATTTTCTTTGACCACGACCCGACGGCGGATTTCCGCGTGTATGGTTTCGGCATCTGTGGCAACGCCAACAGCGCGTTCATCAACCGTGGCAAGATAGAATTTCTCGGCAAAGGCTCGCCCCTCACGCGCATGCGCGGCATGGGGACGATGGCAGGAAACGTTTCTTTCGTCAACGACGGCACCATCATCATTGATGTAGAGATGTCGGAGGATGCTCGTATGATTACCTCTGGCGGCAATTACAACGACATCATCAACAACGGCGTAATGAAGGGCAGGTCGAGCGGCTCGCTCCTTGGAATGACCCGCTACGGCGACAGCCATATCGTCAACAACGGCACCATCGACCTCACAGTCGCCAAGATGCCGGATGGGTTCGAGCCTGTTTTGGCAAACTCCGAAAAGTTTACATGCGCATTCTTTGAAATGATGAATACTGGGCGCACCCACATCCCGCCGATGAACAATCGTGGCATTGTCTCCATCACCCTCGATGATGTGTCTGACCCCAATTGGTGCGGTGCCGGAATGTATGTTGGGATGGTGAAGCCGTGCGACGCCAATATGACCATCCACAACGACGGCATCATCCTTCTGAACGAAAAGGGCAACGCGCCAAGACATCTGATGTCGGAGGCGTACTTCGTCAACCGCACGCCGGGTGGTTCGCCCATCAACATCGCGGTAGGACACTGGCGCACAAGGCTGCACGACTTCAAGTCTGGTCCCAAGCTCTTTTGCGCAAAGGGCGAGGTCTCCATTGATTTAGGCGGCGCGAAGATAAGTTTCATGCCTGGCGACAATCCGACAAGTGCATACGACGTGTCGCACGAATCGTTGCTCCAGCGCGCAGGCAATACCGACAGACCCATAATCGTTACCGGCTACGACAAAATACATTTTTCCGCAGCTGACAATGATTATATGATCAACAGGAATCAATCAAACAAAACTATTACATTAACAAAACAAAATTAACGGACTTAAAAATTTCGTGATTATGAAAAGAATATTCAATATCATTCTCCTGTTTGCGGCAATATCGCTGATATTTGCATGCCACAAGGACGACAAGGACGAGCCGACCAATGAGCCGGAACCTACGCCTGTCAACCCCGACCCTAAGCCGGAACCCGAACCCGAACCAGCAGAGCCGGACACAGAGGCTCCCAAGCTTGTAACTTCCACCCCGGCGGAAGGCTCGGTGAAAGTGCCGCTCACGGGTGAGATTGTGCTTACATTCGACGAGGATGTAAAATTTGTGAACGAAAATCCTCAGTGTTTTGTGGGCTATGGCATGGGACTTTCCACGCAACTCGCTCCCAAGGTGGAGGGCAAGACCATCACCTTCAATTACGAAAACCTCTTGGAAGGCGTTGACTACTTCTTCCGCATCGCCGCCGAAGAACTTTCGGATCTTTCTGGCAATGTAAACAAAGAGGCAGTACAACTTACATTCAGCACTCTGGACGAAAACGCGCCCAAACTCCTCAAAGCATTCCCCTCCGACGGCATTGCCGACATTCCGCTTTCGGGCAAGGTAACTCTCATTTTCAGCGAGGACATCAAGATTGCCTCCGAAGACCCCAAATGTTTCATCGGCACCACCAAGATGAAACCCACCGTCAATGGTAAGAGGCTCACGCTCGAATACAGCGGACTTGAAGCCGGCAAGGAGTATCAGTTGAAGATTGACCCCAACACTGTTGCTGACCTTTCCGACAATGCCATCAGCAACGCCGTTAATCTCAAATTCACCACGGCAGACCCGCAGAGCGGCAAGATTGCTGTGTTTGCCTTCGTCGCTGGCGACAACTTCTACAAGGATCTCACATTACAGGTTGGACTTGCAGGCAGCACCGATGTATTAGGCGAGGCTGTGATTGACGAAAATGGCAAGGCTGTATTCAATGCCAACATAGGTCAGGCGGCTGTCGGCAAGGATGTTTGGTTCTGCGTTCCCAAGGTTGCTAAGTTCTTCCACAAGTTTACGGCTGACGACGTAGAGGCTGGCGCATTATTGCTTCCCGACAAGGACGGCGGCAGCACAGTTACATCCGACGGATTGAGCAACGACTGGATTGTGGCTCTCTATATGGGCATCGACAAGGACGGCGTGGCTGGCGGCGCACCGCTCTATTGGGCGTCGGGCAACCTCATCGCCATCAAGACCAACGGCGCAGGCTCGGAATCCAAAGTGGTTTACCGCATAGCCACAGCCGAGGAGACCGACCTTGAAGGCACCGCCAACAACAATAAGTTTGTGATGTTGGACGACAAGTTGGTAGCCAACGTAGCCGACGGCTATGCCGCATTGCCCGCCGGTTCGATGTGGGACATGTACGCCTTTGGCGACCCAACCGGACTCAGGCTTTACGACTACGACCACATTGACCAGTATTGCATCGACCTTGGACAGATGAACGAAAGCAAGGATGTGTCGAGCATCGCATTCGACATTAGCGGCGACCCACGTTTCGACGCTGCCCGCGCACAACTTGGTGGATTGTGGCGCATCCCCACTGGTGGACAGAAGACAGCAAATGAACTTGCTGGTTTTGAGGACACTGCGGAAGAGTACGCAAGCCTCGAACCCAATGCAGGTCCTGACGGCAAAGCCACCATTTCATTTGGATTGAAATACGCCTACACCACTGATGCTAAGACAGTCAACTACTTGAAGCTGCCCGCAGCGGGATTCCGCCACGATGTTGTGATGGCGCAGGGCGTGGCAATGTTCTGCCTCTATTGGAGTGCCACGGGTGACCCGACTGGCACACCCGGCTACGAGGCTGTGGAAGGTGGACAAGGCGAGATTGTCGATAAGACAGGTCAGACGGTGGACGTATGGCACACGGCTTACGGACTGGGCTTCATGAACAGGCAAAAAAGTTGGTTCATCCATCCGCGCACAAGCAGCCAGTGCATCCGTCCCGTTACGGAATAATAGATAACGCTCTTATATAGTGGATGTTATAATAGATAATTTTTTTTACAAAAAAATTTTATTATTAAAATATTTTTTTTAACTTTGCTATATAAGAGTTCGTTGTTTCCTAATTGGAAATCACACTCAAAACACAAGTCTAAATAATTAATAATTAAACATTTACCTAATTATGGCAAAGAAAGTATTGATGATTGCCACAGAATGTGGCTCGTGGGGCGAAGAGCTCCAGGCTCCCTGGGACGCTTGCAAGAAGGCAGGATTCGAGGTAACGCTCGCAACCAAGAACGGCAAGAAGCCGCTGCCGCTGACCATCAGCGTTGATCCCGACTTCTTCGACGCCGTTCAGAAGTACAAGACCAACCCGAAGGAAGTGTGCGACCGCTGCAAGGAGTTGGTGGACGGCCACGAGTGGGACAATCCCAAGAAGTGGGACGACTGCAACATGGACGACTACGACTGCATCGCCCTCACCGGCGGCCTCGGCGCAATGATCGACATGTGCAACTGCTGGGAGCTCCACAGGCTCATCATGGATGCCTACAAGGGCGGCAAGATTGTGGCTGGCTTGTGCTACGCTGTAGCCTCTTTCGTGTTCCTCCGCGACCCTGAGAACGACTACAAGTCAATCATCTACGGCAAGAAGATTTGTGCTCACCCCCGCGCTTGGGACTTCTACGGCCCCGGCATGGGCGCAGGCTATGCAGTCTATGGCGCAACGGAAGACAACCACGGAATTCCCGAACTGGTAACTCCCGGCTTCCTCTATCCGCTTGAGGACTTGGTACGTGAGGCTGTTGGCCCCAACGGCGCATGCATCGCCCGCATCAGCACCAGCCGCGAGGATCCGCAGGTGTACTACGACCACCCGTTCATCACCGGCACAAGCGTGGAATCTTCCATCGCCTACGGCAACAAGATTGTGGAGGTTCTTAACTCACTCTAAAAATTTCTAATCAATGTATAATTCATAATGCGTAATGCGCAATCGGGCTTCCGCCAGATGCAATTATGCATTATGCGTTATGAATTGTGCATTAAAAAACAAACATCACCATGCCAGCAATAGTAATTCACTGCATCGAGATGACCGACAAGCAGAAGGCTGTTGTCGCAGACAAGTTCATCTCCACGATGTCGGAGGTAACGGGTGTGCCGAAAGACAGGATTTATCTGTTTTTCAACGGCTATGGACTCAACGAGGCTGCAACCGGTGGCAAACTATTCTCCGAAAATCCGCCCAAAAACGCAAAAGCGAAGTTCAACGCTGACCAATGGGAGAAGTAATTATCAATTGAAAGTTGAAAGTTGAAAATTGAAAATTGAATATAAAAAAATCGTCTTTCAACTTTCAACTTTCAATTTTAAATAATCAATTTAAGCAATGGACGTAAATCAAACCATAGTAAAAGTCCTCGAACACATCGGCGTAAAGCACGTTTTCGGCGGCAGCGGACAGGTCAACGCCTCTATGTTGCTCGCGCTCAGGGACTCTAAACAAATCAAGACAATAATAATCCGCAACGAACAGGCTGCCTCTTTTATGGCATGCGGATACACTATGTTCAATCCGGGCAACCTCGGCGTATGTTTCGCCACTGGCGGTCCGGGCGCGTTCAACCTATTTTCGGGAATGGCTGTAGCCCTCTCCGATTCGTTGCCGCTCTTGGCGATTACTGGTTATACGTCCATGGGGCAGAGGGGCAAAGGCGCGCTCAATGAATCTACTGGCCTTAGCCGCACGCCCGATTCGCAGGTGATGTTTTCTGCCACCTGCAAAAAATCCTTTATCATTGAGAATGCCGACGACACTTGCGACATCCTGGAGGAGGCTCTCAACCTCGCCTTTGAAGGTCGTCCGGGTCCCGTCCACATCCACATCCCAAAAGACATCACTACGGCGGAGGTCAAGCGTTACCGACCGATAAAACTTGACATCAAGCCCGTCCTGCCCAAGGATTCTGAAATCCGCCACGCCACCGACATTCTTATCGACAGCCTCAAAAAAGGCAAGAAGATGCTTGCTCTAATCGGTTACGGCTGCATCCGCAGCGGCGCACAGGAAGAACTCCTGCAACTCGTAGAAAAATATCAGATTCCCTTCGTCCAGACAATGGACGCAAAAGGCTATCTTCCCGAAAACCACAAACTTTGCCTCGGTATGTTCGGCTCGTCGGGCGACAAGGCTGCCAACACCTACTTCAATCAGGCGGAGACCGTGATTGCAATGGGCAACTCCTTTGCACAGAACGCCACGTTTGCATTCTGCCCCGACCTTTATAAAGGCAAAGAACTGATTCACATCAACATAGACCCCGTGGAGATTGGCAAAGTCTATAAGCCGCAAGCCCCCGTCTTGAGCGACGTAAAACCCGCATTGCAGCAGATTTTGGCTATCCTCGGCAAAGAGAATTTCACGGTTAAGACACCTGAACTTTCTCAGGAAAAATATTACAACGACAAGCCGCACCTTGGCGTGGCAAAAACATTTGCGGGCGACATGGTTCGCTTGCTTTCCGACAGCCTGCCCCAAAACGCAATCGTGATGGGCGATGCGGGAAGCCACATGCTTTGGCTGTCGTGCTATCTTCAGCTCAACAAGAACCAACGCTATCAGAATCCAGGCAGCTTTGGTCCTATGGCAAGCCACACCAACGGTGTCATCGGCGTCAAGTGCGCCAACCCCGACAAGGTGGTCATTGCAGGCGTAGGCGACGGATGCTATCAGATGGCGGGCTTTGAACTCATGACCGCCGTGCAGTACAACATTCCCGTCATTTGGATTATCTTCAACAACAACGAGTTCAACATCATCAAGAAATTCCTCCTCAACATGTATAACGACGAGGCGTTCATGACATTCGACAACCCCGACTTCATCAAGTACGCCGAGTGTTGTGGAGCAAAAGGCTTCAAGGTCAACAAGTTGGACGAGTTTGTGCCGGCACTCAAGGAGGCTATTGCGCTCAACAAGCCCTGCATCATTGATGTCCTTGTTGACAACGAGCAATACCCGCCGTTCAACCTTGGCAAAGTGTAAATTAACACGAAAAACACGAGAAATGGATAATTCCATATTTTTCGTGTTTTTCGTAGTTTAAAAAAATTGATATGAAAAAATTATTAATAATATTATTGTCGGCAATCACTATTTCGGTGCAGGCTCAGGATTTGAAATTGTCCATCAAGGGCGATTCCACTTTCAATCCCGCCGACGTGGAGCCAAAGACCATCAAGGGTTTTGACGTTGATACAAGCAAGGTCAATACGATAAACATGGCTATGCAGATAGCGAGCGATGTCGCCGTGTTCAGTTCCAACGACAAGGCCATCACCGACGCATTTCCCTTCAATGCGTATTTCCGTCAGCGCGCCGACTGGATTTTGTCGTCAGCCTTGCCGGAGCATACCAATATGTACTCCACCGTAACTTTCCTGAATATTGAGGAGGGGCTCAATTCGGAGGCGATGGTTGTGGTGACCAACTTGGAGATGGAGCACTTTTTCAAGAACAAAAATATGAAATTCCGTATCGGACGCCTTTGCAATACGGTTTCGGAGTCGCAATTTTTTGGACGCATTGCATTGGAGGATGTGTCGGCGCACCAGCACGGACGAAAGATTTTCATCAACGACGCCATAGAGTTCGACGGTCGTTTCAAGAATGGCACGGGCGTTTATTTCATAGGCGCGAAGCCGATATTCAAGCCGCTCAACTGGAAGGCGTTTTATGCGGGAATGCACCAGCCTTTCAAAAACGGCATGCAGATGCACACCATTTTGTCGGTCAACCGCATATATGCCGACGATGTAAAGAGTTTTTTCCCGAACTATAAGGGACATACGGTATATTTTTCATACGAGGCTGAGGTAGCGCACAAGGGTCGCACCACCACGTTGTTCCTCAATGCGGGCGGCAATGTCGGCTCCATCGGCATGATACCCCATACGTCGGGCACATTCGACATTATGAAGCAGAGCCGCGCATACGTTACCGTCGCCAACAAGGACGACGCCTTCAAGGAAACTTTTATGACTTCTGCCGGTATTCGCTTTTTGCCGTCCAGGATTGCCCCAAAATGTATTTTCCGCAAGGTTGGACTGGAAGTGGAGGGACAAGGCTTGCTTTCCGACCGCTTTACGGCGGTCAATGTCTGCGCCTATTGCGTGATTTCACTCACGCGGCGTATGGTGCTGGGATATTACTGCACGCCTGAGTTCGTATGGCAGGACACGAATCCCAAGCGTCATCATTTTATGGCGGGCGTTGTCAATTTTGCACGTCTGAGCGTAACAGTCGGCAAGCCGGGTCGTATGTTCATGTAGTGATAGACAATTTATACATTGTGAATTAAACACTAAAAAATGATGGAGAAACAAGAAGAAAAATATTCGGTGATGCTTATGCCGGCGATATTGTCGGTGTCGTTGCTCACCATTATGGCGCCCACGGCGGTCGCTCCGGCATTGGCGGCCATCAAGGAAGCCTTTCCCGACATCAGTGAGACACAAGCGAAGCTGGTACTGACATTGCCGACCCTGATGATGCCGCTCGGACTCGTGGCGGCAAAACTCACCGAGCGTTTCGACAAGAAGAAAATCCTGTTGTTCGGCATGTTTCTGTTCCTCGTATTTGGCGTGGGAGGCGGCTTTGTCAACGATTTCAATGTGTTGTTGGCGATGAGGGTGATGTTTGGTGTTGGCATCGGCATTATGACGCCGCTCTCAACGTCGCTGATTTTTGATTTTGTCTCCGACACCAACAAGCGCAACAAGTTGATGGGCTATCAGGGTGCGGTCAACCAGCTCGGCGGCCTGGTTTTCATGAGCCTTTCGGGAACGCTTGCCAACATTTCGTGGCGTTACTCGTTTTTGTGCTATGCCTTTGTGGTGGTTACGATAATAATGACATTGCTCTTTATGCCGTCGATACCTCCGCTCAAAAAAGCGGAAACCAACGGTCCGAAAAAATCGCTGAACTGGAAGGTGTATCCTCTGGCGTTTTTTGCGATGATGATTTTTGTGTGCTTCTTCGTCGTCAATACCGACCTCGCTCTGTTTATGGATCATGAAAAACTCGGCGACGCGCAGGACTGCGGTTTTGCGTTGTCGGTGATGAGGATTCCCGCCATCTTCGCCGGAATAATGCTTGGCTGGCTGATGAAAAACCTCAAGGACTGGACTGTGACGATAGCCTCGCTGTTTATGGCGGCTGGGTATTTCATCATTGCATACGCACATTCTTACTCCGTTATAATGACCGGCTGCCTGGTGATAGGCATCGGCGGCGGTGTGTCGATTCCCCCGTTGTTCACATTCGTGCCGAGGATAGTGACGCCGCGTCAGCGCACTCTCGGTGTGGCGATAGTGTCGATGGTGGCGCAGCTGGGACAATTCGTGTCGCCGTTGTACACCAACTTGTTTGGAACCGGCACCGACAGCGAATCGCTCAGGATGCGTTTTGTAGTTGCGACGGTAACAACTGTGGTCATCGGTTTTGCGGTCAAATTTTTCGCCGCCACAATATCCCCGCGTCCCCTCACGGAGGCTGACGACAATGTTCAAGAAACCAATAAAGTAGATAACTAATACAATGAACTTTATGAAAAAAATATTATCCTGCGTATTGTTGCTTGCGGCAGTTGTCTTGGCGACCTCGTGCGACAAGGACGAAAATGACGCATATCCTTACGGCGGCTACGAGTATGTTGACTTGGGATTGCCGTCGGGCATCAAATGGGCGACGATGAACCTCGGAGCGTCTCGTCCGATTGACGTGGGCGATTTTTACTCCTGGGGCGAGCTGCTCACCAAGACGCAGTACGACTTCTCCGACTATAAGTTTTGCACTGAGCTCAACGAAATCGGCGCGGTGAAGACCCTCGACAAATACGGCGACAAGGGTGATTACGGCGTATTGGACCATATTACGCAACTTGACGAAGCCGACGATGTGGCGGCGCAGCTGTGGGGCGACGGATGGCGCATACCTACTCTGGACGAAATCAATGAGTTGCTTGAAAATTGCGAAATCCAGTTTGGCGTGCTCAACGGCAAGCAGGGCACCACTTTCATCGGTCCCAACGGCACCAGCATTTTCCTTCCGCTTACGGGTACAAGGTTTCAGGGCAACCTCGAATACGAGATGCGCGGCTATTATTGGAGCAGCACTCTCGACGACGAGACCGACAGGTGCGCCAAAGGTCTGTTCATCAGCGCAAAATTCAATATGGTAGGCAAATTGTTCACACGTTGCAGCGGACGTTGCATTCGTCCTGTGCACGACTAATCATGACAAATCGTTAACTTAATTTATATAACCAATGAAAGACAATTTCAAGACATTCAAACCGACCGGAAAGATGCAGTTTGAGTTCACTGACTTGATTTCCGGATACGTCAGCAATTTCAACGCTGACAAGAAGCAGTTTACGCTGACTACATCGGACGGCAGGGCATTTCAAGTAGGACTCACCGACACCACCTTCGCCCGCCTGATGCGCAACCTTGACGAGCCGTATCAGGACGCCACCGGCAATATGTACAGCCTTTTGGCACAGGACGGCAGGATGGTGTTTGCATTCGGCATTTTCTATCCGCAGGCCAACGGCGAATACACATTCGAGGCGAAGCAGATCGACTTCCCCGAGAAGGGTCAGGGCAAGTACCGTTTTGAGGAGCAGAACTGGTGGGCAAACCAAGCCAAGAGCATCTGCAACTTCTTCATCCGCGCTCAGTTCCCCAATGGCGACATCAATTATGACAACTACCGCACATCGGTGACGCTCGGCGGCAAGAGTGAGAAAAATTCATTCCGTCAGGAGACCGACACCATCTCGCGTATGATTTACGGCATGGCTTCGGCGTTCATGCTCACCGGCGACGACATCTACCTCGAAGTTGCCGAGAAGGGTGTTGAGTACCTCAAAAAACACATGCGCTTCTACGACGTGGATGAGAACGTTGTCTATTGGTATCACGGCATCGACGTGGACGCCAACGGCATGGAGAAGAAGATTTTCACCTCCGAATTTGGCGACGACTACGACGCAATCCCGATGTACGAACAGATTTACGCGCTTGCAGGCCCCATTCAGACCTACCGCGCCAACGGCGACCCGCGCATCCTCAAAGACGCCGAACTCACAATCGACCTCTTCGACCGCTTCTTCAAGGACACCAAGGGCGAGGGCTACTATTCGCACATCGACCCCGTGACACTCAGCCCCAACAGCGACAGCCTCGGTGCCAACAAACTCAAAAAGAACTGGAACTCCGTGGGCGACCACGCACCGGCATACCTCATCAACCTCTATCTCGCCACCGGTGAGGAGAAGTACAAGAAATTCCTCGAATACACGTTTGACACCATCACAAGCCACTTCCCCGACTACGAAAATTCGCCCTTCGTCAACGAGCGTTTCATGGACGATTGGAGCCACGACCTCAGCTGGGGCTGGCAGCAGGACAGGGCTGTTGTAGGTCACAACCTCAAGATTGCCTGGAACTTGATGCGTTTCCAGAGCGTCTGCCCGAAGGATTCCTACGTGGAGTTTGCAAAGCACATCGCCGAAGTGATGCCCAAGGTCGGAATGGACGTTCAGCGTTACGGCTGGTACGACGTGATGGAGCGCAAACTGCACAATGACGAAGAATATTACCGTTTCGCTTGGCACGACCGCAAGGCATGGTGGCAGCAGGAGCAGGGCATCCTCGCCTACGAAATCCTGTACGGCCTCTTCAAGGACGACGACTACCTCAAATACGCCCGCGAATCGGCTGCATTCTACAATACCTACTTCCTCGACCACGACGACGGCGCAGTATATTTCAACGTACTCGCCAACGGTCTCCCGTACCTCCTCGGCACCGAAAGGAAGAAGGGTTCGCACTCGATGAGCGCGTACCACTCTGTGGAATTGGCTTACCTCGCCGCCACCTACACCAACCTCCTCAACACCAAGAAGCCGTTGCCGCTGTACTTCAAGCCCGTTGTCAACGGATTCAAGGACAATGTATTGCGCGTAAGCCCCGACATCCTGCCCAAAGACAGCATCAAGATTGAGAGCGTGGAAATCGACGGCAAGCCGTGGACCAAGTTCGACGCCGACGCGCTGACCGTTCAGCTGCCCGCAGTTGAGTACCGTCCCAAAGTGAAAGTAGTGGTTGTACCCAAAAACTAAGGCACAATGGCAACAGAGGTTTACAAAATGGGGGCGTCGCTGGATTCGTCCAACGCCCCCGAAATCCAAAAGGCGATACTCGCCGTATTGGATCAGGAAAAGAGCATAATCCTCGATATGAGCGACTGCACATACGTATCGAGTGCGGGTCTGAGGGTGATGCTGTACTCGTACAAGGTAGCCGCAGCCAAAGGCAACAAGGTCTATCTCGTTGGCGTCAGCAACGAAATCCGCGACGTGATGAGCATGACCGGCTTCGAGAAGTTTTTTGACTTTTTCAACACCGTTGACGAAGTGAAATAAGTAACTCAACTATCGCAAGTAATTAACAACGGAAAACACGGAAATCACGGAAAAGAATTCAGAAAAACCAATCTCAAAAAAAGTTTTTGAGATATTACGGCAAAAACGGAACATAAATCTTCTGAAACATTTTTCCGTGTTTTCCGTTGAACAAAAAAAGTTGTTTTTTTGTTCTCTGTGCTTTTATAACTTCCGTATTTTCTGGGTTTTCCGTTGTTGAAAAAAATGCTAAAGTTGAGGAAACAAAATGAGAAAATTATGCAAAGAGTAGATTTATTTCCGACACACGAGTACGAGGGTTTCAAACTCCGTGCGGGTCGTCCGTACCCTTTTGGTGCGACGGTCATCGGCAACGCGGTCAATTTTTCGATTTACTCGCGGTACGCCACCTCCTGCACGCTGGTGTTGTTTCACAACCACGACAAAACGCCCTTCCTCGAAATCCCCTTTTTCAAGGAGTTTCGACTTGGCAACGTATTTTCGATGATGGTTTTTGACCTCGACTACGAAAATATCGAATACGGCTACCGTATGGACGGGCCTTTTGACCCGCAGCAGGGACACCGTTTCGACAAGACCAAGATCCTGATGGATCCATACGCCAAACTCATTGCCGGACGCGACGTCTGGGGCAAGGCTCCCGACTGGGTTAACAATTACCAATACCGTTCAAGGGTGGTGTTTGACGATTTTGACTGGGAAAACGACCTCCCGCTCGAAACCCCCGTCAACGACCTTGTGATTTACGAAATGCACGTCCGCAATTTCACCTGCGGCGACAAGGCTGACGTCAAACACCCCGGCACATTCGCCGGCATCGCCGAAAAAATTCCCTACTTGAAGACCCTCGGAGTCAACTGTGTGGAACTTATGCCGATACACGAGTTTGACGAGTTTGAAAACTCGAAGATGTCACCGGCGGGCTACCAACTTTACAACCTCTGGGGATACTCCAACGTGGGATTTTTTGCACCGAAGGCGGCATACGCCTCCACGGGCAAATATTCGATGCAAGTGGACGAACTCAAAAACCTCATCAAGAATCTCCATGCCGAAGGCATCGAGGTCATACTTGACGTCGTGTTCAACCACACCGCCGAGGGCAACGAAAACGGCCCCTACATTTCGTACCGTGGCATCGACAACAAGACCTATTACATGCTCACGCAGGACGGCTATTACTTCAACTTCTCTGGCTGCGGCAATACGCTCAACTGCAACAACCCCAATGTCCGCGACATGATTGTTGAGAGTCTGCGCTACTGGGTGACGGATTACCACGTGGACGGCTTCCGATTCGACCTCGCAGCCATCCTCGGCCGCGACCAAAACGGCTATCCGATGGCAAACCCGCCGCTCTTGGAATCCCTGGCGCACGACCCGATACTCGGCAAGACCAAACTCATCGCCGAGGCGTGGGATGCGGGCGGATTGTATCAGGTAGGCTCGTTCCCGTCGTGGGGACGCTGGGCGGAGTGGAACGGCAAATTCCGCGACGCCGTGCGCCGTTTTGTCAAGGGCGACGAACACGTATTGGACGACGTGAAGGAACGCATCACTGGTTCTGCCGACTTGTACGCCTCCGCCAACCGTGGCATCAAGGCGAGCGTCAATTTCATCACGGCGCACGACGGATTCACGATGATGGACCTTGTGTCGTATGACGGCAAGCACAACGACGCCAACGGCGAGGGCAACCGCGACGGCGACGACCACAACAATTCCTGGAACTGCGGCTGGGAGGGCGAATCCACCGACCCGGGTGTCAATTTCCTGCGCCACAAGCAGATAAAGAATTTCGTCTCCATCCTGATGACCTCGCAGGGCATCCCGATGGTGCTTTCGGGCGACGAAATGGGCAATACTCAGTACGGCAACAACAACGCCTACTGTCAGGACAACGAAATCTCGTGGCTCGACTGGAAAAACCTCGAAAAGAACGCGGATTTGTTCAATTATTTCCAAAAAATAATCAAATTCCGCCGCTCGCACAGGGCGTTGCGCTACGAGTACCATCTCGGTCACAGCGACTGGCGCAACCTCGGAATGCCCGACTTTTCGTGGCACGGCGTCAAGGCTTGGCAGCCATGGGCTACCTACAACAACCTCACGCAGGCGTTTATGCTCAACGGCCGCTACGCCGACTCCGACGGCAAGCCCGACGATTTCATCTACGTCGCCATGAACATGCACTGGGAGATGCACGGCTTCGAACTGCCGCAACTGCCCGACGGCCTCAAATGGCACGTATTCGCCAACACAGGCATGGCTGCGCCCGACGACATCTGCGAACCCGGCAGCGAAATCCTCCTCGACAATCAGTGGGAGGTGCTCGTAGAGGGTCGCGCAATCATGATTCTCGTCGGCAAATAAAGTTGAAAATTGTGAATTGAAAATTGAAAAATTTACAATTCTCAATTTGCAATAAAAAAATGAATACTATTAAATAACCAAAATTGAAAGTTGAAAACGACTTCAATTTTCAACTTTCAATTTTCAAATAAAAAGAATTATGGAAAATACATTCAGCGTAACAAAGGAAGGCACCGAACTCACCATCGTGCTCAACGGACAACTTGCAACCGCCAACGCACCCGCGTTGATGGACGAACTCAACAAGTACAAGGATCAGGGCGTTACGAAAGTTTCGTTTGACGCAACGAACCTCACCTACATTGCGAGCAGCGGCATCCGCGTTGTCATCTTCGCAAAGCAGAAACTCGGCGGCAACCCCGAAATCGAGTTCATCAACTGCAAGGACGAAATCAGCAGCGTATTCGAGATGACCGGCATCCAGAATTACATGACATTCGTCAAGAAGTAACAAAAAGAAGTAACAACACTTAAAAGTGTTTCGGCTATGAAGACACTACATTTTCAGCCTGTGAAGGGCAAGGGACCCGAAATCACGGAGGCGATCATCGCCGCCGAGGAGATTGCAGCGTGCAAGAAGGAGTTTTTTGCCCTTCATCTTGTAATTGAGGAACTTGCGGTAAACATAGCCGACTATGCCTATCCCGAAGGCGACGATGGTTATCTCGACGTGCTGATAGACAAGGCGCCAGGCTCGATAACCATAACATTCAAGGACGGCGGCACGCCTTTCAACCCTCTTGAAAGGCAGATGCCCGACGTCAGCCTGCCTTTGGAGGAAAGGGGCATAGGCGGTTTGGGTATTTTCTTGACTGTCAAACAGATGGACAAGGTAACATACGACTACCGCAATGGTGAAAACGTATTAACCATAATGAAAAAGACAAGCGATGAAGAATAAAATAGGCATCTTGATAGAGAGCGACTTCTACGAAAACGAAATCTTCTACTATCAATTCCGATTCAAGGAGGCGGGCTACGAGCCGCACTTCCTCACACGTCTGTGGGGCAACGATTCCATCACCTTCCAAGGTCACGAGTTCCGTGCGCCGTTCTACTGCAACGAGAGTTTCGAGGCGTTGGACGACAAGGCATTGGACGAGTACGCCGCCATAATCGTGCCGGCGGGCATGGTCTCCGACCGTCTGCGCTACACCGAGGACGTAAAGAAAGTGCCGCCAGCGAGCGAGTTTATGAAAAAAGTCTTCGCCCGCAAGGACATCGTGAAAGGCGTCATCTGCCACGGTCTGTGGCTCCTTTCGCCCGTGAGCGAAGTGGTCAAGGGCAGGAAGATGACCGTGCACAACAACCTTCTCGGCGACGCCAAGAATTACGGCGTGGATTATCAGGACGCAGATGTCTTCGTGGACGGCGACTTGGTTTCTGCCCGCACTGGCGGACACTGCTATCTCTTGGCGCAGGAGATTTTGAAGGCGATTAAGAATTAGTAACTCTTTAATTTGTGCAAGTGAAATTTATTTGTTAACTTTCGCAAGTTTTTCCAACCACGGAAGACACATAAGCAATTTCCGCGCTTTATGTGTCTTCCCGTTGTTGAAGTGATAGTTATATACAACAATTAATTGCAACCATGGCAGTAAAGATATTAAGTGTAGATGACGAGGCGGATCTGGAGTCGCTGTTGACGCAGTATTTCCGCCGCAAGATTCGCAAGGGCGAGTACGAATTTTTCTTCGCGCACAACGGATTGGAAGCGTTGATGGTGCTGTCCAAAAACCCCGACATCGAGATAATCCTCTCCGACATCAATATGCCCGAGATGGACGGTCTCACCCTTTTGGCTAAAATCAACGAGATGCGCAACCCCGCCCTCAAGTGCGTGATGGTGAGCGCATACGGCGACATGGGCAACATCCGTCAGGCTATGAACGGCGGCGCGTTTGACTTCGCGACCAAGCCTATCGACCTCGACGACCTCAGCCTTACAATTGAAAAAGCCATCGCCCAAAACGAGTTCATACACTCCTCGCAGCAGGAGCACAGGCAGCTCGAAAACCTCAAAAACGACCTCAGCATCGCAAGCGAGATACAGCAGGCTATTTTGCCGAGGGTGTTCCCTCCGTTCCCCGACATGTGCCAATACCTCGGCATAGCCGCGTCGATGACGGCGGCAAAGGACGTCGGAGGCGATTTCTACGACTTTTTCCAATTGGACGGCGACCGCATCGGCTTCCTCATCGCCGACGTATGCGGCAAGGGCGTGCCGGCGGCAATCTTCATGGCGGTGAGCCGCACCGTAATACGCACCACTGGTCTGCGCGGACTCTCGCCAGAGGAAGTCATCAATACCTCCAACAAACTCATCGCCGCCGATTCGGTTGACTGTATGTTTGTGACGGTGTTCTATGGCATCTACAACATCAAGACCGGCGAGGTGGTTTACTGCAACGCCGGACACAATCCGCCCCACATCCTCAAAGCCAACTGCGGCGTAGAAATCCTCCCGAAACCCAAGAATATGGTGGTGGGCGCAATGGATTTCGCTACGTATAAGCAAGATACGATACAGTTGGACAAGGGCGACGCTTTGGTGATGTTTACCGACGGCGTTACGGAGGCGATGAACCCCGCGAAGGAGGAGTTTGGCGTGGAGCGTCTCAACGATTCGCTGCAGGATGCCGCAATGCGCTCGCCGCAGGAAATAATCGACACCGTGAAAGACGACATTAAACACTTCGCCGACGGCGCCGAACAGAGCGACGATATCACGATGTTGGTAATCAAGAGGATGTAATGCGTAAATCTGCCGTCATAATACCCGTGCTTGGTGCGCTGCTGGCGTCGTCGGTGGTGTGGGGGTATTATGTCGTCAAGGTAAAGAACGCCGAAATTGCCGCGCTCGAAAACGAACTGTCAACCTTGCGCGAAAAAGAAAAGCGCAGCGCAATCGACAAGGAAATCAGCCATCAGCTTGAGGCGATAGCCTTCCAGCAGGAGAGGGTCTCCGACGAAAGGCGACGCGAGGCAGAACGACAGTCGCTCATAGCCAAAACGATGACGCAAAAAGCTGACGAAGAACGTCTGAGGGCGGTTTCGGCGCAGCGAGAGGCAGAAATAAGCAAACAGAAAGCCCTTGACGCCCTCGAAACCGCTGAAAAACAACGCCTTATCGCCGAAGAAAAACAGCGCGAGGCGGAGTATTCCAAAGGTGTTGTTGATACGTTGAGCTTTTTGGGGATAGGACGATCACTTGCGTCGCTCTCGTCAACGCAATACATCGCCGGCGAACAAGAGATGGCAACGCTTTTGGCGGGTGCATCGTGTTATTTTACAATGCATTACAACGGTGATTTGTACGAGCCGTCGGTTTTTAAGGCGTTGTCGCTCACAGGTGGCGGCGGGCAAAAATTTCAGCCGGGCGAAGGCTGCATTTCGGCGACGGCGTTCTTGAAGGACGGCAGCTTGCTTAGCGTCAGCACTTACGGTGAGATTTTCCACTGCCAAAACAATTCATCAAAAGTCATTTTCAACGACAAAAATTTGGATTTCAGAGCGTTGGAATTGGAGAGCGATGGCACGGGCTACGCGCTGAGTTTCACCGGCGAACTTGTCAAAATACATAATGACCTTTTCTCACGGATAAAGCTTGATAGCCTCGACCGGTCTAAATTCCTCTGCAAGCTCGGCAGCGGCAACCTCGTTGTTGCAACCGCCTACAAAATCGCGCTTTTCGACGTCCAAAAAAACAAAATCACCAAAACCGTTGATTGCAAGAATGAAATTACGTGCGTTGCCTGCCGCAAGGCTTTTGACGTTTCGGGCAAAATGTACGAAATCACCGAAAACCTTGATTTGAAGCTTGTTGACAACGCAACCAACGAAGAAGTTACAGCCTATGCCGAGGTTATGGACGGCAGATACAAGGTGTTTGGCTCTAAGGATGGCTCTATTTTTTGTCAGTTGGACGGCAAAGTGACGGAGTTGTCTGGACACCGCTCAAAAATCACTGCGCTGCGTTTCACACCGTATGGAATTTTGTCGTCGAGCTTCGACAAGACTGTGAAACTTTGGACGGCTAATTCGGGCAAGGTGGAGCCGATTAATGTCCTTACGGCGCAAAACTGGGTGATGTGCCTGGCGGTTAAAGATGGTTTCAACAGGATTGTAAGCGGCGACGCGGGCGGCACGATAAAAGTGAACACTATCGCCGCCGACGAAATGCTGCAAAACCTTAAAGACAAACTTGTCCGCGAAATGACAACTGACGAATGGAACTATTACATCGGGAAAAACATTACGCAGACGACAATAAAAGATAAACTTTGAAAAAGTTATTAGTATTCATATTATTGTTAATCAGTGCATTGACGTGCCGATCGCAAGGCTTGCCGTATGTAATTAACTTTTCGGAGGACGACTACAACGCCCATTCGCGCAATTTTGACGTCACAATAGACAGCGCGGGCGTGGTTTGGGTCGCCAACTTCGAGGGGTTGATTTATTTTGACAATTCCAAATGGCGCACTATCCATATTCCGGGGTTCGCACGTGCCACCGTTGTCACTTCTGACGACAATGGCTCGGTCTGGGTAGGCGGCTACAACTTTTTTGGCAAGGTGGAAATCAGGGAAAACGGCGTCCCTTATATCCGCCAAATAGACGGCGCAGAATATTATCAAGGTGAAATTCAGGAGATTTGGCAGTCGGACGGCAAAATTAAATTCCTCGCCAGCAACGGCAATATTTGCTACGTGGAAGATGGCAGGGCGGTATTGGAAAAGAACATTTCGTCGGAAATCGTTACCGGTCTCAGCGATGTCGTCGATTATAAAAAAGCGGAAAAGGAAGGCGTCGTTGAAATCCTTGACGACGAGATTGTTACACTGTCTCTTGACAGTATCCGTAGTGCGCGGCTCGTCAGCAACAAAGGCATCGAAATCCTTGACACGGCGCAAAATATACTTTACACGCTCAGCGTGGAGAATTTTCTCGACAACAACAATATCTCTTACATTGCATACGACAAAGGAGTGCTGTGGGGCGCAGGCGAAAAAAGCATTTTTGCCGCCCGTGTGCCGTCGCCTTATAGCTTTTTCGGCGCACAAAACGGTCTCAACGGCTCGGTGGAGGACATAAAGAAATATAACGGCAGAATCTACGCCGCAACCCTCAACGGTCTTTTCGTGCTTGACGGACACAAGTTCGTAAAAGTAAAAAACTTCACTCAAGCCTGCTGGTCGCTTGCGGAGGTCGGAGGTACGTTGTATTGCGCTACGCCCGATGGGGTTTTCACGCTCGACGGGCGGCAGATGTCGTCAACGACGGCTTTGTCGCTGAAAAAAATCGACGAAAACAGATTTATAGCCGGTTGCGTGGACGGTGTGTATCTGTTTCTACTCAAGGAAAATATTACCGCCAAAATCTGTCCGCTCGAAAAGGTTACCGTCATAAAAGAAGACGACGAGGGGGCGGTCTATCTGCAAAGCCTTTACGGTCAGATTTGGAAAAGGGAAAAAAACATAAACGGATTCAGGCCCCTTGACCTCAGCTTGCAGTCGCAAAACGCGGTCGCGATTGTTGACGGCAAAGCCTTGGTGGTAAGCGACACCGACAAGGAGCCTATTGAGTATCCATTGTTTTCGCATTATGATTATGACGGCATTACCTGGCTGACCGACTATTCGGGGCGCAACCTTTACCGTTGGCGCGGCGGCAAGCGACTGGACGACCGCCTTCCATTGCTGTATCCCATCAAGGATTGGCCTGTAAGCGCGTTATATAAAGAGGATGGCAAGGTCTGGCTCGGCGGCGACGACGGAATCATCGTCATCGACCTGCGCGCCAAGGAACCAGCCCTCGTTGAAAAACCCACCGTAAAAATCCGCAACATAATTGTGGGCGACAGCGTTGTGTGGGGTGGTTTTGGCGTGATGCCGACCAATCTGGGCGAATTTGAGCATTATCAAAAAAAATTTAAGTTTGAGTATTCGCTTGACGGTTTTTTGCCGTTCATAAAACATGCGCTTTACCGTTACCGGCTCAATGGCGGCGCGTGGAGCAATTATGCCGACGATTTTGACGCGGAATTCCTCAACCTTATTTACGGCAGCTACGAGTTCGAGGTTCAGGGCAAGTCGATTTATGGTGTTGAGTCAGAGCCGGTGAAAGTCTATTTCAGGATTAAGTTCCCATTTTATCTGCGGTGGTATTCGATGCTTTTTTATACGGCGTTGTTGGCGTTGCTTGTCTTTGCCTTAATTAGGAGGAGAATCCGCCGCCTGAAACAGGAAAAAATCAAACTCGAACAAATAGTTGACGAGCGCACGGCGGAGATAGTCCGTCAGAAAGACGAAATCGAAATCAAGTCGCAGAGCCTCGAGGAAGCATTGCAGGAATTGTCATCGACGCAGGATGAACTAATCCGCCAGGAAAAAATGGCTACTGTCGGCAAACTCACGCAAGGCCTCATCGACAGGATTCTCAACCCGCTCAACTACATCAACAACTTCTCAAAACTCTCCGAAAACCTCGTCAAGGACATCGAGGCAAACATCGAGGACGATAAGGATAATATGGACGAGGAAAACTACGAGGACACCCTTGATGTGCTCAGTATGCTCAAAAGCAACCTCGAGAAAGTTGGGCAGCACGGACAAAACACCACCCGCACGTTGAAGGCTATGGAGGAGATGCTCAAAGACCGCACAGGCGGAATGATTAAGACCGACCTGCGCAGCATCCTGAAGAAAAACGAGGAAGTCGTGAGCAAATACCACGAAAAGTGCATCCACGATTACGGCATCAAGGTAACATTCGTCCTGCCGGAGGTCGGTATGCCCTTCGACGGCAACCCTGAGCTGCTCTCAAAGACTTTTATGAGCATCATCAACAACGGTTTCTATGCCGTCGTCAAGAAATCCGAGCGGCAGCGTTACGACGCCGAGGTCCGCGTGGAGGCGTTGTTTGAGCAGGACAGGTACTTGATTAAGTTTTACGACAACGGCATCGGCATCGAGGAGACCATTTTGGACAAGGTGTTCGACCCGTTCTTCACCACCAAGCCAACGGGCGAGGCGTCGGGCGTGGGGCTTTACCTCAGCCGCGAAATCATACAAAACCACCACGGCGACATCTCCGTCAGGTCCAAAAAGGACGAGTTCACGGAATTGACGGTGAAATTTAGATTTTGAAAATGTAGTGGCGTTGTCCGTCAACGTCAATTAAAATATTAAAACGCAACAATATGGAAAGTGCAGAATATTATCAGGAGCAACTGAAGAGGCAGGAGAAGCTTGCCTCGCTCGGACTACTCAGTGCGGGCATAGCGCACGAGGTGCAAAACCCGCTCAACTTCGTCATCAATTTTGGCAAGATGTCGCAGAAGCTTGTCCGCGACATCATCGAAATCATCGACGACAACAAGGACAAGCTGTCTTCCGACGACGTTGACGACCTCGACGCCGCAGCGGACGACCTGCAGTCCAATTTGGAGAAAATCCTCTCGCACTCCGAACGCGCCGTCAACATCGTCAGGGACATCCTCCTGATGTCGCGCGGCAAGGAAAACGAGTTTCTGCCGACGGACGTCAGCCGCATCGTCAAGGAGTACGTATGGCTGTCGTACCATTCGATGCGCGCCAACTTCAAGAATTTCAACATCTCGATCAAGGAGCAGTACGAGGCGGGCGCACCGCTCATAAAGGTAATCCCGCAAGACCTTTCGCGCGCCGTGCTCAACGTGATGAACAACGCTTGCTACGCCGTCTGGCAGCGTCAGCAAAAGGATGGCAAGGATTTTTCGCCCGAAATTTCGGTGTGTGTGAAGTTTGAGGACGGCAGCGTCGTGATTACAATTGCTGACAACGGCGACGGCATGACCGACGAAGTGAAGCAGAAGCTCTACGAAAACTTCTTCACCACCAAGCCCGCCGGACAGGGCACGGGCCTCGGCATGGCGATCACGCGCGACATCATCGAAAACAAGCACAAAGGCAAAATCAGTTTTGAGAGCGAACTGGGCAAGGGAACGAGCTTCAGGTTTGAGATTCCGGCGGAGAAATAATAATTGAAAATTCAAAGTTTATAATTGAAAATTCAAAATTGAAATACTTTTTCGCCATATTATTGCTGTTTCTGAGCGTATTCCCCGCCCTTGCACAGGACGAGGTCGCGGAATCACGCACCGCATACAACAAGGCGGAGGGCTTTTACAGCATAGGACGGTTTGACGAGGCGATAAAGACGCTGGACCAAAACGGCAGTGTTTTCCTTCCGGCGATTCAAAATAACGTGCTGAGGCTCTACGCCTTATGCTATCTGGAAACCGACAATTTGGAAATGTGCCGGAAATACGCATTGCGCCTTCTTGACGCAAATCCTGGCTACACTTCCGTCAACGACCCGCCGAGGTTCCGCGACTTGATAGAGGAGCTCAAAAAGGGCGCAAACGCAACGATTTCGACGGCAAGTTTCAGCAGCGAGAGCGTAGAGGAGGCCCCCGTGCCTGTCACTGTCATAACCGAGGATATGATAAGGGCGGCGGGCGCACAGACTATTCAGGACGCGCTGATTGCATACGTGCCGGGAATTTCCGTAATCGAAAACAACGGACTGAAGAACTTCGCCTACCGTGGCATTTACGGTCTCACGCAGGAAAAAATGCTCGTCATGCTCAACGGCATCAGGCTCAACAGCTACTATTCCAACACTTCAATATCCGACTACTCCATCAGCCTCAAAAAAGTTAAGCAGATTGAGGTCTTGCGCGGGCCGTCGTCGTCGCTTTATGGCGACGTGGCTCTGACGGGTGTCGTCAATATCATCACCAAAGACGGCGGCGACTTGGACGGCGTAGAAGCAAACGCCGGAGTCGGTAATTTCGGACAGCTTAAGGCGGGGCTGACGGTGGGGAAGCGTGTTTATGACTTCGACATTTTTGCATGGGGGGCGATTTACCGCACGGACGGCGAAAGGACGAAAGGTGTCATAGACTCCCTGGTTTTTTGGGACAATCCCTACGCAGGGACACTGCCACAGGACATCATTATAGGCGGCTACAACAGCAAGCCGGCATACGACTATGGCGTCAACCTCAAATACAAGGGGTTTTCCGTACAACATTCGTGCAACTCCTCAAAAACCGTGACGCCATACACAAAAAACTACGAAAACCGTTTTGAGCCATACTCGTACTACGATTATACCAGTTATTACGGCAACAAGCCCGGACCGTGGTACCAGCAGCATAATGTCAAGGCGATGTATGAAAAGGATTTTGGACGGCTGGGAGTTTCGGCGTCGGCAAGTTACAACAGGGAAATAATGACGCGGTATTTCGTGGACAGTGACTCTGCCGAAACATACGCCTATTTCGGGTACGAATTGGCGGGTTGTGATACTATAACCTGGGATTTGATATATAGGGATCAATATTATCAAAGCGGCCTCGCCCAGATTTACAGATGGGAATACGAAAACTACACCGCCTCTGCCCGCGTCAATTACGAATACGGGAACTCTCGGATTGGCGGCACAGTGATTTTGGGTGCGGATTATAGTTTTTTCAGGTCTTTGGGTGGAGAGAACATCAAAATATATCGTTTTGACCAGGCATTGATTAGTAAGACCTACCCGACCGTGTTTTTAGGCTCCACGGAACCCAAAAACGATTTTTATGTGCAAATCAAGCACCGCTTCGGACCGTTGATTGTCAATTCGGGACTTAGGCTCGACTACAAGAAACGTTGCTCCACGACGTTCGATTTTGCAGACGACTCTCGGGACAGCACGGTGTCAGATTCCGACCGCAAGATGCATGAATTATCGCCCCGCGTGTCGTTGATTTATATGAGGGACAGGCTTAATTTCAAGTTTAACTACTCCAAGTCGTTTGTTGACGTGCCGTACCATTACCGCCTCGACGAGTTCAGCTATTATGCGTCTAAACAAGGACTCCAACCCGAAAGGCTGCACTCGTTTCAGTTGACTGCGGCTGCCAAAAATTTTGTCAAGGGACTTGAAACGGAAATTAATTTTTATTACAACAACGCCATAGGGTTGTTGAGCACGGGCAACAATGAAACATATAATTGGGACCTTGCCGTGGTCGGTGCAGAATTGGTCGCCAAGTATTCCATGGGAGATTTCAGCCTAAATGCAAGTTTTTCGCACCTGCAGGCTCGAAGTTTCAATTCATTAGGGGTTAAAAATGGAGAAAATGGTCTGACTTATGAAGACGACAAGGAAGACCATTTGACATACCGCAACTCGGTGTTCAACGTGCCTAATTTCACTTCGAACATCGTGGCGGGCTACAAGTTTTTCGACAAAATGCGGTTGAATGTAAAGTTGTATTATACCGGGCGTCAGTATTTCTATGCCTCGATGTATTACATAGACGACCCGGAAGTCTGGGATGTCCCGCAGGTATTTTTGGTAAGCCCGTCGCTTAACTTTGACTTCAAGCATCTTACACTCGACATATCCGTCCACAACGCCTTCAACCACAAATACTCGCTCGGCGGCAAATGTATCCGCCCGATCCAGCAAAAAGGCGCGTGGCTGATGGTGGAGGCGGGATACAAGTTTTAAATTAGTAATTGATAGTTGAACATTGAAAATTAATTGCAAATTGAAACACTACATCACCATATTGTTCCTGCTCTTGACCGCCTTCCCCGCCCTTGCACAGGACGAGGTAGCAGAATCACGCATCGCATACAACAAGGCGGAGGGATTCTACGACATCGGACAGTTTGACGAGGCGATAAAAACGCTTGACCAAAACAGCAGTTTTTTCCTTCCGGCGAAAAAAAACAGCGTGCTGAGGCTCTACGCTTTGTGTTATATGGCAAGCGACAATCCGGAAATGTGCCGCAAATACGCCAGGCAACTTCTTGACGCAAATCCAGGCTACACTTCCGTCAACGACCCGCCGAGGTTTCGTGACCTGATCGAAGAACTCAGAAAAGGCTCAGACGCAACCATTTCTACTGCAAGTTTCAGCAGCGAAAGCGTCGAGGAGGCGCCCGTGCCGGTTACCGTCATAACCCAGGAAATGATAAGGGCGGCCGGCGCGCAGACCATTCAGGACGCGCTGGTTGCATACGTGCCGGGCATCTCCGTCATAGAAACCAATGGCATAATGAACTTCGCCTACCGTGGCATCTACGGCCTCGCACAGGAAAAAATGCTCTTCATGCTCAACGGAATCCGCCTCAATAGTTATTATTCAAACACCGCGATGACCGACTATTCAATCAGCCTCAAAAAAATCAAACAGATTGAAGTCCTGCGCGGACCATCTTCATCACTTTACGGCGACGTGTCCCTGACGGGCGTAGTCAACATCATAACAAAAGACGGCGGCGACTTGGACGGCATCGAGGTAAATGCCGGCGCAGGTAATTTCGGACAGCTGAAGGCCGGACTGACTGCCGGAAAGCACATCTATGATTTCGACATTTTTGCCTGGTGCTCCATCTACCGCTCTGACGGCGAAAGGGCTAAAGGCTTCATCGACACCATGGTTGTCAGAAACGAATGCTCCGAGACCCTGCCCGAAGACATCATAATAGGAGGCTACAACAACAAGCCGTCGTATGACTTCGGCATCAACCTCAAATACAAGGGGTTGTCTGTGCTTTACTCCTGCAATTCGTCAAAAACCGTAACCCCGTATGCAAAATATACGCCAGGTGGATTTGAACCGTATTCGTATTACAAATACACCGAATATTTTGGCAACAAGCCCGGCACGGCGTATCAGGACCACAATGTAAAATTGAAATATGAAAAGGACTGGGGGCGGATAGGAGTGACGGCATCGGCGACTTACAACAAGGGAAAAATGACGCGGTATTATGTAGAGAGCGATTCTTCTGACACCGCTTTCGATTATTACGAGTTCATAACTCACTATGACGAAGATTTTAATTTTTCTTACGAAAAAGTGTATTATGGCAGCGGAGTCGCCAATTTTTTGCAACTGGAAGACGAAAACTATACAGGCTCTATTCGTGCCAATTATGCGTATGGGAACTCACGGATTGGCGGCACGGTGGTTTTCGGTTTTGACTATGGTTTTTTCAAAGATTTGGGTGAGGAAAACGGCGCCGTCTATCATTTCAACAAAAAAAATGCAGACAAAGGTCATACTTTACTTATAGAACCAAGCAGAGAAGAGCCGAAAAATGACTTTTATTTGCAGATAAAACAGCGTTTCGGAAGGCTGATAGTAAATTCGGGGCTAAGGTTCGACTACAAAAAACATTGCAGCCTATTGTATCACTCGACTTTTCCCGAGCCAGTGGACAGCATCATCGACTACAATCGCATAATGAAGGAATGGTCGCCGCGTATTTCGCTGGTTTACACTATGGACAGGCTGAATTTCAAGTTCAATTACTCAAAGTCGTTTGTTGACGCGCCGTACCGCTACCGCACCAGCGAACTCAACGTGTTCTTTGTCATTGACGTCGAACCCGAAACATTGCACTCGTTCCAACTTACCGCCTCGTCGAAAAAATTTGTCAAAGGCCTCGAAACAGAACTGAATTTTTACTACAACGATGCAAAAAGAATTTTGAACTCTGAAAGCCAGTTGTCTTATAATTGGGACGTTACGATAATCGGCGCGGAATTGGTCGCAAAGTATTCCGTTGGAAAATTCAACCTCAACGCCAACCTTTCGCTTTCAAAAGTAAGTGATTACAAAGGTTTTGTATTTGAATTTGATGATGAGTTGTTTGACGACATAGAGTATTCTATGATACACCGCAACTCGGTTTTCAACGTGCCAAATTTCACTTCCAACATTGTGGCGGGCTACAAGTTTTTTGACAAGATGCGGCTCGACGTCAACCTCTGTTACATGGGACGGCAGTATTTTAAGGCCGAAATGCTTTTCGGAGACGATGACGATGACGATTACGAGGTTTGGAAAATCCCGCAGGTATTTTTGGTAACTCCGTCGTTGAACTTTGACTTCAAGCACTTTATGCTCGACATATCCGTCCACAACGCCTTCAACCACAAGTATTCGCTCGGCGGCAAGAGTATCCGCCCCATCCAGCAAAAAGGCGCGTGGCTGATGATGGAGGCGAGGTACAGATTTTAAGAGGAAAGAGGAAAGAGGAAAGTTGAAAGTTGAGAGAGGAAAGTTGAGAGTTGAGAGTTGAAAGTTGAAAGTTGAAAATTGAAAGTTGAAAATTAATAATTGATAATAAGAAATGGAAAAAATAGATTTTATTTTGACGCGCAGTTCGGTGCGCAGGTTTTCAAGGGCATTGACGGCTGAGGAAACCGAAAAATTGCTCCGTGCGGCGATGGCTGCGCCTACGGCGATGGATTATCAGCCGTGGCATTTTGTTGTAATTAACGACAACGAAACCAAAAACAAGTTGCGCTCGTTTCTGCCATACGCCAAGATGATTAACGAAGACTGCACAGGCATCGTAGTCTGCGGCGACATCGCGCTCTACGAGGATGTAAGCCGCAGGGAAGGCGAAGACAACACTCTGTATTGGGTAGAAGACTGTTCGGCGGCGAGTGAAAACCTCCTTCTTGCAGCCCACGCCCTTGGACTTGGCGCGGTTTGGACAGGCATTTTCCCGCTCGAAAGCCGCATCTCAAAACTCAGAGAAACTCTTTCACTGCCCGAAAACATCGTGCCGCTCAACCTCATCCTTGCGGGTCTTCCCCTCGCCGAAGGTCGCGTAAAAGACAAGTGGGATCCGTCAAAAATTCACTACGAAAAATTCTAACGCTATGTTGCAAAACCTGAAACTCCATCATATCGGCTACGTCGTCAAGGACATCAAGCCGACGGCAGACCAATTCGTAAAACTTGGTTTCAAGATAGACGAAACTCTCTACGACGAGGCTCTCACTGTGGAACTTTGCTACCTCTCCAAAGACGGTGCAACGCCCATCGAACTTGTCTCGCAGAAGAATCCCGATTCGCTTGAACACCAACTCTTTGACCGCAACGGCGTGATGCCATATCACCTTTGTTTTGAGTGCGCCGACATCCACGCCACCTGCAACGATTTGGTAGCCGAAGGTTACGAAAAACTCTTTGAACCCGTTGCTGTCAAGGCATTGGGCGGCAAGATGATTTGCTACCTGTTCAAAAACGAAATCGGATACATAGAGGTTGTAACTGCAAATGCTTTGTAAATTTTTTTTCATTTTAATTGCGTATATTGGTTTTATTCGTTAATTTCGTTGTTGAAAAGAACAACCATTTAACATTTTAAAATGAAAAAATTATCAATCGTATTTGCGGCGATGCTTTTGTTAATTGCATCCTGCACCAACAATCAACTCACCAACGTCGTCTCCACGGAGTACGGCAAGGTGGAAGGCTACATCCAGGACAGCCTCAAAATCTTCAAGGGCATACCCTTTGCCGCGCCGCCAGTAGGCGATTTGCGGTGGAAAGCCCCGCAGCCCGCTACGCCGTGGTCTGACGTCAAGAAGACCACCGCATTTGCAAAAGGCCCCATCCAGGGCGACGCCAATCCCGACAATTTCAGCGAGGATTGTCTTTACCTCAATGTTTGGTCGCCCGCCAAAACCACAGCAGACAAACTCCCTGTGATGGTTTGGATTTACGGTGGCGGATTTTCGTTTGGCTCTACCGCCGACCCAAGCCACGACGGCGAACTCCTCTCGCGCAATGGCGTAGTCGTAGTGTCGATAACATACCGTGTCGGCAACCTCGGTTTCCTTGCGC
>JAEEGL015896984.1_pt1 | contig 38331 bp, 33 predicted proteins | sample 9134231 | NCBI WGS metagenome assembly JAEEGL01 (sample SAMN16246548, study PRJNA631951) | gut metagenome | biome: gut microbiome; feature: rumen; material: fiber-attached | host: Bos | place: Iran: Karaj | collected 2018-10
ACGCCATGGGAAAGACCTTGCCGTACACCACCCCTTTTATTCTCACATAGCGGAAAGAATGGAGGTGCATATCGCTGTGAAAATGTTCCATTTCACCATTATCACCATGCGCAACATATACGTCAGTCTCGGTGTGAGGCGGCTCAGCTTGCAAGTGGTCAAGATACTCCAGTTTCAACTCTCGACCGACAGGCTGCGGAAAGAAGTCCACCTGAAGCCATCCAGTCACAACACGTCCGAAATCAACCAAAACCGTTCCGTCCAATTGTAGTTGAACCGATTGAGGAAACAGCACATCCACGATACGGTTGCCCTCAAACTCCTGTGGCGTGACCCTCATCTGCGGAAGCCTCACCACTGCGGCAGGCCGCCACGCTGTTTTCCGACAAGGGTCAAATCGTTCACCCCCGAAGTGCAACGGCTGCCAACTGTCGGTATAACTGCGGAAGCCCGGCGAAGCCTCCCATGTGCTGTCGGTGACAAGAAGGGTGTCCGTATGTCCGTCCACCTCTCGACACACCACCATCTGTGCTACTGCTGGCATATTATATATCCTTCCCCACCCCTGCCCCAGCCAGAGGTCAATGACATTCTTTCCCGTTTGAAGATTGCCACTTATATCGTATGTTACCGACAACGAGTGCTTATCGAGTTGCGACACCGCAGGCTGCAACACATAGTCGCCCACTTTATAGCCATTGACGTTAAGGTGATGGTAGCCGATGGAATTGACCACGGCATACACGCCCGCTGTCGAACCCGTCAAGGTAAAGTGCTTGCGCAGCACCGCTGTCTCGGCAAAGCCACTGTCGACCATGCAACCAATGTATTGTGCTTGGGATGCCATACCCGACATTACCATCATCAGCAGTATAAATATCCGTCTTAATGCCATATTAGAAAATGTAAATAATACGATGCAAAAATACTAAAAAAAATTAAAATACGTTATTCTTACATAAAAAATACCCACGCTTATGAAAAAGTATACTCATGCCTGGCTAGCATTCATGGCCATCAAACGACTCCAATACGCCGACATTCCCGAAGCCAACCGCGAGGATGCCCAAAGCCTCGTGAAATGGTTCCACGACTACCGCGACTTCGTTATCGAAGGCTCTTGGTATCCCGATGAAGTATTCAAAGACATGGCCACCAGCCACGTCATCAAGTACCGCCCCAGCGATGAGAACAGGGAGCAGAAGTTCAAGAAACTGCCCAAGAACATGAAAATCTACACACTCGGGCAGAAATCCAACTTATACAAAAAGCCTTTCGTCATTGAGGCAGGCAACTGCGCCGACCGCTGCGAGTCGATAGCCCACAGCATCATCGACTGCTTCAAGATACTGCGCATGGAAGACCGTGGCACCCCCATTGCCACCACCAGCAATCACATCGCCATGCGGTTCTTCATCCTCAGCCACTATATTGCCGACTGCCACATGCCGCTGCACTGCGACAACCGATCCTTCTCGTCAGGCAGCAACATCCACGGATTCATAGAATCACAGTGGGACACCCAGGTCAAAAACTCCTACTCTATCGACACAGCCAACAACCGTTTCTTCTACGACCCCGACGGCTACCCCCTACCCAAAAAGCCTACTCCGCTGATTCTGGCAGTCGAAAACGACCTGGTCAACCGCGAATACATACACCCTTGGGGCACAGGCAACGGCAACACCTGGGACTACATCAGCGCCGTTTCTGAATACTCCTACCTTATGTCCTACCGGATGATACCCGATGGCTACAGCGAGGAAAACCTCACCAAAGAAGTCTTCAAGACCACCGAGACCTTCCAGCGCTTCGACGAATACAGCCAGTACATCCTCAGCGATGCCATCGACTCCATCGCACGCGTATGGCTCCACGTCTGGGCTCGCTATCGTGCTTGGGCTAAAGGGAAATAACCCTTCACCCCATACACCCCACCCCGAGCATAGAAATGCCACACGGCATTTCTTACAATATGGTCTTTATGCCATATAAAACCTTGGATATACCTCATTTTAAATGCATTAACAATCCATCAACCTCACTTTTTCGCATCCCTATGCGAAGATGAAACAATAAACGATTGAATAAGGATGGGATTTCACCCGAAGGCACTATAGCAGCATCATGGGCTGTCGTGTCGAAGACACGAGATGTGACGCAAGTCGCACATTACATCACAAAAGCCAAAAGCTCAATGGGTGTAACAGGGAACGGGGTAACCTGCCTGTCGTAGGCAGGCGACGGAGTAGAAATATGTATTACAAATCTGCATCGTCATACAATAAAAGCACCTATTTTACGTTAATACTACAAAAAATGAGGCATCACCCTTCCTTCAAAAAGAAGCAATACTTGGCGTAAGCCTTATTAAAAAAAATAGATACAAAAACCTTAAAACAATTCATTTATGGGTATTATAGTTAGTATTATCATTGGCGCCCTAGCAGGATTTCTCGCGGGCAAACTTATGAAAGGTGCCGGTTTCGGCTTCCTCGTCAACCTATTAGTCGGCATCGTAGGCGGTTTCCTCGGTGGCAATCTGCTCGCATGGCTGGGTATCAACTGGGGCACCACCTTCGTGGGCTACCTGGTCACCTCCGTCATCGGAGCCTGCTTACTGCTTTGGATTGTCTCGCTTTTCGCAAAGAAATAATTTGAGGCTTACACATGAGAATTGTCTGCCCTCCGCAGGCAATTCTCGTTGTATAAAAACCATATACGCAATGAAACGCTTTATCTTCCTCGACTTCGACGGGGTACTCAACACTAGCCGCAGTTACAGGAAGTTTGTATCGTTTGGCGAGCCCTGGCGCGACGACTACGGTCCCTTTTTCGACCACGAAGCCGTCGAGAACCTACGGCGCATCATCGACGCAACCCATGCCGACGTGGTCATTACATCGACTTGGAAATACAAGGGGCTGGATGCCATGCACACCCTTTGGACCCTACGCGAGATGCCTGGTTTCCTGCTTGGCATTACCCCCGAGGTGACATCCAATGACTTCTGCGTCCGTGGCATGGAAATCAACAAATGGCTGGCCCAAAACGCCCCAGACAACCCCGAAGGCTACCGATATATCATCATCGACGATAGCTCTTTCTTCCTACCGGAGCAAACACCCTTCCTCGTCAACACCTCCCCCGACGTGGGCATCAGCCGCGAGAATGCCGACAAGGCCATCCTACTGCTCGGCCACTACTCGGAAGACGAGGAGTGAAACCTCCTTCGTTACGGAAACACTCTCTACCACAGCCATAAAACAGCCCGATTCACCAACAGATTATTCACCCCCACACACTACCCCACCCTTGAACGAACGCCACCGAAACAAACGACTTGCCGCCTTCCGCTACTTACTAGCACTGCCCAGAAGCCTATGGTATAACTTCCGCCTGCTGCCCATGCGCCAGGCGATTCACTTGCCTATACTCATTTCACACCGCACACGTTTGGAGAACCTATCAGGACGGATAGACCTCCAGGCCGACTCCTTGCGGATAGGGCTGGTAAAAATCGGTTTCAACACCTACCAACACACCTATTTCCACCGCGACCGCACGCAGGTGAACCTGCGTGGCCTGTGGGTGCTGAAAGGCGAATGTGCCATAGGGGCTGGTAGCTGCATCCACGTAGGGGAGCAGGGGGTGCTCATCTTTGGCGAAAAAACCAATATAGGGCCTAAAACACTGATTATTTGTCACCGCTCAATCGAACTCGGCCGCCAGACCCAGACTTCTTGGAGCTGCACCCTAATGGACACCGACCAGCACCGCCTCGTGGACGAGCATGGAACCTGGTGCAACGAAGACCGGCCCATACATTTGGGTGAAGGGGTGTGGCTGGGATGCCATGTAATCGTGGCCAAAGGCACTAGCCTAGCCCCGTACACCACCGTCGGAGCAGGCAGCGTGGTACATGGCAAGCACGACGAACCCCGCACCGTATTGGCAAGCAATCCGGCTCAAGTGGTGAAGCGTGGCGTGGCACGCGAAGATTTTCTAGTTTGACGTGATTACAAAGAACTTAGGGCTAGCTCAATTCTTCATCCGTTCCCTATAGTTTGCAGCCTGCCCTTTGCGGCCCAAGCGGTCGCACACGGCTGCCAGCAGGCCCAACACATAAGCATTGTCCCCCTCCAATTCGTCGGCTCGGAGCAGATATTTCAACGCCTTCTCATTGTCCACATCCACATAGCTCATTCCCAACAAATACAATGCATTGGCATCGCTAGGAAAAAGCTGGATAGTGCGACGTGCCACATTTCGCACACGTCGGGTCATGGCACTATCGGCAGCCAAGGGGTTGAGCCCATCTGGGACACTGGGGAGGGTGGCCATCATCGTAGCCTGATAGTCCATAACTGCTTCGGAAATAAGGCTCTCAATACCATCCGTCACATTGGGGAAAGTCCACCGATGGTCGCGCGCTCTGGAGGAGTCGAGCATCTTGAGTATCTCACGCTCAAAGGCATCCCAACGAGCCACCTCGCCTAAGAAATAGATTTTGCCAAAATAGAGGTCGAGCCTGTCGGGATAGAGGGCAATACCCTCATCGAGAGCAGCGAGGGCACTGTCGGCCCAGTGGATTGCAGCAACCGTCTGAGAGGCAACCGTCTTGGAAAGGGAAGCTTGCTGACCCATGGCAAGGTTGGCAAAGAAATTATATCGGGCTATAAAAAGGTTCACATCGTTGGGAGCCTCACGCTGCCACAATTCCAATGCGTTGCGCTGCGCAGAGACATCATCGAGGGCAAAAGCTTGGTCAAAGACATCTGAATAGGATTGGGCCGCAGCAACACCTATCGACATAATTATCAGCACAAAAGAAATAAAACGTTTCATATATGGAGGGTTGTTTCGAGAGACAAAAGTACAAAAACTTTTTATATTTGGGTAAAAAATCGTACTTTTGCATCTTGTAACAGACCCTCTACCCCATGAAGCTGCTTCTCATCACCCCACCGCTGACCCAGATCAACACCCCCTACCCTGCCACCACGATGCTCAAGGCATATATGCAGGCCCAAGGACATCCAACCGCACAGGCCGACCTAGGTATCGAACTGGTCGACAGACTCTACAGCCGCGCATGGCTCAGCCGCTATGCCGAGCAGGCCAGCGACCCCGAAGAGAAAGACTATCTGCTGCACTGCAGCGAGGTGGTGGAGCCGGTGAAAGCCTTTCTGCGAGGCGAGGATAACACCCTAGCTAGCCGCATCGCCAACCGCACCCTGCTGCCCGAGGGCGCCCGATTCGACTCGCTCACCGACCTAGAATGGGCCTTCGGCACCAGCGGTACCGAAGACAAGGCACGCCATCTGGCCACACTATTCATTGAGGACATAGCCGACTACCTGCGCACCCATGCCGACTCTCATTTCGACCTGATACGATATGCGGAAGAGATAGCCAACTACGCCCCCACATTCGACGAACTATACACCGAACTGAGTGTCCCTGCCTCGTTGGTAGACAGGCTGATGCTCGACCTCCTAGAGCAACATTTGGAGACCGAAAAGCCAGGCTTGGTAGGTTTTACCATCCCCTTCCCCGGCTGCCTATATGGCGCCCTACGATGTGCTCAGCATATTAAGCAGCGACATCACCTACCCGTGGTGCTGGGCGGCGGGTTTGTGAACACCGAATGGCGCCAACTGAGCGATACTCGCATTTTTGACTTCTGCGACTTTATCACCTACGACGACGGGGAGCTGCCCTTGCTCCGCATCGTAGAACACCTTGAGGACAATAGGACAACTGCCTCACTAGTACGAACCCTCACGCCCTCTTCACCTCATCTGGAAGAGAGCGACGAGAACCCCGACAATCAATCACTCCCCACACCCGACTTCGGCGGGCTGCCCATGGACAAATACCTCTCCTTGGCCGAAATGACCAATCCGATGCACCGCCTTTGGAGCTGTGGCAGATGGAACAAACTGATGATGGCACACGGCTGCTACTGGCACCGTTGCGCCTTCTGCGACACCAGCCTCGACTATATACGCCGCTACGACGTGCCCACCGCCTCGACGGTGGTGGACCGCATGGAGCGCATCATAGCACAGACTGGCAACACAGGATTTCACTTTGTGGATGAAGCCCTGCCTCCCAAGCTGTTGGGCGAGGTGAGCCAAGAAATTTTGCGCCGCCGGCTGACGGTCAGTTTATGGGGCAACATAAGGTTTGAGAAGGCCTACACCGCCGAACTGTGCGACCTGCTGGCCGAGGCAGGCTGTGTGGCGGTGAGCGGTGGGCTGGAGGTGGCATCCGACCGCCTTCTGCGACTGATGGACAAGGGAGTCACCGTAGGGCAGACCCTGCAGGCCTGCCGCCACCTACGCGATGCTGGCATCATGGTTCACACCTACCTTATGTACGGTTTTCCCACCGAGACGCTGCAAGAGACTCTCGACGCACTCGACACAGTGCGCCGCATGTTTGACGAGGGCATTGTGCAGAGCGCCTTCTGGCACCGATACGCCATGACCTGCCACAGCCCATCGGGTCGACAACCCGAGCAATACGGGGCCCGACGCATCTCGTGCGAGCCACACCCATTCTGCAACAACGAGGTCGACTGGGCACCACAGGAAGGCTTGGGCAATGCCCAATTTGACTATGATATAGACGAGGTGGGCAACGGACTGCGCATCGCCACCTACAACTATATGAACGGGCTGGGCCTTGAGCAGCCCGTACACAGCTGGTTCCCCGGCATTCGATTTCCAAAACAAAAGAAACACTCCTCACGATGAAGCAAAAAACTAGATCTTGGTTGTTGGAAACTATCGTGGCACTTCTCGCCACCACCTGCTTATTGCTATTCTATTTCCCCCGACAGCCGGAAGAATTAGTAAGTATCGAAGGGTATGAGAAACATGGTAGCTACCTAGAACACAAAGAAATATACCCCACACTGGGCATACTTTTTGGCCAATACTACCGATGCCTGCACCTGAGCAACAGTCCAACCACTTTCCTCCTCGACTTTGCCTTGCCTGGCACATATTCCAGTGGCGACAGCCTTCGGCTGTGGATTCGCCCCCGAGACCAAGAGAAGATAAGTGCCGACCCCGACATCGAAGTCAGAGTCTATGCTGTCGACTTCCAAAACACCTATACCCACCGCTGGACTCACTGCATTGCCGAGCATCCCCATGGGCACGGAGCCTTCCTCGCCCTCGGCATCATCCTGACAATGTTATTCCTTGTCCTATTGGTGAAGAGAGCCTTCTTCGACCTCAACAAGAAAAGTTTCCCTTAACCCCTCCAAAGGGACACCCAGTGCGCGTGGCGGCTATCCGGTAGCCCCAGTGGTTATGCAATAGATGAACCCAAATCGGTCATTAGGCCGACTTTTCAATCAATTTCTCGTTTTTATGTCTGTTTATGCCATATCAGCATTTCTTTTGGCATCTTGTCCCCGTCGCTGTCTCGCCGTAGCCCGCTACGGCTTAACTTCGTTGACGTTGCTGTTGCTCGGCATAGTAAGCAAGCTTCCTCTGCACTCGCTTTACGCAACGTTCGACAGCGATGTGACCAATCTGCTCGAAACAAATGCTAATCTGCCATAAACCCTAATGACCGATTTGGGATGAAAGATAGGTCTGTGCGTTGGTTTATCTTATTTAGCTGGCACAACTCCACATAAAAAGAAGTGATGGCAACCAAAATACTGGCCATTAGGTCAGGAAGCTATCCATTATGAGAATAGATTACGCAACCACTGAGGGTACTTGATGCGGTTGAGGGCCATGTGACGCGTGATCTTCTTGAAGGTGGATTCGTCGGTCTGGGCTAAAGACTCGAGCTGGGACTTATGGTCATCATCTAACTGGTAACGGGGCTCGGCCTGAATATTGTAGGGACAGACCAACTGGCAGCAGTCGCACCCGAAGGCATAGCCTGACAGGCGCACGTCGTCAGGCAGCGTGGCGGCGCGGTTCTCAATCGTGTGGTAGGAGGCACAGCGGCGGGCATCGTTCAAAGCCCCTCCTCCTGTGCCTATAGTCAGGCAGCCGTTGGGACAGGCATCGACACAGCGACGGCAGTCGCCACAACGGCTCTCCATCGGGGTGTCGTACTGATCGACTTCGGCGTTTGTGACCAACTCACCGATATAGCAGTAGCTGCCCAGCGCGGGATTGACCAACAGGGTGTTACGCCCTATCCAACCCAGTCCGGCACGGACGGCCCAGTGCTTGTCGCTGATAGGGACAGTGTCGACACAGGGCTTTGCCTCAAAGTCGGGATAGCGCTCACGTATCGCCGCTATCAAGGCAAACAACATCGACTTTACCCGCTCGTGATAGTCTTGACCATAGGCATATTGAGCAATCTTCGCCTTGCCCTCCACGCGCTGCGAAGGCTTGTAGCCCAATAGGACTGAGACCACCGACCGCGCCCCCGAGAGCAGGAGACGCGGGTCGTAGCGCATCTCCACATGCTCAGCCATATAGTGCATATCGGCATGGTAGCCTGCGGCCAGCCATTCACGCAACTGCAACTCATCCTCTCCCAAGGGGGAAGCCTCAGCAATGCCACAAGCATCGAAGCCCACTTGACGGGCAGCCTCCTTGACTATTTGAGAATTGAGAATTGAGAACACAACAAATTGGAAAGAAGAGGTGAAAAGTGAAATCTCGAAAGGAGCGACCAATCACCCCACCTCATTTTTTCAATTTTCATTTTTCGAGGCCTTCTTGCTTCCCTCGTAGACTTCGAACTTCAGGAAACGGCAATCGAGCTGGCCGTTGAGCAGAGGAATCTTCTTGCTGGGCTTGAGTCCGATATGCTTCATAGCCTCAAAGTCGCTAGTGATAAGCCATACTTCGCAGTCCTTGCCATAGCGGCGCTTGAAGGTGTCGCCCAGACGGCGGTACATATCGTTCAAGTCATCAATCTGAATGCGTTCGCCATAAGGAGGATTGGTGACAATCAGTGTCTTGCCCTCGGGTGGATCTTGGTCCTCGAACGATCCATTGTAGAGTATCACATCCTTATGCAGGCGGGCAAACTCCAAGTTCTTCTCGGCCTGTTGCAACACCTGTAAGTCTATGTCGTTGCCCCAAATCTCGCAGTCGAAGTCGCCAGCACCTATTTTACGGTCTTCCTGAGCCTTGACACTCTTCCACTCACCCAGGTTGAACTCCTTCCAACGCTTGAATCCGAAGCGGTCGTCGCGGTAGTATTGAGCGGGGATGTTGTTTGCCATCATGGCCGCCTCGATGAGGAGGGTGCCAGAGCCGCACATGGGGTCATAGAAATTGCAGTCGCACTTCCAGCCAGCCAGTTTGATCATGCCGGCAGCCAGCACCTCGTTGATGGGGGCTATACCCACCGCCTGGCGGTAGCCACGCTTGTGGAGCGATTCGCCGCTGGAATTCATCAGCAATGTCACATGGGTGCCGTTAATATGTAGATTGAACTTATAGTCGGCATTCTCGGTATCGATAGAGGGACGCTGCCCAAAGTTGCGACGGAAACGGTCGACGATAGCATCCTTGGTCTTGAGGGCCGCATAATAAGAATGGGGGAAGACTTCACCGCTGGTAGTACTGTCGATCATAAAGGTGCAATCCACATCCAAAATCTTCTCCCAGCGTATCTTGTACACCTGGTCATAAAGCTCCTGCTCGTTGTTGGCCTCAAACTCGGCGAAAGGCTTCAAGATAGCCAGTGCGGTGCGGCAGACATAGTTGGCACGGTAGAGCAGTCGCATGTCGCCCTCGAAAGTTACGGCACGGTTGATACACTCGATGTTCTCAGCCCCACATTCCTTCAGCTCTTCGGCCAGCACTTCTTCCAATCCCATCATGGTCTTGGCAACCATCTTAAACTTCTCTCTGCCTGTTGGCTGCGGCACCAATTTGCCGCCTGTTTTCTGTATTATCATAGTTATATAGAAAGTAATTAGTTATTTCTCAATTCAATCAAACGGAATATGCTACTCCCTCCCCTATTTCGATGCTACATTCTCTGTCCCTCTGTCCTTCGACCATTTGTAAATGCGATGCTGCACCTGACGTCCTCTCAATGTGCCTTCGATAATGGCGGTGTTTAACTCGTAGCCCAGCATGATAACCAAGCAGTTGAGGAAAAGCCAGAGCATAATCAGCAGCAGCGTACCAATCGAACCGTAGAGAAGGTTATAACGGTTGAAATTGGCGAGGTATACCTTGAAGCCCCACGACATCAGGATGAACATTCCCGTGGAGAAGACAGCCCCAGCAGAGAAGAATCCCACCCGCTGACGCTTCGTAGGGATAATATAATAGACCAAACTCAGCGTCAACAACGCCATAAACACCAATATCACCCAACGTCCAATGCCTATGACGATATGGGTGAACGACCCAGGGATAAGTATGCCCCGCTTAAACAGCCAAATCAATATGGTTTTGTAACCGATGAGCAGCACCAACACGAGCACCACCATCACATAGAGCAAAAAGACCAGCATGATGCAGATGGGGTAGCGGCTCGAGAACTTCCGCTGCTCGTTGTTGCGGTCGGCAAAGTACATTATCATGCCGTGTATAGCGTTGGCCGCCAAGATGATCGACAGCACGAAACCTATCGACAGCAAGCTAGTGTGCTTATGTCCCATCACATCGTTGATGGTGTTGGCTATGGGATTGTAGATACTTTCAGGGACAATATCATGCAATTGGAAAAGCAGCTCATCCTGCAGCCCGTCGACCGGCAGGAAGGCAATGAGGGTGAACATAAAGATGAGCAGTGGAGGAAGGGCCGTAAGGAAAGAGAATGCCAACCCTTTGGCAGCACGCCACAATTTGCCGTCGATGATACCTCTCAGCAGATAAGAGACCACGTCGTAAAGCGGCACACCCTTGTTGCCCGGCAGGGCAGTATTGTGCACAATGTAGTTTAGGAGCCTATATGTGCGGCTCTCCAACACACGCGTCCACAACTGCCTAATATGTTCTATCAACTTCACAATCTATCAGATGAATGATGCCGAGGAGAGGCTCGGCCACGCTCAATTCTTCACTAGTGAAATATCCATGCTTTTGATGTGATGGGTCAGCGCGCCCACAGAAATAAAGTCCACGCCCGTCTCAGCATACTGGCGCAATGTAGCATCGGTGATGCCGCCACTGGCCTCGGTCTCAATATTAACACCCGTGGAGGTTCTCCACTCATCTATGCGCCGCACCGCCTCGCGGAGGGTATCGGTGTCGAAGTTGTCCAGCATAATGCGATCTACGCCTCCATGTTGCAGCACCTGTTCCAACTCGTCGAGGTTTCGTACCTCAATTTCTATTTTGAGGTCTTTACCCTTCTCTTTCAGGTAGGCATGAGTGCGGTCGATAGCCGCCTCAATGCCTCCAGCAAAGTCGATGTGGTTATCTTTCAGCATCACCATGTCGTACAGTCCGATACGGTGATTGGTACCTCCGCCGCACTTCACGGCATACTTCTCCAGCAGTCGCATGTTGGGTGTTGTCTTGCGGGTGTCGAGCAACTGGGTGTGTGTGCCCTCGAGCATCTTCACCATTCGGTGTGTCTCGGTGGCGATGCCACTCAGCCGCTGCATATAGTTCAGTGCCGTGCGTTCGGCAGTGAGGATGGCACCCGAAGCCCCCTCTACAACCATCAACACGTCGCCTTTCGACACGCTGTCGCCATCCCGCTTTAGGCAGGTAACCTTCATCGGCACAGCATTATGGTAGTACGAGTCGTTCACAAAGTGAAACACACGCTCGCCCACCTCCATGCCGCAGAGAATGCCATCCTGCTTCGCCACCATCTTGGCACTGTTGATAGCGGTGGGAGGAATACATGCCAAAGTGCTATGGTCGCCATCGCCCAAATCCTCGAGCAACGCCATACGGATCAATTCATCCAAATTCGGGATAGTAGTCATCATGTCAAACAACTTTATTTTTGAAACTGCAAAGATACGACTTTCCCCTCAATTATACAAACAAAAACATTCTACAAAAATTAAACAAACTGAATACCAAGTATTAACAACACAAAATCCCCCTCAAAGCAGCACTACAATTTGCGTTCATTGACAGCCCTAGGCCCTCATTTTCACACTCGTTTCAACCTCCCGACTACCGATTTCTATTCTGATAGATAATACTTGACTAAAGTTTGATAAGCTTTTTTTGCTCTAGATCTATATGGCATACGGTTTTGGCGAGGCAGTGGCTCTATGTTTGCGGATACCTACAGCATGAAAGGCTAGAAGGCGAATAGCCTAGGGCATCGCCCTGGGTAATAGAGGACCTGCTATCAACGCCCTGAAAGGGCAAAAGCACGATTCTTTTGCCCTTTCAGGGCGTTGGACGATATACCATATACCCAAGGCGTTGCCTTGGGCTACAGAGATTTTGGCCTTTCAGGCCGTTTTGACGAGTAATCTATCATAATGGCATTTGTACCCGAATTTACTTGTCAAAATTTAGTTACTTGATTATATAAAAGACATCACACTTCGCAATAAAAATAGCATACACACGTTATTACAGCATATTCAACGCCCCAAAAATCAGCACCATGGACAATCGTATTGAAGAAGGCAAATTACTGCTACTAAAGAACAAAGAAAAAGTATTCAAGAACTACTTTATCGAATTTGTAATCATCCTGTTAGTCCTTTCTGTGGCTGATTGGGTCGTCGACATCTTCTTCCTCAAGTCGTTCTCGTGGTGGGAGATACCGCTGGACATAGTATTGAGCGTAGTCATCGCCCTTGTCTCTGCCTGGCTGCAGGTGCGCTGGAACCGCCGCCGCGAGAAAGAGAACACCTATTTCAAAGAGAAGTACGGGAAGAAATAAGCGCCAAGAGTCGGCTTTTCCTCCACCACTTTACCCACTTCATTAATCAATATATCAACATCTTACCATACCGCATAAAGCAAAGTTCACAACTTTGTGGACCACAACATTGTGTACTTTCACAACATCCTAGATAATGAACTTTGATATTGAAGTACATAGTCAACTATAGGAGACTTCTATAAATCACCCCGAAGGGGTGAGATATGAATAACACCGTACAAGCAATGTACGGTGTCGCGACCGAATGGGAGCAACATCGTACATGGTGCAGTGCGGTGATTATCTGAAGTATCAGAATGCGTCCCGTTAGGGACGCGACACCCAAACAAATAAATACAACAAACGTCCCGTCCTCGAGCAATCTCGAGGGCGGGACAATATGAGAGAGAAGCATCAATTCTTAGACAACAGGGTTAAGCAAACTAGAGTAGTGCAGAACTTCTATAGAAGCGTTGCGCCGTTCCTGAGTGCCGTTGTATATGACGGCACGTCGGACAAGACGGGATTTAAGTGACTCAGTTATCCTACCAAAGCCTGTTTCGAAGGTGGGATTATAGTTTGCGGGTGCTAAATCTCTGCGTATCATATAGCAGTAATATTTTATGTACTTTTGCAATCCGATTGCAAAATTGCATAAAATATTTGAATGGGAGAAATAATCTTCGATAGTTTTATCTCCTCACCACAATCCTCCTGGCCGGAGCGTCGCCAATCTTCACAAGATAGGCACCCGAGGCAGGCACGTTTAAAAGCACATCCTGTGCCATCTCTCACTTGTGGCTAACAAGCAAACACCATTATTTCTAGAAAAGATGGCTAGCAGGGGCTGGGTAGCTCGCTACCGCGAGCGCCCCCGCCAGCCATCTTTTCCATTGCCCGTGCATGCTGGGGCAAGGGTTTAGTTCTGACGCACAGCACGGACAGTAAACCCGTGGCCGCGGGTGCCGTCGTAGTACACGCCCTGGCTGCCCGAACGGAAGTAGAAGTCCCACGGGCGGGTCGGGAGGTCCGTGTAGAGCGAACTCGACCAGTAGAAGCCGTCGCTGCCAGCGCGTCTGAGAGAACTGCCCCAACGGTAGCCAGCGGCGGGCAGAAAGAGGCTGTTGCCGTTGGAACTGGTGAGAAGCATTCCGTTCACCCCGTTACGGGTGGTCCACTGGCTTGTGGTATGTCTGATGAGTTCATCCCACTCTGCTTCGGTTGGGGTACGTGCGCCACCACCCCAGTTGGCGGTGGCGGCATCGTCGCTGGGCTGCAACATGGTCAGGTTGTCGGTAAAACCGTTGTAACCATAGTAAGAATCGTTGCAGTACTTGGTAAGTTGAGAACCTCCATTCCCGTACCGATAGGTACTCCAGCTATAGACCTCCTTGGGTTGAGTCTCGCCCCAAGCGAAGTAGTCACCATAGTCTTCTGGCGAGGATGCACCCACGTTGCGCGTGGCCCACAGTAGACCACTAGGCAGACCAAGGTCGACCCAATCGTTGTCAACCTTCTCTTTCTCTGTACATCCAGTAGCCAATAACATTATAGCAGCAAACATTATTGCCAGCAATCCTTTTCCATGTTTTTTTTCTTTACTCATAGAAATCCACCCTAATTCGTGTCGGGCGCAACCTCAATATGGTGGTGATTCCCGGAACACCATAGTAATTTTGTGTCTTGTTTGTAGGGTATATAAAAAAGAGCGCGGGAATCTGCTTTCTTTGCTTATCCCGCTATTCTAGGCCTTCGCATTGCCCTTAACTCAGAATAAGCAATGCCGAAGCCCACGCTGACGGTATATAGTAGAACACTATATGCCCAACCATGGACATTGAACATTGCGTTATTGCGGAGTTAAGTTCAGAAGTTGCGAAGTTCAGAATAGCCGCAGATAAACGCCGTTACAACGTCTTATCTATATGTCCTGTCGCCCACCCCTCACCCTTGCGGGCTTCGGAGTGTTTGACGGTGCAAAATTACAACTTTTTCCCGACATAGAAAGAAAAAAAATGGTTCTTCCGACAAATGCGTAGGTGAGGTATCTGTACGAATAGTACATTTGTAAGACTTTGTGCTTGGTCGGAAGATTAGGTGTTAGAGGGCTGAGTTTGCCTGTATAATCAGAGGTGTGAAATGGGACTTGAATCTCGGATTTCGCAACTCATTAGGCTATTGCGTTATGCAAAAAGGATGTATATAGCTGTAAGTCATCCTGTTTTCCTTGTAAACTGTGAACTGGGGTGTGAACAGGGAAGGATAGTAGTTTCATACCTATTGTTATTGTAATCGGGTGCCACTTTATGCCGCTTTTTTTGGTTTTAGATTGATATAGACTGACTTGAGTGTGTTTTGTCGCAACACATAGCGAACCAATTTTACATTTTACAAATTTACATCGGTATGTTTTTGTATAGGAAAGGTATAAATAATAGTAATAATTTAATTATTAACTATTTGTAGTTATTTAAGGCTTTCAAAAGCCAAAACACATTGCATGTAAAATGTAAAATGTAAAATCTTTGCAACGATTATTCGGATATACTTCATGCAGAAAAGTATATAACTGCTGGTCATTGTGTTTGCCTTGCAAACTGTGAACTGAGTGTGAACAGGGGTCTCATATCTATTGTTATTGTTATTGTCATCGGTTGCCACTTATTGCCACTTTTTTTTCTCAAAAGTGGCACCCTTATTTTTGGATTTTTCGGTATCATTATATCAAACGTGGAGACGCTCTGCCTTCGTCATGCCTTCGTCGTGCCTTCGCTTTTTACGACGAGGTAACTTCGCTCCCAAGGTGGAGGCAAGAGGTATCCAAAACGGGATGAACTAGGCCTTAACGTTGTATAAGGTGAGAGCAGAGAGAGCTTGCTCGCTATGCCGAGCCAAACAACGTCACGAAGTAACATCACCTACCCATTTAGCGGAAGGACAAAAAAAATCCTCGCCAGTACAAACAAGCAAGGATTATTATAGGGAAATATAAATTGTTGTCGGATTATTCTGTCTCTTTTGTCATTTGGTCTATAATAGATTTTACTAAGGGGATGTCCTCCTTTACTGTCAGCAAAACCACTTCGGCATCAACCTCGAAATAATGGTGTGCTATCTTGTCTCGCATACGCATGATTCCTCCCCAATGAATCTGATTGTATTTGGGTAACAACTCACCGTCGGATACCTTGTCAAGATTCTTTACAGCCTCACCGAGGGCTATCAGGTTCATGAAACAGCATCGAGAAGTATCATCCCGTTGGGTGAGGAAAAAAGTCGTTAACGTCAGTTACATTCTTTGTCCGTTCGGATATGGTATTTAAAAGGCTCTGTATTTGATGAAGACTACTTGCAACCAAGTACTTATTGTACATATATTCCCTCCTTTCTTATCTGGGCGAGGAGTGCGGGGTTCATATTGTCGCGCACCCTCACGGCATCAACAGGACATTTTAATAGCTCTTCGAGCTCACATTGCAGCATGTCAAGAGTCAGCAACGAAAGGGCTCGCCCTTCATAGCACACATCAACGTCACTGTCCTCGGTCTGTTCTCCTCGTGCCACAGAGCCAAACACTCCCAAACGAGTAATACCATATCGGTCTCTTGCGTAAGGCAAGAAACCGCCCAACAGAGTAATTATGTCCTGTGTACTTTGCATAAGGATTTACTTTTTCAATCTGCAAAATTACAACTTTTTCCCGACATGGTAAGAAAAAAAGGCATCGGGTGCCCGCGTTGAGAGATAATGCACGTCCACCTATTGTTATTGTTATTGTCATCGGGTGCCTTTTAGTGCCACTTTTTTTTTGCAAAAGTGGCACCCTGTTTTTTGCCTTTTTGGGTATAACTATAGGGAATTTCTATTTATCAAGAATTAGAGAATTAGAGAATCTGTAAACTGCATATTTTGAATTCGATAAGAATTTGAGACTTTAATTACATGTAATTAATAGAAGTGGCCTATAATCACACATCACACATATCAAACCCAGAATGGCTCTAGTGTGCCTTCGCTGTAGCTTCGCGGTACCTTCGCTCTAAAGGACGACACACGGCACAAGGAAAACAGACTTCACACCGAGGTCTATCCATTCGGAGGATATTTTTTCAACATGTCATAAAAAAGGTGTAATTTTGCAACATGAAAGCGACCATACTTAACATAGGCGATGAGCTGCTTATCGGACAGGTTGTCAATACGAATGCCAGCCGCATGGCACAGATGTTGGTGGCGGCAGGCATCGACGTTTGTGGCACCTACGTGATAGGCGACAACGCCGACGACATCAAATATTACCTACGACATTGCATTGAAAGGAGCGACGTGGTGCTGATGACTGGCGGACTGGGGCCGACGAAGGACGACATCACCAAGAAGACCCTCTGCGAGCTGTTCGATAGCGAGTTGTACGAGAACGAGGAGGCGCTGGCAAATATTAAACGTATATTTGAAGCGCGAGGCTACGAGCTCACCCCCATCAACCGCCAGCAGGCGTGGGTACCACGCTGCTGCACGATGATTAACAACGTACTGGGCACGGCCCCCTGCATGTGGTTTCAATTTGAAATTGAAAATGGAAAAGTGAAAATTGAGAATAGACATACCCCTGTCTTCGACCACCCCTCTAAAGAGGGGACGGGCGCGACAGCTAATTCTCAATTCTCAATTCTCAATTCTCAATTAAACAAGGTGGTGGTGTCGCTGCCTGGGGTGCCGTTTGAGATGGTGAACCTGATGGAGACAGAGGTCATTCCACGCTTGCAGCATCATTTTCGTACCGACCAAATTGTCAATAAGAACATCCTGGTGCAGGGCATTGGCGAGTCGTTCTTGAGCGACCTGATTGAGCCGTGGGAGCTGGCACTGCCTAAGAGCATACGGCTGGCATACCTGCCTCAGGCAGGGATGCTGAAGCTGAGGCTGACCGCCCGTGGCGGACACGACGAGCGCCCCTTGTTGGAGCAACAGATTGCCGAGGCGGTGAAGAGCCTCTACCCTATTGCCGGCCAATACATTGTAGGTGAAGATTTGGAGAGTCTTCCGGAACTGGTGGCATACACCATGAAGAAGGCGGGCAAGACACTTGCCACCGCCGAGAGCTGCACAGGCGGCACACTGGCACACCAACTGACCGCCATGGCGGGTGCGTCGGAATACTTCCGCGGCGGCGTGGTGGCTTACAGCAACGAGGTGAAGGAATGCGCTCTAGGCGTGAGACACGAGACTCTTGTGGCACATGGGGCTGTGAGCGAGGAGACTGTGCGCGAGATGGCCACTGGGGCACGTGAACGATTGGGAGCCGACTATGCCGTAGCGACAACGGGCATTGCCGGCCCAGGAGGCGGCACCCCCGAAAAGCCTGTCGGCACGGTGTGGATAGCTGTGGCAGGGCCTGACGGAGTGACCGCCAAACTCCTGAAATTCGGCGACCGCAGAGCCCAGACCATCGAAAGAACCTGCAACGCCGTGTGGAGCGAACTGATTAAGAAAGTAAAAACTAAAAAGTAAAAACTAAAAGAATGCTTGTGTGTTTGAGGAATTTGCCTGCGCCAGCATAATTTTCAATTTTCACCTTTCAATTTTCAATTTATATATAATGTCTAGAGGATTATTAACCATATTGATGCTCATCTGCTCAAACATCTTCATGACCTTTGCCTGGTATGGCAACTTGAAGCTACAGCAGATGAAACTGATTACCGACTGGCCGCTGATTGCCATCATCCTGCTGTCGTGGGGTATGGCACTGTTTGAATACATGTTTATGATTCCCGCCAACCGCATCGGCTCGCAAATCACGGGCGGTCCCTTTTCGCTGATGCAGCTAAAGATAATACAGGAGGGGGTGTCGCTGACGGTGTTCACACTCATCGTGGCGCTGGTGTTCAAAAGCGAGCCCATCCGCTGGAACCATCTGGTGGCATTTGGATTCATCATCCTTGCCGTGTTTTTTGCATTTATGAAAACTGACTGATATGAAGAGGATCATTTATATTTTGGCCACCTTGATGCTACTGTTTACAGGTTGCAGCAAAGATTTCAAGCAAACAGAACTGACCGACTGGCAGTTTGAATACAACGGAGAATGGCTAAACGCCACGGTGCCGGGGTGCATCCATACCGACCTGATGGCACACGGCATCATCCCCGACCCCTTCTATGGCACCAACGAGGACTCGGTGCAATGGGTGGGCAAACAGGTGTGGAAATACCGCACCATCATCACACGCGACATGTGGGAAGGGTATGAGCACTGCGAGCTAGTGCTGCAAGGGGTAACCTATTGCGATGTGACGTTGGAAGGGAACGTCAGCGGAGGACATTTCCAAAGGCACGCAATCATGTGCGACAATATGTTCCGCGAATACCGCGTGTGCCTGTTCGACGTGTTGATGGAAGGCAACATGCTGCCCGACATGGACGACAGCACCCTGCTGGAGATAACCTTTTACCCCATCGAAATCAACAACGAAAACCATTTCGCCACCGAGGTGAGCGAGGCGGACGGCCACCCCTGGCCCGACATGGAATACGACCTGCCCGACCACCGCGCCATGAGCCGCATGGCACCCTATATGCTAGGATGGGATTGGGGCCCGAAACTCAGCACTGTAGGCATCCTCGGCTCGGCAAGACTAGAGTGCTACAATGGCAACCTGCCAGAAGAGCCAATGCATCAACCCGAATCGTGGCAGGTGGAGTTGCGACAGGAAAAAGACTCTATCGGACAGTCGTTCACCTTCTACAAGAACGGGAAACCCATCTTTGCCAAAGGTGCCAACTGGATACCCTGCCACTCATTCCCCATCTTAACACCAGCCATGAAAGAGCGCTATCGCTACCTGCTCACCTCCGCCAAGGAGGCGAACTTCAACATGCTACGCGTGTGGGGCGGCGGCATCTACGAGCCCGACTACTTCTACGACCTTTGCGACTCGTTGGGCATTATGGTGTGGCAGGATTTCAACTTCAGCTGCGCCCTCTATCCTTCTGACTCCAATTTCCTTAACAACGTGAAGATTGAAGCCGAGCAGCAGGTGCGCCGCATAGCTCAGCATCCTTGCGTGGTGGTGTGGTGTGGCAACAACGAGGTGAAGAACGGCTGGGAAGACTGGGGTTGGCAGCAGCAATACAACTGGACACCCGAACAGATAGCCACCCTGCAGCACGGCATCGACACCCTCTTCGGCGAGAACGGCATCTTGGCACAAGCCGTTAAGCAATACGACCCACTGCACCGCGCCTATATCACCTCCTCGCCGCTCTACGGATGGGGGCATCCCGAATGTGTCACCCATGGCGACAGCCACTACTGGGGTGTATGGTGGGGCGAACAGCCTTTTGAGATGTACAAGGAAAAGACCGGGCGTTTTATGTCGGAATACGGTTTCCAGAGCTATCCCGACTACAGCACGGTGTGTCGCTATTGTCCAGAGGACCAACTCAGCATCGACTCGCCTACGATGAAGAGTCACCAGAAGCACGGACGAGGCCTTGAGATAATAGATAAGGCCATGATGCAGTACTATGGCGTGGACAGCAAGAGCCTGTCGCTGGAGGATTTCTGTTATGTGAGCCAACTGCTGCAAGCTTGGGGCATGGGTTATGGCATTTACCAGCATCTAACACAGCAGCCCCACTGCATGGGCACCCTCTACTGGCAATTGGACGACTGCTGGCCGGTGGCCTCTTGGAGCAGCATCGACTATTATGGAAATTGGAAGGCCATACACTATCGCGCCCGCGACCTTTTCGATGACAACGTGAACTTGAAACAGTTCAACAATTATTACAAGACCTATCCCCGCAGGCTGCACCTTGCGAAAGCCAGCTACAATCTCAGCCAAAACATCGACAGGCGAGGCCGACTGACCGCCACCGTTGAAGCAAACAACTATCTCCGCGACGTGATGCTACAAACCGAACCTCATGTAGACGGCCATTTTGATTATAACTATTTCGACCTCAACAAAGGGGCCTCACTCACCGCCACATTCATCCCTCTTCACCCCGACGCAGACCTCTCGAAGGTGAAAGTCACCCTCAAATGTCTTAACGACATCTACAACCGATAGAAAATATAGAAGGAGGGCATCCTTCGATACCCTCCTTCAAATTATCATGAACACACGCCGTTCTTATTCGAACGAAGCGATAGCTTTCTTGATAAGCTCCATTGCTTCGCGCAGCTGCTCTTCGGTAATGACCAGCGGAGGAGCAAAGCGGATGATGTGCTGGTGGGTGGGCTTGGCCAGAACACCCAAGTCACGCATCTTCAAGCAGACATCCCAAGCCTCTTTACCATTGTGAGGCTTGATGATGATGGCGTTCAAGAGACCTTTACCGCGCACCTTCTCAATCATGGGGCTCTTAAAGTTGCTCATCTCCTCACGGAAAATCTTACCTAGGCGGTCGGCATTCTCCATCAGGTGCTCGTCCTTCACCACCTGCAGGGCAGCGATAGAGACCTTGGCGGCGATGGGATTGCCACCGAAGGTGGAGCCGTGCTCACCGGGCTTGATGTTGAGCATGATATCGTCGTCGGCCAACACACAACTGACGGGTACCACACCTCCACCGAGAGCCTTACCCAGAATAAGGATATCGGGACGCACGCCTTCGTGGTCGCAAGCCAACATCTTACCTGTACGGGCAATACCGCACTGCACCTCGTCGGCCATGAAGAGCACATTGTGCTTCTTGCAGATGTCGTAGCATTTCTTCAGGTAACCCTCATCTGGGACATAGACACCAGCCTCGCCCTGGATAGGCTCGAGCAGGAAACCGGCAATCTTGTCACCCTTTTCTTCAAGCACCTTCTCAAGGGCGGCAGGGTCGTTATAAGGAATGCGGATGAAACCCGGGGTCATGGGGCCATAGTTGGCATAGCTCTCGGGGTCGTTACTCATGGTGATGATGGTGATGGTGCGGCCGTGGAAGTTGCCTTCGCAGCAGACAATCATCACCTCGTCATTCTTGATACCCTTCTTGACGACACCCCAACGGCGTGCCAGTTTCAAGGCGGTCTCGTCGGCCTCGGCACCGCTGTTCATGGGCAGCACCTTCTCATAGCCGAAGTATTCGGTGACATACTTTTCCCATTCACCGAGACAGTTGTTATAAAAAGCACGGCTACTCAGCGTCAGCTCGTGAGCTTGGTCGCAGAGAGCTTTGACAATCTTGGGATGGCAGTGGCCTTGGTTGACAGCCGAATAGGCAGAAAGGAAATCGAAATAGCGTTTTCCTTCGCAGTCCCATACAAATGCGCCCTCACCTTTGGCAAGAACGACGGGTAGTGGATGATAGTTGTGAGCACCATAGCGGGCTTCCATCTCCATGAATTCTTCTGACTTTGTCATAGATGTATCATTTAAATTGATTAGTTGTTATTTATTGTTTCTATTATTCAACAGAATGTCGGGGGTTGAAAAATAATTTGCAAATTTACACACATTATTTCAAATAAAAGAATAAAAAATGCGTTTTAGTAAAAAAATCTTGGATTTCATGGATCAAACAGTATTAAAAGTAACAGATTTGCACATCGGTTTTACGCATGAAGGAACTTATCACGAAGTCGTCAAAGGCATCTCATTCAACGTGCGTAGAGGCACCACCTTGGGCATCGTGGGTGAGTCGGGTAGCGGCAAATCGGTCTCAGTTCTAGCCCTCATGGGGTTGTTGCCCCGAACGGCACAGGCCACCAGCTCATGGACCGACCTTCACGGACGCGTATCCATGATTTTCCAAGAGCCCATGACCAGCCTCAACCCCGTACAGCGGTGTGGCAAACAGGTGGAAGAGATGCTTCTGGCCCACGAGAAGGTGTCGCGACAGGAAGCCCGGCAGCGCACCATACAACTCTTTGAAGAAGTCATGCTTCCCCGTCCCGAGAAGATTTACCGCAGCTATCCCCACGAAATCAGTGGCGGACAGAAGCAACGTGTTATGATAGCCATGGCGCTGATATGCCACCCCGACCTTCTCATCGCCGACGAGCCCACCACCGCCCTCGACGTCACTGTGCAGAAAACCATCCTCGACCTTCTGCGCTCCCTGCAAAAGAAATATCACATGGGCATTATCTTCATCACCCACGATCTCGGAGTGATTGCCCAAATTGCCGACGAGGTAGCCGTGATGTATCATGGTGAAATAGTGGAGCAGGGCGAAGCACAACAGGTGCTTCACCACCCTCGACATCCTTATACCAAAGGTCTCCTTGCTTGCCGCCCACCGTTGGACAGCCGTCCCCACCGCCTACTGACCGTCAAGGACTTTCTTGAAAACGAGAAGGGAGAATGGAATAGTAAAGATATGGCTGAAACCTCCAATAATTCTCAATTCTCAACTCCCAATTCTCAATTAAACAGAAAGTCTCCCCTACTTCGCGTCCGCAACCTCGAAGTCACCTACCCCCTCGAAACCACCCTCTTTGGAAAAGTAACAAAAGAATTGAAAGCCGTTGACGGACTCTCATTCGACATCTACCGTGGAGAGACCGTGGGTCTTGTTGGCGAAAGCGGTTGCGGCAAAAGTACCCTCGGGCGTGCCATCTTGCAACTGATAGAGCGAAGTTCTGGCAGTATTGAATACGACGGCAAAAGTCTCGACCACCTCTCCTCGTCCGGGACAAAGGCCCTCCGTCGCAAGATGCAGATTATCTTCCAAGACCCCTATTCCTCCCTTAACCCACGCATCACCATAGGCGAAGCCATAGCAGAGCCCCTAATAGTCCACAACACTAGTATTACTAGACAGACTAGCAATACTAGTAAAACTAGTATCTCTAGACCTTCTATCAAAGAGAAAGTCCTCTCCCTCATGCAGCAGGTAGGTCTCGAACCTGACTGGTATGACCGCTATCCCCACGAATTCAGCGGCGGGCAACGCCAGCGCGTCTGCATCGCCCGAGCCCTCATCCTACAGCCCGAATTAATCATCTGCGACGAAAGCGTTTCAGCACTAGATGTATCCGTGCAGGCCCAAGTGCTTAACCTTCTCAACGAACTCAAAGAGAAACACGGCTACACCTACCTTTTTATCACTCACGACCTATCTGTGGTCAAATTCCTCTCCGACCGTATCCTAGTCATGGAAAAGGGACGTATTGTGGAGCAAGGCCCTGCCGACAAACTCTTCGCCCATCCCCAGCACCCCTACACCCAACGCCTCCTCGATGCCATACCAAGACTATAGACCCTCACAAGACCCTATTACCTCCAACGAGACACACGGCATGGGATTATTCCCTATGCGCGCAGCGAGACGAGAAGTTACCTCCTAGGTCAAGGGCGGCTTTAACCAAAAAAAGTCGGCCTAATGACCGATTTGGCTTTAATTTTGGGTTTCATATGGCTCACCTTTTCACGGCACCGAATGACAAGTCTTTGTTTTTCATATCAATCACATGCATTTCGCTACTTGTCAATTCAAAATTAAAGACATTGATATTCTCTTGCAAATGGCTTGGGTCCTTAGTCCTAGGCAATGCGACCACCCCTTGCTGAATAATCCACCTCAGAACGACCTGTGGAACACTCTTATTGTGTTCATTGGCAATACTAGTAATATCCTTATCGGTACTTAATAACGGAAGAATTTCACCATGAGCAAAAGGAGACCTTGCAATCAGCTTGATGCCATTCTCTTTACAGAAATCCACTAATGCCTTTGAAGAATGATATGGGTGCAACTCTATCATATCAATCATGGGATACACCCCACAATAGTCCTTAATCATTTTAAGTTGGTCGACGCTATAGCCACTAACCCCCGTCACCGTGATTCTGCCTTTCTCCTTCTCTTTCAACATTTTTTCGTACGCCTTCTGAAAACCACGGAAAGGGCTATGAAGTAGGTACAAGTCTATGTGGTCACGGCAAAGGCAGTGTAAAGAAGTCGACAAAGCTCTCTTGGGAGACTTTTTGTCTAGAAAGAGTCTATTCTTTCTGCCACGATACTGCAGACCGCTATACTTTGTCGACAGGATTACAGGTGCAGCATTGCCTATCGCATCTTGCTGCGCTTTTACAATATCTCCAATTTCACTTTCGTTCCCATACCTATAGGCTGTGTCGAAAAAACGATAGCCCATACCCATGGCCGAAGTGATGACCGCCTTCAACTCCTCTCCATGCATTGAGAAGGTTCCCAATCCCACCATAGGGATATCGAGATTCTCTATATTGATATAATCCATAGCACTTACATTCTGACCAAAGCACCCCCATCACAAACAATCGTTTGTCCGATAATACCATTGGCCGCATCACTACATAGGAATGCTGCAATTTCGGCAATCTCCTCAGGCAAAACGATACGGTGGTTAAGCGAAACGTCAGACCACGCATTTTCTGACACATCCCTATAATTAATTGAGCTTGCGCATACACCTGATGCTATAGCGTTGACAACGATATTTTTGTCTGCCACTTTACGAGCAAGACCTCTAGTTAACGCAGTGAGTGCACTCTTGGATATATAATACGGATGGTCAGAGCTTTGGAATGCATTGATGCTGGTTATATTAATAATCTTACTTATTGAGTCTTTATTATGGTCGAGGAAATACTTTATCACGTCTTGACAAATAAAGTAAGGAGCCTTTAGATTAGTCTCCATCGTCTTATCATAAAACGCTTCATCGGTACAATACCTTGCCAAAAAGGCAGCATTATTGATGAGAATATCTAATCCACCAAGTATCTGTATTGCTTCGCTCAATTTTTTGCCATTTGAGGCAATTTCCGAAATATCCCATTGAAGAATATGCAATCTGTTGGAATTTATTTCTTCACGAGCCTTCTCCAATTTGTCCATATTTCGTCCAGTGACGACCACCTCGGCCCCTACCGCAATAAACTTCTTTGCGATGGCCAACCCGATGCCATCACTACCGCCTGTAACGATAACTTTTCTACCGCGAAGAATCTGGTCGTACTCAATCTGACTAAAGGTCAGATGGGCAATACGACCACCCTCCTTTATATACTTTCGGAAAGCCTTTATTTTCTTGATCAAACGTTTAATCATACATCTACAGTTTCTTGAAGCAATTAGTCATCTAAAACCACAAATTCACCTCCTCAAACCAAGCTATTCTATAACGTCAAATGACAATGATTATTGCATGACCAGGTGATTATCCCTAGCGTACATGACTACAATATAAAGAAGGCAGAGCCACGATGGTTCTGCCTGGGTTTATTTATGAAAAGACGGTGTTAACGGCGTTTCTTTTCCTGCATCTTCGCCTCGATAGTCATCGTGGCATGGGGGACAATCATCAATCGTTCCTTGGGGATAAGCTTGCCAGTTACGCGACAGATGCCGTAGGTCTTATTCTCGATGCGCACCAAAGCGGCATCGAGGTCTTTGATAAACTTCTGTTGACGGGCGGCGAGACGAGAGTTCTCCTCTTTGGATAGAACGTTGCTCCCCTCTTCAAGTGTTTTAAAAGTTGGTGCCGTGTCGTTGACATCATTTGCACTGCCAGCCACTGCCTCGTTCAACAATTGGAGGTTCTTTATGGCTTCTTCGCGTTTCTGAAGTATCAATTCTTTAAAAAATTGCAACTCTTCAGCCGAATAGCAGGTCTTCTCAGGTGTGGTCTCTTTCTTCTCCATGGTATACAATTATTAAATTCCTAAATCGCACTCTCTCTCATTATTCACGATGCAAAAATACGTATACTTTTGCAATTAGGAGGAAAAAAATATTAACAGCCTGTTTATTTGTTCTGCATATACAAGTCAATCAACCCCGTAGGAGAAGTGATAAATATTGTATTTGTCTTCCTATCTACCTTTTTTATCACTGGGTCGATGACGGGAATCAATATCTCTGTCCCGTTATTCATTATTTGGAACAGAGGCTGGGCAGGGAAATCAATGACCGAGGCGATGGTACCGATATCGCCATATTCGTCGTCGACCACACGAAAGCCGATGACTTCATGAAAATAGAACTTGTTTCCTGTCAGTTTGGGGAGGAGGTCGAGTGGCAAGTAGAGGTCATTCCCCACCAAGGCTCTAGCCTCGTCGGGGGTAAGGTCCTCGAAAGTGATGGTGGCCTTATTACCGTTCAAATTGTCGACATGAAAAAAGTAAGGCACCAAGGTTCCCTTCACCTCTACAAAAGCAGAGTCGAGTTCCTCATAGTCGGAAGGGGTGTCGACATCAAGAAACACAATGACCTGTCCTTTGAACCCGAAAGGCTTGGTGATTTTACCCAACAGATAGCATTCTTCCTTTGTCATAGAGATATTAATAAGGATTGAAAAAAAGAGCGTGTCCGCCATGGGCACGCTCTTTTATCCTGTTGAAAGTTCATTATTCGGCAGCGGGAGCGGCTTCTTCTGCCTCGGCGGCAGGAGCCTCCTCGGTGGCAGCGGCAGCTTCGGCCTTGGCGGCAGCCTCAGCCTCAGCGGCGGCCTTGCGCTTGGCGGCAACAGCGGCAGCTTTAGCCTCGTTGAACTTCTTCTCACCTTCGAGGCGCTCTTTCTTCACCTCGCGGAGTTTGTTGTCGTTTTCGCTCTTGGCAGCGGCAACCTTGGCCTCCTTGGCCTGGAGCCACTCGTTGAACTTCACGTCAGCCTGTTCCTGGCTGATAGCACCTTTCTCGACACCAATCTGGAGGTGACGCTTGAGCAGGACACCCTTGTAAGAGAGGATGCTGCGGCAGGTGTCAGAGGGCTGGGCACCGTTCTTAAGCCACTGAACGGCCTTGTCGACATCGAGGACGATGGTGGCGGGGTTGGTCAGAGGATTGTACGTGCCTAATTTCTCGATAAATCTTCCGTCCCGAGGTGCACGACCATCCGCAACAACGATATGGTAGAAGGGCTGATCCTTTTTACCATGGCGCTGTAATCTAATTCTTGCAGGCATAATTGTTTGATTTTAAATTTATTATTAAACTATTTGTACTGATAAATCAGACTGCAAAGATACAACTTTTTTTTTTATCTACACACTTTTTTATCATTTTTTTCTTTCGGAGAGCAATAAATTCCTATCCCTCCTCCCCCTTTTTCTTGTGGCATGACGGTGGGAAGCATGTGGGAAGCATGAGGGAACGAGAATAGAATGTGCCAAACTTTTTCCTCTATGTCAGAAAAAAAGTGTACTTTTGCAATTTGTAATTTCTTATACTGAATACCATCAAGTGGAATCTATCAAGAAAATATACCGTAGGGGAGTCGGTCCCTCTAGCAGCCATACGATGGCTCCTCATCGTGCTGCTCAACTGTTCCGCCAATCACATCCCGAGGCGAAAAGCCTCCGCGTAACACTTTATGGCAGCCTTGCCTCCACAGGCAAAGGGCACGGCACCGACAAGGCAATAGCCGACGGGGCTTACCCCATCCCTGTGGAAATTGTGTGGCGTCCCGATATCGTGAAACCTTTCCACACCAACGGCATGTATTTTGAATCCTTGGACGACAAAGGCGTCACCACGTCCGACTGGACCATCTACAGCGTAGGCGGTGGCGCGCTGGCAAACGAGAGCATGAAGGAGGAATCGCGACAGGTGTACGACATGCAGACCCTGACAGAGATACTGCCTTTCATCGAACGCGAAGGCATGACCTACTGGGAGTATGTCCAGCAGTGCGAAGAGGCAGACATCTGGGAATACCTGCAGGAGATGTGGGAAGTGATGCAGAGCACTGTTGCCGAAGGCCTTCGGGAAGAAGGGGTAATACCTGGCGGACTGCATCTACGGAGCAAGGCGCGGCAGTATTATGTGCGTGCCTCAAGCTATAAGCCCTCGCTGCAGAGCCGCGCGCTGGTGATTGCCTACGCACTTGCCACATCGGAGCGCAACGCGGCGGGCGGTCAAATAGTGACCGCACCCACCTGCGGAGCTTCGGGCGTGTTGCCGGCGGTACTATACCACTTGAAAAAGGCTCATGAGTTTTCGGACAAGGAGATACTACGCGCCATGGCAACAGCAGGACTGTTTGCCAACGTCATCAAGCACAACGCCTCCATCTCGGGTGCCGAAGTGGGCTGCCAAGGTGAGGTGGGCAGTGCCTGCGTGATGGCAGCAGTGGCGGCCAACCAACTGTTTGGCGGAAGCCCACAGCAGATAGAGTATGCCGCCGAGATGGCTATGGAACATAACCTAGGCCTGACGTGCGACCCCATGTGCGGACTGGTGCAGATACCCTGTATCGAGCGCAACGCCATGGCAGCCTTGCGAGCCTTGGATATCAACATCTACGCCATGATGAGCGATGGCAAGCACATCATCAGTTTCGACAAGGTGGTGCGCACAATGAAACGCACTGGACACGACCTGCCCAGCCTCTACAAAGAGACTTCGATGGGCGGTCTGGCAGTGGAAGAGTAAAGGGAATTGAGAATTGAGAATTGAGAATTGATAATTGATAATTGATACATTCGTGGCCTTCGGCCACCCTTCTATTGAGGATGCATTTTTAAGTATTTTTATCAGACAAACAAGCAATAATAACCACATAAAAAATACAAATTAGACATGAAAAAGATAGCTTTAGTCCTAGTCGCAATGGTCATGGCACAGTGCGCCATGGCACAAGAGTTACAATTTCAACTGCCCATCATGCCCGAGAAGATGTGGCCTTCGGACTATGCCAACTATGAGGCGGACGTGCTCAACTGCTGCAACTATCTGCTCAGTGTCGACCCCGCCTTCAACCAACCCAAGCACGAGGAATGCACCAGTTTCCTCGTCCGTTGGCTTACTGGCACGCCCAATGTGAGCGTGGTGCTTGACCCCCGTCTGGTGGATGCTAAGAAAGGTGACTTGCTGGTGGCATTTATGGCTGCATGGACACGTCATGCTTTGACCAACAAGGAAGACGGCAACCTCATCAACGCACAAGTGGCAACGGAGGAGATGCTGGCGTTCTACAGCAATTACAAAGAGTCCATCGGGAAGTCGAAATTGACCGAGAAACTGCTGAAAGAACAAGCAAAAGGCAATCTGGCCTCCATCGTAACCAAAACATTGATGAAATAGCATGCGGTGGCTAGGGGTCGCAACGATGGTAGTGACGTTGGGGTTGGCGGTCGGCTGCTCCGAGCAAGGCAACCCATTCCCCTATGTTCCAAACCTGCCAAACGATTACAACCGCACCACCAAGTATAACCTTAGAGAAGGTGTGACTGAGGAGCTGCTGGGCGAAGTGGCGATGTTCACACACGAGGTGTTTGAGGAGTATTTCGAAGGTCTTGTGTCGGAACATACTGCCTGCTTCGATAGCGCAGGACACTGCCTGGAACTGCTCTACCGCGACCGAGAGACCAACCAACGCTACACCTTTCAATACGACAGCCTAGGACGGCGAATAGAGGAGCTGTGTTACATAGATAGTGCAGGCACTCCCTACGACAGCATTACAACCCTCTATACCCGTACTGAATACAGCTATTCACGCAATGGTCGCACCTGCAGAGCCCGCATCACCGGCCCGAACGACAAACGCTATACCTACCGCCTGCGATACGACCATGATGGCCACCTGCACCGGCTTATTTTCCCCGACGGTTCGCGCATTACATACGATTACAACACCGACGGAAGTCTGGCACGTATCACATTCCCCGATGCCTCCTACCAGACATTTGAATATAACGAAGCAGGCGATATGACCAGCATGCGCGACCGCGAGGGTGTAATGAACTGGTATATTCCAGACCACCCCACAACGGAGTACGACTCGCTGGGTAACGTTGTAGAAGAAGTTAGATATGACAATGGTGCTCCCAACGTAACCCGATACATTCGAGACGACCACGGCAATTGGACCCGCCGCATCTTGACTCGCGCATCATCATATACCCGTATTGACAATAGAACATTCAAATACTTTTCCAAATGAAGAAACTATTTCCTATCCTGACTGTATGTGCCCTCCTCTGCACAGCCTGCCACACGCAGGAAGAGGAAGCAAACACGTTTAACTTCGACAACACCTGCTGGTTCGACGGCTACGAATTCTTTGTAGGCAGCCACGACACCATTACCAACAACCCCGATTTGTTTATCTTCCAGGGGGGTACCCTGCACGAGGGCGGCTCCACTTTTGCACTGCTTCAGGTGGCAACCGACACTTTCGTCATTAAATCATACCCTGGCACAGAATGGACTGCGGTGGGTGTAGAGGGCGACACTGCCGTGCTACAACAGCTTGGCGAGAAGACCATCATCGTATGCCTCAACCCCGAAGACGACGAGGCGGACACGCTGTGGATGTATGACCCCGGTGACAAAAGCCCTATGGCAGCATACGAGGACATCCTGATTCAGACTCGTGTCCTCGCTTTGACAGGCACCTACTACGACTCGGTCAAAAAGGTAACTTACCAATTCTTCGACACCACGCTCGTCCGCACTGATGCCAAAGGCGTGGCGGACACCCAGACGTTCCACTTCTTCTACTCGTTCGACATGCCCAGCCACCTGCTGCAATTCTCCAACAATGAGCAGTTCTGGTACGAGATTACCCCAACGGGTATGGACCTCTTCAACGCCAAATACTGGTCAGAAGAGGACGACTATATGCGCCAATACCGCTTTGCTCAACTGAAGAAGATGTAGCACTAGGGCAACCGAGTGACAATCTCAGAATAGCCGATGGCGCGGAGGTAATCCTCTGCGCCTTCTGTTTTTAGAAGGTCTTCGGGACAGTGGGCATCAGTGCTGACGATGACGGGGATGCGCTTTTCATTCATGTAGCGCAACAGCTCGCGCGAAGGGTAATAGTCGTCGTGGCGTTTCTTGTAGATACCACGGGTGTTGACTTCAGCTATGCAGCCCACTTCGTGGATGAGTTCGATGGTTTCGTAAACTAGGTCGAGATACCACTTGTCGTGTTCTAAAAAATAGCGGTCACGGTTGTGCATCACTATCTTATTGAAGTGGGCGACAATGGTGGGACGCTGGCTCTCTATCATGGCGTTGCTTTGATGGAAGAAGGCAGTGACACCACGGCGTATGTCGCCATGAAAGACCCGTTGCAGTCCCTCGTCGTAGGTTTCTTGCTTAGGACCATCAATGAACCAAATGCGCTGTGCTGCATCGCTTGGGTGGTTGCGCAGCCAATCTGTGTCGTCAGGGTCGGTGACCAGATGCACACCGCCTATGCAATAGTCGAGACCACCCTGCTGAATGAGGGGTTGAAAATCGTCGTTCACCCCGGGCACATAGTCTATCTCCAAACCCAAACGGATGTCGATACGACCACGATACTCCTTTTTCAGAGCCCGCACCTCATTGCAGTAGGCAAGATAGTCCTCGTCGTGAATGGAGAAGGTGTTTTTAAAGGGCAGCGGTGCGTGGCCAGAAAAACCGAGGGCGGAGAAACCGTTGGCTAGGGCGAGTTCGACATAATCGCGGAGCTCGCCCTTGCCATCGCAGAAGCGGGAATGGGTGTGATAATTAGAACGCATATACGGCACTTAATGAAAGACGCAGGTTGCCCACCGGCTCGTCGTATCCAGCGTAGGTGTATTCGGCTTCGCCCACGAAGGAGAGACCTTTCTGGGTAGTGTAGGTGAGGCGGGGTTGTATGCGCCAGAGATAATCAAGGTCGTAGCCGCGACCGAAGACGGTAGCAGGACCATAGATGGCTGGCACAGGACCCTCATCCATATGCTGGGCATAGCCCATGAAGAGTCCTGGCCGCCAGTGTCCATGGTTGCGCTCGATGTCGAGCCACACGGTGTTGAAGTGCCAATCGCGGAAGTCCACAAGGTTGCCTCCCACACTTTGGTACATCAGATAACCGCCTAGCGAACATCCCTCATACAGGCTGTTGTTGAGGAGAGTTTGCACCTTGACGGTAAAGCCTTCTTCGAAGCGGTAGCTGCCGAAGATGGAGTAACTCAACGAGCGGTGCAGTTGCTGGGGCGACGCCATGCCAGCAGTGTTCACCACAGGCTGTATGCTCTTGAGGTTGGCGGCGGCACCGACAAACAGCCTCGACGTGCGGTAACGCAGCTGGGCATTCAGCTCGGGCAAAATGCTATGTCTTGCAAACAGCGTAGAAGAGGTAGGCACCCCGTTCAGCAGTCCCTGACTCATATTGTCCAACTGCCATTGGGCTACAGCCACCGCCTCCAGCCCATCAAGACTGTAGGTGTACCGTACCTGAGGTTGCCGCGCATAGCAATGAAAAGGTGCACCCATGTTCAGAGGGTTGGTCATGGGCATAATCTCATGCGTGACCATGGCATACCAATATTGTCCGGCAAGAAGTTTGTGACGACCCCAGTCGAGGGTGAAGTAGGCATGACGCAGGCGCAGGTTGTCAATAGTGGCGTTGGTTGCACCCGTGAAGTCGCCTTCCACAAAGGCCGAGGTCTTTGCACCCAACATCTCAGGACCCGTGATTTTCACATTCAGCCTAGCGGTGATGGCAAGCATATTGGCCTGCCATCCGTCGTTGATATCGTTGCCTTGAGCATCACGCACGATGGGTTTGGGGTAGAACAGCATCATATCCTCGCGCCCGCCCACAACACTGCGGCTGTCGGCATAGTAGTGGGGGTTGACAAAGCCGTGGAACCCGAAATGAAAGCCCTCTTGAGCTTCTAGTCTAACTAGCGATACTAGCAGTACTAGAAATACTAGTCTTTTCCTCATTTCTTACTTCCTCCAGCTAAAGCCAATATCAGACCCAGTGCCACACCCAGCAGAGCGGCAAACAGCACCTGGAAGGTCGGAGGCAGGATAAAGGTGATGGTGTGTGCTGGGAACCAGAAGAGGGGTATGGTCTTCTTGAACACCACGTTCCACTGCACATCCCAGTTGACCTTGGTGGCAAATATCTCACGCATTTTCATCGGGCGCAGCAGTCCGCACACGGTGCCACCGTTCTCCAAGATGTGGATGTCGGTACACTTGTGGAACGTCATCATCACCGGCGCGAAGATAGTATTCATCAGCACACTGACGGCAAAGGCAATACCCACCTTGCCCCATGTCAGTTCCGTAGCCTTGAAGATGGCGGCGTAGGCAGGTATATGGCCGCTATAGCCCTTGATGGCATCCGCCACGGTACCGAGGAACGTAGGCACACCACTCTTGAAGATGACCATCGCCATAGCGATGCACATGCCCAAGAAACCCCACACCATCATGCGGGGCAGCACACCGAAGCCTTTCTTGTTGTACACACCCTCGCGGATTCGCAGTGCCAGCATCTCACCAAAGGTGGCAAGGATGGCAAACTTGAAGAACGCCATGATGTAAGGGTGTGCCGCCGTGGAGGCCTTGAACCACTCAAAGAACCCCGTGGCAGGAATAAAGAACGGGGCCAACACGACCACCACGATTAAGATAACTAACCAATCTTGTTTTTTCATGTTATATAGTATTTGTTATTAACAACTAGTATTTCTAGTATCACTAGTATTTCTAGAAAGACTAGTTCTGATTAATTCTTAATTCTTAATTTTTAATTCAACCAAGTCTTTGTCCGCGCTGCTGAACCCTACCAGCATCGTAATCTCGCTGCCTGCAGGTATCGGAACAATCTCTTGTGTTTCCTCATCGAACATCCGCAGCCAATAGGGATCGATAGCTATCTCAAACTGCTGAGTGCCATTCTCTCCAACAGCCACCTTCTGGAAACCGACCAGCTGCTTGAGAGGTTCGCCACTACCCTCTGCTCCCCGAAGATAGACCTCCACCACCGTATGACTCGACCCGTGAGGTTTCACACGGGGCGACTCCACCATTTTCACCTCGCCACACACCTTGCCACCCTCATACCGCACCTTTCCTATCCTATAGGAGGCATAATCCAATCCGTAGCCAAAAGAATACAGCGGTGCCTGGGTCATATAGCGGTAGGTGCGTCCTTGCATGTCGTAACTGTCGAAGGGTGGTAGTTGCTGAGTACTCTTATAGAATGTGACGGGCAGGCGTCCGAAATTATCATAATAGCCAGCCAAAGAGGCGGCCACGGCCATACCCATCGCCTCGCCTCCATACCAGCACTCCATGATGGCGTCGCACCGCAGCGCATGTTTGTCCAAAGCCACCGCGCTACCACTACACAGAAGCAGCACCATAGGTTTATGTTTCCGCCGCAAACGTCGTATCTCCTTCTGCTGGTCGTCAGGCAACTCTATTCGGGTGCGGTCGCCTTTGTAGAAGCCAGGCATATCCACAGGCAACTCCTCCCCTTCCAACTGAGGGTTCAATCCTCCAGCATACACTATCACGTCGGCCTGTTTCGGATTGTCGACCAACTGAAAAAGCTCGCCCAATCCTTCACGGAGGCTCACCGTATGGGCTGGAGTGCCATTATAGTTACCCAGCGGCATCAAGGTATCCTCGACATTGGGTCCTGCCAAATATATCTTGGTCGTCCCCTGCTGAAGGGGCAACAAATGATTCTCGTTCTTTAGTAGCACTAAGCTCTGCGATGCAACATACATTGGGTCGATACCACTTGGGACAATATCACCCGTGGGACTCAATTCCATCACCCGCAACCTAGTGCTCAGTATGCGGCGGACATGCTGGTTTATCACCTCCTCTCGCACATAGCCTGAGTCTACCGCCGTCTTTAGTGCCGCCAACCCGCTGCCACACTCCAGGTCCACTTCACTGCCAAAGGCGTCGCCTGCCGTGAGGGCTGCCGAGGCATGGGTCTTGTGGCGGGGAATAACAGTGTCGCGCTCCCAGCAATCGTTCAGCGCCCAGCAGTCTGTCACCAACAAGCCGTCGTAGTGCCACTTGTTGCGCAATATGTCGACCAGCAACTCTTTATTGGTACAGCATGGTTCACCGTTCAACCGGTTGTAGCCACACATCACCTGCTGCACGTCGCTATTCTTGATGATATATTCAAAAGCAGGGAGGTAGGTAGTCCACAGGTCGCGGGGACTCACCCGTGAGTCAAACTCGTGTCTCACCCCCTCGGGGCCGCTGTGCACTGCCAAGTGCTTCAGGCATGCTGCCGCCGTCAAATGCTCCATATCCACCTTTCCCGTCAACGAAAAGTCGTAGTTGTGTTGCAGGCCATTCACACACGCCAAGCCCATGCGTGCCGTCAGAAAGGGATCCTCGCCGTAGGTCTCCATGCCGCGCCCCCAGCGAGGGTCACGGAAGATATTGATATTGGGCGTAAAAAAGGTAAGTCCCGTATAGTCGGTAGGTTCTTTTGCCATAGCCGAAGCAGTGTCGTGTGCCGCTTCCAGATACTTCCACCGCGCCTCGAATGTCACGTCGGCAAACACCTGCCGCACCATCCAGTCGTCGAACGTAGCTGCCAGCGCGATGGGCATCGGCCACACCGTGGCCAGTCCGTTGCGCCCCACGCCGTGCAGGGCCTCGTTCCACCAACTGTAGGCGGGCAACCCCAGCGAAGGGATGGCTGGATTGCGGTGTTGCATCAGCGACAACTTCTCGTCCAACGTCAGCCGCGACAGCAAGTCTTCCACCCTCTCGGCAACCGACAAGCGCGTATCTTGAAAGGGGAAATCCTGTCCCAATACGGGAGTAACCCCACCCAGCAAAACAGCCAATACGATAATAATCAAACCTTTCTTCATAATCTGCCACATAGTTTACAAATTGCAAATATACGAAAAAAAGTGAAATGTGAATCGTGATTAGTGAATAGTGAATAGTGAACTGACAAATGACAAATGACCGCGCCAGCCATTTTTCAATTTTCAATTTTCACTTTTCAATTTTCCACGTTCTGCACCAGGCGCACCGACATACGCGTCAGCCGCTCTAAAGGTATGATATAGCCCCGCTTTTCCGAAGTGAAACAATAGCCCAGTGCCGTCTCCTCGTTGTAATGGATAGTTGTCCAATAATACCCTAAACCCTCATCACTCTCCACCGGCGGACGGTAGTTTTTCAACGCCTCCCACCTTGCCTGGGTGTCATTCATGAGTCCTCCCCCTTCGGCCTGCTCTGCCTCTTCTGGCATCATGCTGGCAGACGCAAGCCTACCCAGACTATGTCCTAGCCCAGTGTTGAACATGGGTATCAACGTCTCCACCTGCCCAGGCAATGGCACAGCATAATAGTAGCACATCATCTTAGCATACCCCGCACACGGCAAAAACACCGCCCCTGCACGTTCCATCACACCCCACTGCTTTGTACTGAACAGATACACCACCCCTTCGCGCAGCGTGTCGCCTCCCGTTTCCAGCCAGTCGTCGGGCAACAGCAGCATTCCTTGGTGGCCGTTTATAGAGGCGGGCGACATCAGCCTCTGCGCATTAGGCCGACGCATCAACATATACGCCCACTCGTTCACCGACAGCGTCCTCCACTGCCCCACACGATTGCCACCATTGCTGATAGCGTTGTAAACGCCCCAATCATAGCTCGTCCTGTCGATATTGCGGTTGCCATTGCCATAGCTGGCATTTTGAGCCGAATAATAGTAGGGCGACTTATTGTGATAGCCACTCGTGCCAAAGGAAAACAAGTCAATCCACCCCGCATATTGCTTACCGTATTCCACATTGTCCAATCCGATAATGTCGTACTGCCTTTCGGCAAAACGCCACTGGTCTGCCACCGCATTGTACTGCAGGTTGCCCTTCGAGAAACGCACCTGCCGTGTAGGCGACACGCTGAACACCCCCTCCAACACACCATTGGCCTGCCGTGCGACACCCTCCGATGTCATCGACGAGTATGCATTCCCCTCCACCAACGAGTCCAACACATACTGGTTTGGCATCCACCCTGAGGCAGGCACGCTGTCGGCCGACAACGCCAGCCTAAATCCCAACACACTCAACCGCATATTAGGCTGCCAAAAGTTGCGATACGACACCCTCACATCCTCCTTCACATCGGCCCATGAGCCTCCTCGACCCACTTTTGTCGTCCCGCTGGCAGGCCCTTTCGGCGCGACAGTCTCTCCTATGCTTTCCAATATGTTACGCTCCTCTCCCATCTCCACCCAATACCGATAAAGGTCCTGTCGACTCTTCACCCAGGCGGGAACGTCATAGTGCGATGCCACATCCCAAGCGTATGTGTCGTCGGCATACCAGTCGCTGCACCACTCCCACACATTGCCCGTCATATCATACAATCCCAACTCGTTAGGCACCAACCCTCCCACTATGTGGGTAGAATCGCCGCTATTAAGCTGTGTCCACGACACATGCATCAACTCGTTCGACCCTGCATACGTTGTGCTCTTCGCCTCCGCACCTCCTCGGGCAGCATACTCCCACTCCGCCTCCGTAGGCAGGCGGAAGGGCAGCCCCGTCAACTCCCGCAACCGCGTGATAAATGTCTGCACCTCATCGAAACTCACCTGCTCCACAGGCAACTCGTCGCCCACAAAGTTCGAAGGGTTGTAGCCCATAACAGCCTTCCACAACGCCTGCGTCACCTCATAGCGCCCCATATAGAATCTGCCCACCGACACGCCGTGTCGAGGCACCTCGTCGTTCTTGCCCCTCTCCTTGCTGTCCAGCACCGAAGTACCCTTGTTTACGCCATAAAAGAATCTATTTGAATATGGGCTTACCGAAG
>JAEEGL014557094.1_pt1 | contig 38330 bp, 36 predicted proteins | sample 9134231 | NCBI WGS metagenome assembly JAEEGL01 (sample SAMN16246548, study PRJNA631951) | gut metagenome | biome: gut microbiome; feature: rumen; material: fiber-attached | host: Bos | place: Iran: Karaj | collected 2018-10
GATCTGTTTCCATCCGGTTGCCATATCACCGTCGGCATTAAAGTAATACCATGTGCCGCCTGATTGCTTCCAGCCTGTAACCATATCACCGCCGGCATTGAAGTAATACCATAAGCCGCCGATCTGTTTCCAGCCGGTTGCCATATCACCACCGGCATTGAAGTAATACCACTTGCCGCCCAACTGTTTCCAGCCGGTTGCCATATCTCCGCCGGCATTGAAGTAATACCACTTGCCTCCCAACTGTTTCCAGCCGGTTGCCATATCTCCGCCGGCATTGAAGTAATACCACTTGCCGCCTATTGAATTCCAGCCTAAAGCCATCTTGCCGCTTGTGTTGAAATAGTACCAGCTGCCGTTTTCATTGAGCCACTCATTCTTTAACTGCTCACAGTTCTCATCGTAGTAAGTCCACCACTCACCGTCTTTGACCCATCCGGCGTGCTCCGCAAAATGCACTTCGGCCTCACCGATAACAGCATCAGCTTTCAGTTCAGTCGGATCATAGTGATCGAGAACATGGATCTTATTCCATTGTTCCTCAGAGCCGCCATAATAGATGTCAGAAAGCGAATTACAGTCCTCAAATGCATCGGTACAGATCTCTGTAAGTCCCTTAGGTATCCATACTTCGGTAAGCAAATCACAGTTATCGAAATGGAAAATGGTCTGGGTGGAAGATACTTCTGCTTTTTTCAGTTTTTCACAACTTGCAACAGCAACACCTCTGCAGGAAGGCAAAACAACCTCTGTCAGTTCATTGCAGGATGCGATCGTTAATGAATAAACATCGATCTTATTAATAAACGCAAGTGAAGTAAAATTGAACCCGCTTAACATCAGCGAGGTAACTTTCTCGCCTTCAGGAATAACAAATTTATCCCCGTCAACAACATTCGGAAAATCACTGACAGTAAGGATATTGTAATTGATCTTTCCGTCGCCTCTGATCAGAAGAGAAGAAGCGTTGCAGAATGCTCCGTTTATGGAAAGAGATGATATGTTCTGTTCATTAACAAAAACCATTACTGATTCGACTTCATCAAGGATAGTTTCAGATAATTCATCAAGAGGAACATAACACTGCTCCTGCTTGACTCCGATATCCAGAAATTTGTCTGAATAGTAGTACCAGGTATAGTATTCGTTTTCGCCCTGATCAACGATCTCGGGATCGGAGTCTGCGAATACACCTGAAGACAATGAAGTTACCACAAGGGCAACTGTTAATAACAATCCGATTATCTTGCCTGATTTACGCATATACTGACCTCCTGTTATTTGATGCTTTGATTGTAACACGGAGGTAAGATAAAAAGCAGATGTTCAGCACACGCTATCACATAAAAAAGTTGTCTCATTGTGAGCATTCACTTTGAGACAACTTTTGAATCCTAAATTGCTAAGCAATTATCAGAAGAGATCTACACCGTTACCGTCAACATCGTAAGCCTTCTTCTCAGCTGCAACAACATAGATCTTGTCAGCCTTGGGAAGCTTCTTAGCGATTGCTGTAGCAGAGATTTCCTGACCGTCGATCTGGAAGATGATCTCAGCCTTCTTAGCAGCGGCCTTCTTTGCAGGTGCCTTCTTAGCAGCAGCCTTCTTTGCAGGTGCCTTCTTAGCAGCAGCCTTCTTTGCAGGTGCAGCCTTCTTAGCAGCAGCTTTCTTTGCAGGTGCAGCCTTCTTAGCAGCAGCCTTCTTTGCAGGTGCAGCCTTCTTAGCAGCAGCCTTCTTTGCAGGTGCTTTCTTAGCAGCAGCCTTCTTAGCAGCGGGCTTCTTTACTTCTGCCTTAGGAGCAGCAGCAGGTGCAGCTACAGGAGCAACTTCCTTTTTGATTTCTTTCTTTTCTGTATCCATACTAAAAGAACCTCCGTATTTTTCCTTGTTTGGATATAATAAATCTACATTTCTTTACATTTTGTGTCAACAAACATTTTTAATAATTTTTGCAAGAATAAACATGTTCGGGAGATTCTATTTGTTCAACTTACACACTATGATTCATTATGTTTGCGCTTTATATCATGATTATTGTTTTCACAAAATTTGTTTTTAATTCGTGGAATTGAAAAGCCCGATAAACTAAAATGTTGATATGAAAAAAGTGCTTACAGTTTTCAGATGGGAGATAAGCAAATTATTCTCCAGTTGGCAAAGAACAGTTACGCTGTTTTTGTTGCCTGCTATTCTGTTAATGGCTGCGCTGAATGTCTTCCCCCTTCTCGTGAATTACATGTCGACAGGCACGATAAATAAACGTCCGGTCACTGTTGTTAACGCACCACAGTCTTTCAGAAATTTTGTTGATGAGACTGTCGATGCGAGAGTGTTTGTATACGACTATATAAGCACGCAGGAATTCAGGGAAATGGCAGAAGACAGTGCCTCATTCAAAAAACAGCTTCATAAAGGAATGCTCATTTGTCTGTTCTATGCAGGAGAAACATACGATGATTTTGATGACGAAGTCAGTGCATATTACCGTGAGGTCTCATTGGAAAACACAGAGGCAGTCAGCAATGCCGTTATCTATGTCGGCTTCGACGGCAATTCGATCACATCACTTGCACGAGCAGAACAATTCAAAGAAGGAGTTCTCGAAGATTATCAGGACAGCCTTATCGATACATTGGGCGGAGACTATTCGGTTGTGGGAAGTTCGCTTTTCGATACTGATACATTTAATCCGGTTACAGATTTTGAAGATTACAGGAACACGGCAAATACAGCAGCATCACGTGTTGTTCCGGGCGTACTCATGATCATGATGTATTACTGCGTTTATTCTCTTGTAAGCGACATGTTCGCATCAGAAAGAGACAGGGGATTTATGGCAAAACTCATCATGACACCCGTATCGCGCAGGAAGATCTATGCAGGAAAGATACTCGCGATAAATGTCATAGTTACAGTCGCAACATACGTGACGATGCTTCTTCTCTTCTTCTCGTCATGGATCAACAGGAGCAATGATGCAATGTCGCTCTTACCGTTCGGAATGATGCTCACACCATATGAGCTTGCGATCATATTAGGTGTTGTTCCGATAACCGCACTTCTCATGACTGCTATATGCATAAGCACCGTTTTCTCATTAAGACGCATGCAGGATATTACTGTCAATCTGCAGCTTCCGCTTATATATTTCCTATGTGATTTCTTCCTGCAGATGGTAAGAGGAACAAGACCTGTCACCATGGAGTATTTCATCCCGCTTCATAACTCACTCGAATTAATTGCGGAATCATTTATGGCCCAGAACAAAGTATGGCACGTTGTTGTCATATACCTGCTGAACCTGGGTCTTGCTTTTGCGGTCTTTACCATAACATTCAGAAAAGAGGAACTCAAATGATCAAAGTAGTTGATGTTCATAAAAGCTATACCAAAGACAACGAGACGATCAAAGGAGTAAGTTTCGAAGTAAAAGAAGGTCAGATCTTCGGTCTTCTTGGACCTAACGGTGCCGGAAAGACAACATTAATGCAAATGATCGCCACATTGATGAAGCCTACTTCCGGTGAGATCACCATTGACGGATTATCAGCTTCAAAGGATCTTCTGGAGATCCACAGAAAGATCGGATTCCTTACCAACGAGATAAAACTCGATCCCATGTCAACACCCAACGATCTTTTCGATTTCTTCGCAGCTCTGTACGATATTCCCGAAGACGAATTGCGCGACAGAAAAGATGAGAGTTTTGCGAGGTTCGGCATATCTCCTTTTGCCGAAAAACGCATCAACGAATTATCAACGGGAATGAAGCAGAAGATATCCATTGCAATAAGTCTCATCCACAATCCGCCGGTGATAATCTTCGATGAACCGACGAACGGACTTGATATCCTCACTTCAAAACAGGTTACAGACTATCTTCTCGAGCTGAAGGCAAAAGGACATGCCATTATCCTCTCAACACATATCTTCTCGGTTGCAGAAGAACTCTGCGATGAGATCGCGATACTTGTTGACGGCAGGATAGCCGCTCAGGGAACAGTCGATGAACTGATCAGTCAGGCCGGGGCCGAAAACTTTGAGAAGGCATTCTTCAAGATCTACGTTTCAAATCACGTCGAATGATCCGGAAAGGAAAACATGTCAGCAAAAAGGGGAATTAAGACTATTATAGGAAGTTTCTTCCGCAAGAGAGGGCAGATGGGTGCAGAAGCCTCACCTGCAACTTTTCTTACGACTGTATTCTTCGTAGTCGTACTCGCCTGCGCGGCTTCCTCTTTGATCCTATGGTGGTTTCCCTATCATCTTTTCAGCGACGAAAAATACAACGTCGTAGTGGTCAACTGTCCGGATTCATTTAAGGAGTTTAATGAACAGACACAGATCTTCAGAGATCAGGAAGCGGCCGAATACGGAGACCGTTATAACTACTTTGCCAACTGGCAGCATATGACGATGTTCCAATACAGCTATGACGGTTACGGATGGACTGAGTTTGTCTATAAAGAGACCGACGCATTATATGATTTTGTTACTTTCGGTAAGTGGATGCGCGAAAATGATGCTTACCTGACCATCGTTTTCCCTAAAGGATTCGATGAACAGATAAAGCTCCGTCAGGAAGGTCTGACCGATGAAAAACCGCAGCTTCTGACTTACTACCGTACGAATTCGATGGAATATACCGATATGAAGAACGGGTTCATTGATGAATACCTCGCGTATTATCAGAGCAAGATCCGCGCCGATTACGGTCTTAAGATCACATCTGTCTCCGACTCACGCATCACAGACGATCCTATCGCAACTGTTGATAATGCATATGGACTGAAAGCTTTCAGCGATATGATGGCAAGGACATTCGTACCTATCTTACTTTTTATCATCCTTCTGTATTCTTCAATGAGCACAGGCACGAACGTAATTGCAGGACAAAAAGAACGCGGAACATTTACGGGGATCCTTCTTACTCCCCAGCCCAGATATTCGATCATAATCGGTTATCTCGGCGGTGTTGTGCTCAAGACCATGATACCTGCAGCATTTATTGCCACCATCGCTTCACTTGTTGTAGGGCAATACAATTTCGGTGCTATTCTTGCACTGTATCTTTACCTTGTTGTTCTGGAACTCTTCATCGCAGCGATCACGATCATGATATCTGTCATTAACGATACGGTCGTATCAGCCCAGACAGCATTCCTTCCTATTTTCCTTATCCTTGTGGCTGTTTGCGTCACATGTATTCAATCAGTCTCCGAAAGAGCCGACTTCTATATGTTCCTTCCTGTCCATGGTCAGTTCTACGGCATAGGCGATCTGCTCACCGGAAACCTTAATATACCCGGGCTTATAATAAGTTCCTTTGCAACAGTCTTCCTTACAGCAATAATAGTTCTCATCACGATCCGTCTTCTTTACAGTGAACGTTACACAGTATCAGTCGAGACTGTTGATGCGAAGACTGTCAAGCGCGTTCGTGAAGGCAACAGAAGATCTGCTCTCGATGTTGTCAACAATATCACGGATAATTTCAGTTATATCGTGACACAGATCTTCTATCCTCTTATAGTGCTTTCTTTCTATCAGTTCATTGCAGTGATCCCCGTTGTTGTCTCTTATATGAGAAAACCCGAGTATTCTTCATATATTCAGGACCTTGCAAATGTGGGGACCATAACCGATATAATAAACAAGACATTTGAGATATTCGGTATCTTTTTCAAAGACCCGCTCTTCCTTATATTCATGACACTCGGATATACAGCGATCATAGTCACATATTTTATTCATGCAGGAAGAGTATGGAAGATCAAAGGCTTCAGGAATAAAACCGGTGCCTGCGGATATCCGCTCTCAAGCGGAAAGCACATCATAGGGCATTACGGGCTCGGCTTCCTTTTCGGATTCCTGATGATGTCTTCTGTAATAGCCATCATGGTATTAACAGGTCAGATAACGCTGTCGGGCTTCAGTCTCAAGATATCCGGTATAGGCGTATTCATCTCCAATCTTCTGATGTGGCTTCCACAGGGTGCATCAGAGGAGCTTATGTTCAGAGGCTTCATGATCCCGGCATTCTCCAAACGATATAAAGTTGCAGTCGGAGTAATAGTATCATCTCTCCTGTTCTCTGCATTCCACTCGCTCAACAGCGGATTCACTCCTTTGGCTTCAGTTAACCTTGTGCTCATAGCTGTTCTTTTCGCATTGATATATCTTCTTACGGGAGATATCTGGATGACATCGGCAATGCACACTGCCTGGAACCTGTCTCAGGGCAATATATACGGACTTCAGGTATCCGGTAATGAAGCATCCAATTCGATCGTAACGGCACTTTACGACAAGAATGCGGCACCTCTCATCACCGGAGGCTCGTTCGGTCCGGAAGGCGGACTTGCGACGACTGCGGTGACCTTAATCTGTCTTGTCGCTGTTACGTTACTGCTGATACGTAAATACAAAAAGACGAAAAGCAACTGATGTCAGATCATTTATTCAAAGTTGCCGGATCGATCAGATCAAGGCTGCTGTAGATCTGATCGGAAAAAGTCTTTACAGTATCATCAATTGGAGAAAAACCCGATATGATCAGAACGCTGTTTCCTTTCAGATAAACGCCTTTCATCCAGTCACAATTGCCATCCCTGTTTGCGGATAAGGAATAAGTAATGGCATACGCATAACCGCCCTTATATCCGGTCTTGTTCTTATGCTTGGAATCCAGTCCGGACACATAGGAATCATAATAGGATTTTGCCTGACTCTGCGCCGGGAAGATGAGAAGACAACAGTCAGTGTCATATATTGCAGTCCCGTAAAACTCCTTTGCCACAACCACGACCATCTTATTAACGCTTGCCTTCGGATACCAGTCATATCTGTTCAGGTAATTGTCATAAAGAGTCTGGGCTTCCTTATAATCCTTGGAAATATAGTATCCTGACGGATTTGTAAGCCCCTTAAAGTATTCTATCGCAGTGTTTGCATTCGCAACTGTGCCTATATCCTGTATCCCGAATACTCTGGCTGTTGTGGCAATATCGTCGACCTCAAAAGGTTTACTGCTCGTGCAGCCGGTAAGCATAGCAGAAACAAAAACCAGAACCGTTAATATGCCGCAGACAGTTTTCTTCATATAATTCCCCCCACTGGATTTTGAAACCATTTCCTGAAAACAAATAATATAGTGATCAGCTTTCCTCAGCGATCTCCCTTGCAACAAATACTCCGGAAGCCGAGGCATGTGATAAAGAGTGTGTTACTCCTGATCCGTCGCCTATCACAAACAGTCCGGGATAACGTGTCTCGAGTCTGTTATCGATCGCAACCTCCATGTTGTAGAACTTAACCTCAACACCATAGAGCAGTGTGTCATCATTTGCAGTACCCGGAGCGATCTTATCGAGAGCATAGATCATCTCGATGATGCCGTCTAAGATCCTCTTGGGCAATACGAGTGACAGATCACCCGGAGTAGCCTTAAGAGTAGGCCTTACCGTTGACTCCTCGATCCTTGATGCATTTGATCTTCTTCCTCTGGTGAGGTCACCGAAACGCTGGACGATAACGCCGCCGCCAAGCATATTGGAAAGCCTTGCTATAGACTCGCCGTATCCGTTGGAATCCTTGAAAGGCTCAGAGAAGTGCTTGGATACGAGAAGTGCAAAGTTGGTATTCTGCGACTGCAGTTCAGGCGCATCAAAACTGTGCCCGTTGACGGTAACGATACCGTTAGTGTTCTCGGTAACGACATAACCGTTAGGATTCATACAGAATGTCCTTACCTTATCCTCAAACTTTTCAGTACGGTAAACGATCTTGCTCTCGTATAATTCAGATGTCAGATCAGAGAACACGACAGCCGGAAGCTCGACACGGACTCCGATATCCACTCTGTTTGAATAAGTCTCGATATCAAGTTCGGTGCAGACCTTCTCTATCCATTTGCTGCCGGATCTTCCTACCGATACGATACACTTCTTGCATGTATAGGATTCACCAAGGCATTCGACTTCATATGTCCCGTCTTCGAGGACCTTCAGATCGCCTACTGGTGAATTGAAAAAGAAATCGACCTTATCTTTGAGTACATTGAAGATATTGCCGAGCACAAGATAATTCTTGTCAGTACCGAGATGTCTTACGGAAGCATCAAGCAGATGAAGCTTATTCTCAAGGCAGATCTTCTTGAATGAGGATCCTGCAGTCGAATAGAGCTTTGTGCCTTCTCCTCCGTTTGCAAGATTGATCCCGTCAACATACTTCATGAGTTCAAGGGCTTTCTCCTTGCCGATATGCTCATATAAAGTTCCGCCGAAATCATTGGTTATATTGTATTTGCCGTCGGAAAATGCCCCTGCGCCGCCGAAACCTCGCATGATCGCACATGATTTGCAGTTGATACAGCTCTTGATCTTCTCTCCGTCGATCGGGCACTTACGCTCTTCAAGAGGCTTTCCGGCCTCGAAAACGGCAACCTTCAGGTCAGGTCTTAAATTGGTAAGTTCATAAGCCGAGAATATTCCGCCCGGACCTGCACCGATAATGATCACATCATAATTATTCATAACAAAAGCTCCTTTACTCAAGGAATATGATTACATTATAAGTTAAGACAGGTACGTTTCAAATATCTTAATTGTCTGCGGTGCTGTCAGGATATTCCCAGAAACCGCCCTTATGAAAATTCTCATTTCCCAAAGGTGCAGCCGTCAGCTTGAAGATGACACAGCCGTCAGGGCATACAACAGTCTTTGTATACTTCCCGTCACCGCCGAGATTCTCAAGATCACCGCCGCTTCTTACTGCCTCCATCAGGGGATAGAGCATCATCATGGTTTTCGAGCAGATACCGTATCCGTCCTGATTGACCGGACAGCCGTATGTACAGGTGTATCTGTCACCTACTTCCTCTCCGTTGCGGCAGTAACGTTCAGTGTGGTCGCCGTGAAGAAAGCCGGTAACTTCAACTGTGAACTCATATTCCTCGTCATACCATTTCTTCATAATGACACTCCTTTAACTTAAACGGTAAACTTTTTCATCAGGGAGCAAAGCACTGATATCCTTATGTTCCAGGCGCATGGCATTCAGTTCTTTGACCCGGTCAGTGATATCCGTCAGTTCCACGATCCAGTCATTGACATATTCATAAAGGACGTTCCCTCTTATTCCAAGCTGAAGAGATCTGTAAGACAGATTATTGCCGTCTATATCCTTTTCCGGATCCCACTGGACTCTTACTTCCGATTCCTTAATGAGTTTCTGCCACTCATCCTTCGTCAGGCCGGATTCTTCATAGTAAGTAGAGATAACGGCCTGCTTAACTGCCTTATCAAAACATTCCCGCTTGATATCTATGGCAAGAACATGCTCCTGATTCTCTTTTGTGCACCATCCGCAGCGGTACATCATCCAAAGAAAGGACGGTTTTATCCATGTCATCCTGTTCATGCTGAAGCTGGTGCCGAATGTTCCTTTCCTGACTGCTTCACCTGCAATATATGAATTGTATGCCTGATAGACTCTTATGGTCTTATCCGTATATACCGCTCTTATCTCTTTATATTCGGACATATAAGCCTCTGTTAGAAATCGTCGTAGTCTTCCCCGTTGAAGTAATTCTGATAGTAAAATACAAAATCAGACATTATCTCTTCCCTGGATCTGGTGTTACCATCGGCAACGCCACCGTTCTCAAGACTTGTGATCCATTCACTGTCGATCATGCATCCGACATCCATATTGATATCGTACTTTGCCTTTTTGATCAAAGGCGCATCCGAAGCATCACCAAGGCAATAAAGATATCCGCATAGTAAACGGATATATTCGGAACTGCCTTCCTGGTAATTCTCGATCTCAGACTTTAAAAGGGATACTATAAACCCCTTCGGGATATTCCCGAAATCAAACCCCAGCTCGTTCATGAGGTTTTCTGCACGTTGTTCGTTTGTCATCCTGTTATCCTCATCTTATGTATTTAATTAATCTGTTATCTTCAGTATACCAATCAGTTTGGAGTTTATTACAGTATTTTCTTTTTCTGATCAGAGCGAAAACTCTTTTATCACCCTGATCCTTCCTATAATATGACCGTTGAACTCATCCAATTCTTCAGCCGGGACCCACAGTTCGGCATGGTGCGCCGCACCTACCACATGGACTTCATACCGTTTGCAGAATTCATCGTCAACTTCGAATCCGGTAACATATCCTTTATGGTCCTCGTTATATTTCACATTCCATTTCTCGGCGATCTCTGATGCATATTCCTCATTTAAAACAGGATAAAAGATCGGCTGATCAGGAAGCCTCGGCGGAAACTTTTTGTATCCGCTTTCTTCGATCAGCTCTAGTTCCTTTGTGCCTACGGGTCTATATAAGATCATACTGTCCCCTTTTATCTGTTTTCGTAAGCCTGTTTTTTACATTTTATCATTGAAACCATATATTTCTATGATGGTAACATCACACCTTCGTGCAAACACCGGCATAGTTATTTCCTGATAAACGAAGAATTGCCTCTTTAAGTAACACCGTCACTTTCAGAGACAACTCCTCATCAACAAAGATATAGATTAAATGTTGTTTTTATCCTTCGTTGCTTATTACCGCACCTTCCGTTTCAGTTCCGGGAATAATGATGTCGAAAGGAGACGAGCTTATTGCAACTCTGCAGGAATCCTCAACACCTTCATCTGCCAAAGCTTTCTTACACCATTCAGGGTTTCCTTCCACTTCACTCATAACTCCGATGCATTCTCCGTCAGGATTAAAGAACATCTGACAATTTCCGTGGTTGTCAGGTGTGCCTCCGACACAAATAACTATACGGCTTCCGTCAGCAGTCTTCTCCTCATAGCGGTAGTATTCTGTCTCACTGCACTTATCCGTGATCTCAGTCCATTCACCGTCAAGAACAAAATAGAGCTTTCCATCCTTATCCTGATCAAAAGCTTCCCCCATATCAGTATAAGTAACTGACAGATGAACTTCTCTGGTAACGATCTCGCCGTTTTCATCAGTCTCGGCAGTCTCTATGACCTCATAGGTGCGCTCATTATGATTCGAAGTAATATATGAGATCAGATTTCCCGCTGCATTGACAACGATTCCTCTCGTAAAGGGAACTATCATAATTACTGCAATGGCAGCGGCAACTCCTATGACAGGTCCGAGCCAGGTTGCTTTGGCAGGCTTCTTTTTCATCAGAATAGAGCGCATCTCACTCTTTCTGTTCTCATCCATTACGACTTTATCAAATGTATCTTTCATTATCATTCCTCCAATCTGAAACGCAGCTTAGCTTTTCCTCTGTTGATCCTCATCGCAACAGCAGACTCGGAAAGCTTAAGTATCCGGCTGATCTCCTTATATGAATATCCGGCGTAATAATGCAGATAGATCGGTATCCGAAGCTGCCGGTCAAGATTCATCAGTTCATCAAAGACAGCCATATTTCTTTCTGTAAAACCGTCATAATACTGAAGATGCCACTCCTCTGATTCAAGATCCGTGCATGATCTCGTCTCAGATGATTTCAGGTGATCTTTGCATTTGTTCGCCGTCATTGTCATGAGGTAAGCTTTCTCGTTTCTCCTGTCGAAAAACATATGCTTTTCGAGGAGCTTGGAAAATACATCCTGAACGATATCTTCAGCATCGTGCTTTGAACCGACAAAAGAGACGGCAAATCTGTACAGATCATCCGAGTATTCATCAAACAGTCTGATGACGTCTTCGTTTTTCAAGCCTAAAACCTCCATATCAGTTTTTCGAGATCTCACTATATAAACGAATCAGATAAGGAGTTTCTCACATACCCCGCAAAAAATATCATGTGATGTCTGAAAATGCGGAAATAATGCCTTTCGTTTGATCCGGATCAGTCAACTATTTCCAAAGGTTCTGAGAAAGAAGACTTCCTTCCGTTTTTCAGGATATATATGGAAAACATCAGCTGAATGACCGCAAGGGTAACACTTGCAAATAAAACAACATATTCCACAAAGTTTTCCGTCTTGCTGAAACCTGTTGATTCACTGAAAATAAGCACGGAATAAATGCACAAGTATAATGATAAGACGATCAAGGAACTTAAAGGGCTCAGCCATAACAATTTCAGTTCAGCTTCCCTGTGTTTATTCTTAATGAAAATGATCAGCAGTATGACTGTAACAGCAATACCGGGGATCAGATTAAGTATATTTGAAAAATAACCGTAATTGACCGTGTCACCGATCCTCCGGTAAGATAAGACATTCTGCATCAAAAATGAATTGATCAGAGTTGAACCGAGCTTAACTGAAAGCAGGACGATCAGCACCGAGAACTTAATACCGTAACTGTACTTTGCATAAAGGAATAACATTACTGTGGCTGCAGAAGAGAATATAAATGCCAGAACGCTCTTATAAAGAGCAAACTGCGAAATAAAGACCGCTCCGCCATGCCTTGCCAGCAACACATAGATCACATCAAGAAAACTCCCCAGCGCACATGCTGCGATCCATATGCCGAGCAGTTTGGTCGCCTTGTCTTTGCTGCAAATGATGATAATGCCCAGGACTAATGCAGCAGCATAAAGGGCAGGTTTGCCGTATTCACTCAAGTAATAAGACAATATTAAAATCAGATCCATACTTACCTTATCTCCTCTTATTCCGGATTCGTCAGATAGTATAAACCATAATATGACACAGGCAAAATACCGCCCCGTCAGCGTGAATTATTTCTGTCTCCTGACCTTTATCGCAAAAGTAAGCGGAACAGCGATAACTACCGCCACACCTGCCTGTATGAAATTGAAAGCGACGGAACCTGCAGCAGCTTCTTTTCCATACATAAACACTTCAAATGCAAAGTATCCGCCAACCATGATCAACTCAGCAACAACACCCGCTGCCAATCTCATTAAGAGACCTGTCACATTTCTGACGTGCGATCTTGCCATAATAAGGGAAGCTGCAAGTCCCATAAGCCCCTTTATAACAAAAGTGGGGGCAATATATACGGGATAGCCTGCAATAAGGTCACCTAAAGCCGAACCGATCGCAGCAGGAAAAAATGCCGCCGGACCTATAAAATATGATGCAACAAGGATCACGGCATCACCCAGATTCATGTAGCCTATTGCCGTGGGTATCCTCAGTTCCGTTCCTATAAAGACTAAAGCTGCGAAAATACCGCATATGGCTATCAGCCTTAGATTTGATTTTGTTTTGTTATTTCTTTCATTATCTGACATGGTTTTTACCTCATAAAACTTCTCAGATCGACAGGGTCCGAACAGAGATTTGAAGCTCCGTTAAGGACAAGGAACTCGCGGGTCTTGTAACCCCAGGTACAGCTGATACAGCACATTCGGCTGTTTTGCGCAGTCAGGATATCCGTATCGGTATCACCTATATATACAGCTTCGCTGTTATCAATACCCAGATGATCCAGACATCGTTCCACAGGCTGACTTGACGGTTTCCTTTCCACCCCGTCCACAGAACCGCTGACATAGTCAAACAGGTCCGGGAAGAAGTGATCTATGAGTTTACGGGCAGGCCCGTCATTTTTATTGGATACACACGCAAGAAGCATTCCGTCGGATTTCAGACGGATGAGAGCTTCCGTAATCCCGTTATAAGGATGAGTATTCTCCAGATAATGTGAATCATAATATGCCACATTATCCTTAAGCAGCCTTTGCTTCAGTTCCTCGCTGTACTCTCCCGGATCTGAATCAAGGCTTCTTTCGATAAACTTTACTACTCCGTTATTGATAAAGGTCTTGACCTCATCTTCTGTCTGAGGTGCAAGACTGTTCATCCTGCGGGCTGCATTGAGACTTAATGTAAGCCCTCCTATTGTATCAAGGAGAGTTCCGTCAAGATCAAATACCGCAAGTTTATATCTCATAACGGTCAAAACCTCAGTTTAGTGTCTTTCCAATATTTTTATTGCATATCTTAACCAATTACCTACTGTTTGTATAGGTAATATTACAGGACAAAAAGTTCAAATTCAGCACATACTATAAATCAAACAGGGATCAAATTGTAGAATTACATTGTCCGTAATGCTAACATTTATTCGAAAATAATAATCAGAGGTGTATAAATGGCAATTATCAAGTTTAGTAAGATGGATTTTGGCGTTCATGAGACAGACGTTGTCGTAGCCGGGATCGTACAGACAAACACAAACAACGGCAAACCGATGCTCAAGGTTACCTTGAAAGACGGAGAAGAGAGCATTACTGCCCTCCTCTTTGATGCGACCAAGAAGGAACTTGCATCAGGCGGCATCGAAGAAGGATGCACTGCGGTAATAAAGCTTGAAGTAACTGATTATAAGGGCTCCAAAAGTTATAAGATCAACAGCATCACACCCGCAAAGCTTCCCGATGACGAGCTTAAACAGCTTGTAAAGCTTCCGCCTGTCGATCCTTCCAGACTCGTAAATGACATCATCGTTCTCATAAAGCAGTCCTCGGGCAGGGATTACGATCTTGAAGCAGGCGGTGTTCCCGATGATGATTTCTCGCTCACGGCGCTTGCCGTAAGGATAATCACAAACAATCTAAAGGCATTTACTAAGTCTTCCGCGGCAAAGGCCATGCATCACAACCTATACGGAGGGCTTGCTTATCACACATACAGGATGATCAGATCTGCGTATTCAGTATGCGAGACATACACGCTCCTTAACAGGGAACTCCTCGTATGCGGCACCGCCCTTCACGACATCGGCAAGCTTGTTGAGATAAAGACTTCCGATACCGGCATCGCCACATATACGGATATGGGCAATCTCTTCGGCCATCCTCTTCTCGGGATCGAGATGATCGACCATGAAGTCTGGAACAAAAACCAGGCTAACGGCGGCAGATCTTACAATGCCGAACAGGTCGCCATGTTAAAGCACATGATCGCCTCTCATCACGGTCAGCCCGAATGGGGAGCTATCAGGATGCCTTCCACGCCTGAAGCCATGATCCTTCATGAACTCGACATGATAGATTCGCGCATGTACATGTATGAAGAAAACTTCAAGGATCTGACGCCCGGCACTTCAAGCGAGCCCGTCTTCGGCATCGCGGGTGACGGCAAGACCGTGATCTACAAGAATTCTTTCAGCGATTACAGCTGACAGGCTGTTTAACCATACCTCATCTCACATACTTCGCCCGATTCGTTTCTGTAATACAGGATCTTATTTTCCTCGTCCAGGAAATCTAATACTGAACATACGGGAAATTCCAGGCTGCTGTCATTGGCCTTAAAATCCAGATCGTCGTAGAACTTTGCCCAGTATCTCGGAAGGAGCGGTGCGGTAATATCGTTCAACAGACACCCTGTATCTTCTCTTTTCTCATCACTCATCATGAAATAATAAAGATACAGATCGTCCGTACCGTTCTTTAATGACCATGTTGGATCTATGTGATAACCCTCGCCGTTAATCACAACATATGTCCATGCGTGGCACATACCGGGCTCAAAGATGCCGATATTAAGCGCATCCACGCCTGCCTGCATGAGAAGATATGCATAGATGCTTGCAAGATGGTCACATACACCCTGCCTGATACGGAAAGCCTTATAATCGGCTCCGTCGCCGGTCGAGGAGCCATCTATTTCACCGTAAACAAATGTGGATTCCATATAGTCGTAAAGCTTGATGCACTTCTCAAAGTCAGTATCATCATAGTCAAGCCAGGTATTAAGAACATCTTCAATATCTGCCTCATACTCTGCTTCCCTTATTACGAATTCTTCAGCGGGCATATTATAGTAGATCCTGCCGACACCGTTTTCGAAAGGCACAGTACCGTCATCACTCTCACCGGTTATCTTCATACAGGCTGCAGGAAGCAGATTATTCAGTGTCACAGGGTCAGTAGCCCATTTGTATGCTTCCTCGCTCGCGCACTCGAAAGTGTCTTTGCCTTCACGAACAGCATCAGTGAGATTATAGAGTGCCTGATAGTTTTCATCGGGGATCTTATCACCTATCTTGACCGAATAGAGATGAGGATTGAATTCATACAGTTTTTCAGGTTCTGTCTCTGATTCCGTAGTTGCTGCAGTCGTTGTCTCTGTTATCTCAGTTGTTCCGCTGTTGATAACAATATCCTCAGCTGAGGTCTGCTCAATAACATCTGCTTTGCTGCAGCCCGAAAACAAGACCGCAGAAACCAATACTATTCCGATTATCTTTTTGCTTTTCATCTAAGGCGCTCTCCTTTATGCAGCCTTATCAGAGGCGTTCTGCTCATAATAAAACTCATGCTCGTTCCCGTACATGTCGACATAATTAAGGATCTTGTTTTCTTCATCCAAAGATTCAAAATTACAGTAGTCCCTCAGATTAAAACTGTTGTCATCAGCAGGTAAAGTCAGGGACGTCCTGTTGATCCAGTATTCCGGCACCAGCGATACGGTCAGGTCATGGACAAGTGCCCCGTCAATATTACGTTCTTTATCACTCATAAGAAAATAATCCAGATAGATATAATCCACACCGTCATTATTGATCTTAAGAGCCCACGTGGGGTCAATGTGGTATCCCCTGCCGTCTATTACCGCATAAGTCCATGAGTGGCACATATTCTCCTCGAAGCATCCGACACTTATGGCATCGATACCGACCTGCAGGAGCAGATAGGCATACACTGATGCAAAATCCACGCACACACCCTTTTTGCACATGAAAGTATGATAGACAAAATTGTCATCATAGTCGTAATCTTTATCGTAATCATATTCGTAATTATTTGCCATATACAGATAGAGTTTAAGTGCCATCTCATAATCACTGTCATCACTCTCGACATTATCGTTGAGGATACCGGTTATCAAAGCCTCAAAATCCGCCTGTCTTTCTGCATATTCTTCAACAGGGATCATATATCTGATATTGCCGGTCCCGTTCCCGGTGGTTTCTGTCTCCTCAAAATATGCAGGTTCCACTTTTGCGCCCGCAGCAGGAAAAAGATTACATAACACACTGACATCAGTACACCACTCGAATGCTTCATAACTTGAGCATTCAAATGTTGTCTCTCCTTCCCTTAATGCATCGCACAGATTATTGAATGAATCCCAGTAATCCTCAGGTATTCGCTCTGCAATCTTAGGCGAATACACATGCGGATTAAATTCCCAAGGCACCAAAGCCTCAGTCTCAGACGTGACGACCTCCGTCTCTGTCTCTGTTTCTGTTATAAATGATTCAACACTCTCAGTCTCTTGTACCGTATTATCTGTAATATCCACTGCACTGCAGCCTGTTCCCGCTATGGCTGCGATCAATACCGCTCCTATTATCTTTTTAAATCTCATAAGAAAAGTTCCTACATTTTATTTTCTGATGTTTTGTTATCCCCATAGTAAAACTCATGCAGTTCCCCGTACATATCAACATATGTGAGGATCTTGTTGTCCTCATCAAGGCAGTAAAAGCCGCAGTAATCTCTGATACAGTAACTTGCATCAGATGCATCTAAAACAATATTCGTTCTATTAACCCAGAATTCCTTAAGGAGCTGCATCGTAAGATCTCTTACAAGACAACCGTCTGAATTTCTCTCTTCGTCGCTCATCATGAAATAATCGAGATATACATGATCGATGCCTGTATAGCAGGACTTCAGCGCCCATGTGGTGTCAATGTGATAACCCTTTCCGTCTATGACCGCATAAGTCCAGGCATGGTCCATACCTTCTTCGAAGCATCCGACATTCATTGCATCGATCCCTGCCTGAAGAAGAAGATATGCATAAACAGAGCCGTAGTTGATGCACTGTCCGAGCTTTGTCTTGAACGTTCTGTAGACATAGCCGTCCTCTTCTTTTATGGCTGACTGGTCACTATAGTCGTAATCGTAATTCTCCGCGATATAAAGATAGAGCTTTAATGCCATCTCATATTCGGTATCGTCGCTCTCAAGAGTACTGTTGAGTATACCGGTGATCATCGCTTCGAAATCAGCCTGTCTTGCGACATATTCTTCGGGCGGCATGTTATAGCAGATCTTTCCTATGCCGTTTTCGAAGCCTGCCGAACCGTCCTCGCTCTTTCCTTCAACCTTCATGCAGGCTGCCGGAAAAAGATTGGCAAGAGTCGTCGATCTCGTTGCCCATTCATAAGCCTCTTCGTTCGAACACTCGAATTCAGTCTTTCCTTCTCTTAAGGCATCGCAGAGGTTATAGAACGCATCCCAATTTTCCTGTGGCACCCACCCGGCAAGCTTCGGAGAATAAACATGCGGATTGAATTCAAAAGGGACTGGCACCTTTTCCGCACTTGTCTCTGAAGTCTTTGTCTCTTCTGTTTCTTTGATCTCTTCAGTTGCCGATATTTCTGTTACCGCAGTTTCCTCAGTATCGGGTGTATTGACCTTGCTGCATCCCGACAGCAAGACCGCTGTTATTAAAACAGATCCTATTATCCTTTTGCTTATCATTAAAGTAAGCCTCCTTCCGCGCGATTATATCAGAAGGAGGCTTATTCATTTTTATGTCAATATCGGCAAATCTCAGGTTTTTTCTTTACCTTTTCATTTCCTGTATCTTTTCGTTCATCTTCTTTGCTTCTTTTCTGTAGTAACGCATGAAGCAGAACCAGATGATGAATGACACTGCAAGCTGGACAACTGCCGCAATCAATCCCTGAGCAACTGTTGCCGAACCTCCGAACCAGCCGACCGCATAAGCTACAACAGTGTAGATAACACATCCGATTCCCATGTGGATTATCACCTTTACCGGCATCGGAAGGCTGTCATTGTTATATACGATCGACGGAATACCGAATCCGAGACCAACTATAATGCTGCCTGCCGCCATTTTTGTAAACTTGTAATTATCAAGGCTGAAATTGCCCTTGTAAATGATATCGAACACTATGCATACAAGACAAAATATAGTAAGTGCCATACCTATGCTTATAACGGTACTCTTTAACAGATCTTTTATTGTATTTCTCATTTCTTTTTCCTCCCTTATAATCCGAGATATTTTTTGAACTCCGGAAGATATTTTCTGGACACGTAATCCTTATTCCCGTTCTTCAATTTCAATAACAACGTGCCTGAAAACCCCGGTTCTATGCTGTCCATATATGACAGGTTGACAAGTGTGGTCTTGGAAATCTGCATAAACTGTTTCCCGAGCTGTTCAGCCAGTTCATAAAGCCGCTTGCGGGACCTGAACTGCTGCTTTGCCCCGTAGATCACCGTATCCCCGTTTTCGACCCTTACCATGAAGATATCCTTGGGCTGAAGGATAACTATATCTTCTTCATTCTGCAAAGCGGTTACCGGTGTCTCACTCGTGCTAAGCACGTCCACGATGCGAGAGATCTCATCTGTCACTTTGTCTGTATGGATAACGGCAAACGGCTCTTTGTATTCTGCCGAAATATCGATCTTAACTTTCACTTTGAGAAAGCCTCCCTGAAAATATAGCTTTATGTTACATCAAGCAGTTTTGCCGTGCGACAGGTAACTTCATTTATGATCACCTCCTTCCTTTGCTTGTGTGACCTGATAATAGCAAAGGCTTCCGGTTCTGTGTCCGGAAATGAGGTAAGTGGCAAAAATCAGATGGTGAAATGCAAAGACATCAGTATTACTTTGCAAAATGAACTATGATGGACAGTATTCCCTCTTTAAGACCGGATTCTATCGATCCGCCGTTCATGACTATCAATTCCTTAGCTATCGAGAATCCCAGACCTGTTGACGAATTGCCTTCATTGACCGTGTAATACCTGTCGAAAAGCTTGGCTGCCGACACGGGAGTCAGGTCCGGAGCAGGATTGCTGAATGTAGCAACGCCGTCTTCACCGAGTTTTACGTCCAATGAATCATCTGCGTACTTTAAAGCGTTGCTTATTATGTTCTCGAAGATCCTGTTGGCACTTTTGAGGTCGCACTTCACATACACCGGTTCCTCAGGGAGTTCGATCTCGGGCTCAATGCCTTTATCCTTAAATGCGGCATAGAACGAGAGCATGCATTCCTCAAGGACACGGCAGATATCAACAGGATCTGAAGCTGCTTCTTCGTTTGATACCTTGTATCTTGACGGATCAGTGGAAGTACTGTATTTGAAAAGTTCGTCAGCCAGATCGCTCAAAGACAGCGTCCGGCTCTTGATACGTTCAAGATATTGTTCCTTCAGTGCTTCATCCTTCTCATCCTTCATCAGATCAAGATATGAGTTGATCGCAGTCAAAGGTGTCCTTATATCATGCGAGATCTCAGTAACTGCCACCGTGACCTTGCGGTTGCCGTCTGTATATTCGTCGCGGAGTTTTTTTAATTCGGAAAGCTCCCTGTTAAGTGTATCCGCAGCCCGCACGGCATGAGGATCGGTAGTCGTAAGGGTGACCGGTATCTGTGTATTTCCTTTGACCTGGTCTTCTATATTTTCGGTGAGTTCGTCAAAACCGCGTCTTAACAGGACGATCTTAATGACCGCCGCTGCAAGCGCTAATGCAAGCGCGATACAAAGTGATATAAGTATCTTCAATTCAACCGGTTCCTTTTCGATATGGATAATGATACCACACGGGAAAACTTATCAGATTATCTCACGCTTATTAAAGATGACCATTCCCGCAAAACACGAGATCATTATCCAGCAGATATCACATACGGCATTTATGGCCAGAGGCCCGTCTCTGTAAAGCAGATATACGGGAACCACATAATCATTATGCGAGATAAGAGCAGGATCAAGATAGATCATTGCCAGGAGAATATATCTGGAGGGATCAGGTAAAGTGCAGCGGTATGGCAAAACTTCCTTGTCTTCATAATAAAACCTTTTGCTGTAAACAGTCAGATCCAGTTTTGAATCAAAAACATTTATTCCTTTTTCCCGCACTATAGCCAGATACTCATCTTCGGCAGATCCATCTGCAGCATCAACATAAGTCTGAAGACCCGATATGGCCGGATTCGGGATCCTGAAAAAGAATCCAAAGAAAAGGACAGATCCGATTATGAGCGTCAGTGTCTTCTTTTTGCTGATAAAAAGAACTGCAAGAATGAGCGAAGCCGATGTAAAAAAGATGAGCAGCTTTATCAGCAGGACAGAAATGATAAGCGGATAATACAGAGGAGGTTTCCATTGGTAAAAAAGGCAAAAAGCCACAAAGATAAGAATATTAATGACAAACAACATTATATCAAGACAAAATGTCATGATCAGAGATGAAAGATAGATACTCCTTTTACTGTGCCCGCTCGCGATAAGATTTTTAACAGTTCCGTCACTGAATAATCTTCCGAAGAACAGCGGAATGAATATCAGCATCAGAAAAGCAGGAACCAGAAAAGTCTCGTTCAATGCATTATCCACCAGAGTTTCTTCAGAATCGATAATACTCGGGCTCATTTTTATTTTGTCAAAGGTTTCCTGAGGGATCGGTTCCAGGAAACTGCGGTAAATGTCTTTTGCACTTATCCCCGAGCCCGCAAAATTATACTGATCAAGATTATCCCTGTTTATCGCGATATTGTTTTCTGCACCGATAAATGCAGTCTCTCCGTTTATTTTCAGAGCAGCGTATGAACCTTTCATGTTTACATGATTAAGATAAACAGAACTCAGCACTGTCAGGATTATAAGTGCCCACAGTTCATAACCTTTAAGGAATCTGTAACAAAAACCGGAAAATATCTTTTTCATATGCCTTATAAGTGAAAGGTCAGCTTATCTCCCTCTTTTTAAAAACCGAAAGACCGATGGTACTGCTTAAAAGTATCCAACAAACATCACACATTACATTAATGGTCATAAGACCGTCTCTTGCCATCAGATATGGATTGATCCATATATCAAAATCACTTCCGAAATGCGCGATCATTAAAGGATCGGAATAGATAATAAAGAGCAAAACAGTCTTTAGAACGGGAGGTATTTTGTATTTAACAGTAAAATCCAGATCCTTTCCATCATGACTCATAATGATATTAAAATCTAATATATCAAACCGCTCCTCTAAAGCATTGGCACCTTTTTCCTGAATGATCATATGGTATTCTTCAAAAGCTTCGCTCTGATCATCATATTTCTGCTCGTTAGATGCAATATACATGATCGCAAAAGAAGATACCGGTATAAACATCAATACTGCGACCACAAATCCCGCAATAAGAGACAATACCTTTTTCTGACTTGCAAACAACACACATATGCCGACAGAAGATACGGTAAACAAAACAGATAATTCTATAAACAGCATGAAGATGACAACAGGAAGATATACCGGCGGATACCATGAATAAAATATGCACACTGCTGCAAAAATACAGATGCTCAAAATGAGCATAAGGATATCTATCAGAAACGACATAATAAGAGACGCAAGATATATCCTGCCCTTGTTGTGTCCGCAAGCGATAAGATTTTTTATTGTTCCGTCGCTATATAGCCTTCCGAAGAACAGCGGAATAAAAACCAGGATCAGGATCCCCGGAACGAGATGTATTCCATTCAGATAAGAAAAAAGGCAAGTAATATCCGAAGAAAAACTCCTGTCCTGACGCAATTTGTCATAGACCTCATCAGGGAGAGTCTCTGTATAACATCTGTACATATCGTATGCACTTACTTCTTTGCTTGCAGAATATTCCGCTTCAGGCATCAGATCCTGATCAAAGTCTATCCGGAGATTAAAGATATATAAAGACGAGATCACCAGCAAGGCAAGAAGCACCCATATCTCAAATCCTTTGATCAGTCTGAAAAATAAACCTGACAATATCTTTTTCATAAGATCAGGGGAACTCCTTTTTCCTTATTGATGCAAATCCGGCCGCAGTGGATATGACAAAGACCATACCGGCAGCCATGATCTCATTGGCCTGATCTTTTCTGTCACTTGTATAAAAATCTACGTAAGGACTGGATTCATATAAAAACGTATAGATCTTCCGCCTGGTTCCGCTTACATAATGAGGGTTATATTCCCACCAGTATGATTCCCCGTCTTCAGCGCCAACAACGTACCTGTAGGGTTCATTAAGTTCAGTTCCTATGAGCATGGTTGTGATCATTGCACAGGGAATAAGCATAAGAGATATCACAAGTGCAAGGAACTTATTGCTGCAGAAGAACTGGGCAAGTATATAAAGCGACGTAAAAGCAAAGCATACAAGGATCACTTTGATAAAACAGCTGATAAGATAACTGTCAAACCTGATGTCACTTTTTATGGCCCATAGTTTTGCAAAAGCGATTATAGTTGCCACTGCGATAACACATGAAATCAATGAATTTAATAAGGAAACCATAAGATCAGCAAAATAAAGCCTGAATCTTGATATTCCCGTTGAGATCTTGTTGTTTATCGCACGGTAGGCTATATCCGTGCCGGTGAACATCATGCAAAAGATTGCTATCGCAAAAGGCATAACATAAAGAAGGCCGTATAAACACTGGATCACAAACAGATTATCTATAAATCTGGGTCTGCTGAATATGTATGATACGTAGATCTGCCCGTACATGAAATTTGCGACAACCAGACCCACCAGGACCGAGAAGATAATTGACTTAAGCCAAAGCCCGGTCCTGAACAATCTGAAAAAAGCTGATCTTAATGCGCGGCTCACGAGATCCCGTCCTTTTTCGCAACCAGATTCATAAAGTAGCCTTCAAGGCTTTCGTTATTCTCATTGATGCTCAATACTTCCACACCTGCCTCATCAGCAAGACTGATGATATGCTTGGCTGTAATATCCGAATAAATATCTATCGTATCCTCCGAATCGATCTTATATTCGATCCCCTCACGGTCAAATATCCTGAACAGAGGATCTGCAGCGGATACTTTTATCCTGGAAGACTTGCGCACCTTGCTCATCAGTTCCCTGGAGCTCAGTGTCTGGAGTATCTCTCCCTTTTCGATAAATGCATAATGTGTTGCGAGCTTGGATAATTCCTCAAGAATGTGACTGGAGATAAGTATCGTCGTATGTCTTTCGCGGTTGATCCTCAGTAATATCTCGCGCATCTGAATGATGCCCTGCGGATCAAGACCGTTGATCGGTTCGTCAAGGATCAGGATATCAGGCTTGCCGCAAAGGACAACTGCAATACCCAATCTCTGTCTCATACCGAGAGAGAACTTTCCGGCTTTCTTTTTGCCGGTATCTTTAAGATCGACCAGTTCAAGAAGTTCCGGAATATCATCATATGAAGTCATTCCGAGATTTATATACTGAAGCTTGAGATTGTCATAAGCTGACAGGTTACGGTAGATTGCAGGGCTTTCCGTAATGGAACCCATTCTTCTGCGGACGCTTAAGATCTTCTTATCGCTGCTGGATACCCCGCCTATGCTGTAGGTTCCGGATGTCGGCTCGGCAAGTCCTGTCACTATTCTCATAAGCGTGGTCTTTCCGGCTCCGTTCCTTCCTACAAGACCGAAGATCGATCCCTTCGGAATATCAAGGTTAACCTTATTCAGGATCTGCGCCTTGCCGTATTTCTTGCTCAGATCTTTTACAGACAATATGTTTTCCATCTATGAATCTCCTTTGATCTTGAAGCCTATGCCCCAGACAGCTTCTATATATTCGGTATCCGTAATATCCTTTATCTTTTTCCTGAGATTGCTGACATGCACCTTAACAGAACTCTCGGTACAGTCAGGAGTCTCGGTCTTTATGAGATCCAGAAGTTCCGACTTCGATATGACTCTTCCCTTCCCTGTCGCAAGCATCTTAAGGATCGCATATTCGGTCCTTGTAAGCTTTAATTCCCTGCCGCAGACCGACACTTCGTGTTTGTCTGTATCGATCAGCATATCCCCACATGTTATGCGGCCACCGTTGCTCTTCTTCCCCTCAGCAGTACGAAGAGCGACATTTACCCTTGCTTTAAGCTCCTTGATATCAAACGGTTTGGTTATATAATCCACACATCCTTCAGATAAAAGCGAGACCTTATCGTCCACGGAAGATCTGGCACTGACTGCGATCACCGGAGTCTCTTTCGGAATATGTGTAAGGAGTTCTTCTCCCGTAAGACCCGGAAGCATAAGATCCATCAGTATAAGGTCGGGATTCTGACCCAGCATCATGCGTCCTTCGGTGCCTGTTACAGCCCGGATCACCTCAAAGCCGTCCTTTGTAAGTTCCCTTTGAAGGACTGCTCCGATATCTTCATCATCTTCCACTATCAGTATCTTGCTCATGTAAAAATTTTATTCTATTCCCTTTTCAAATCAAGCACAGACGGGAAATGTTACCTGAATCTTAACCCTTTTATCCGCAATATTGGTTTAGAATAAGCTTATGAAAAGATCTGACGGCAAAAAACTATTATCATTATCTTTAGCGGTGATCATGGTATCATCATCCGCTTCATGCTCTTCCAAAACCGGAAAGTATGACGTGATCTCGGAGGATGATCCCTGGTATGAGTGCAGTTCATTTGATGTTTCATCTTTCTTTGATCCTGAAGAATATGAATACACTTATTTTGAATCAGTGGGAACAACAGATAACAGCATCTATCTTAAAGCCGATGCACATAAACCTTTTGACTACCGTAAAGACATGACCGAGGAGGAATACCTCGAATACTTTGATCAGTATATCCTTGAATACTCATTTGACGGAGAGCTTATCAGTAAAACATCATATAAGCCAACTATCGATAATGATATTTACCGCGGACTTCTGAAGGCCTGGGTATCTGAAGGAAAGCTGAACATTCTTGAAGAAGAATACAGTTTGATCGAAGATGCATCCCGTTATATTCTCAACGGGGAACCACTTGTAATACCGGAAGATTATTTCAGATACGACACGGTTCATATCGAAGACATTTATACTGTATCCGGATATACGATCATCAGATTAAACAGATCGTGGGATTATGCTCTTCTTATGCTGTTCAAGCCTGACGGTTCCTGCGATTTCTACACGGTCGACGACCTCGTAAAATCCGCTGTTTCCTATTGCGAAGACTTTATTCCTGAAGATGACGGTAAAGTGCTCCTTCCCGTCGTTCTGTCCGATTACGATTTTGTATATTTGTCCATTGACCTTGCAACGATGGAGACTGAAGAACTCCAATCACTCTACGGAACAAAAAACTACATGATCGAATATGCTTCAGGAAAGTCTCTGGCAAAGGATTATACCGGGATCAGTTTTATAGATCATTCGACCGGCAAGCTTGATCCCATATGTGAGTACAGCAATATCGACATGCCCATGATCGATGTTATCGAAAGCAGCATCCTTTATATTTCCGGTGACGGAAATGAGATCATATTAGGCGGCGAGACATATGACAGTTCCAGATCATATTCAGGATACAAGATCTCTCACCTGACACGTGCAGCTTCAAATCCCAATGCCGGAAAGACCGTGCTGATCCTGTCAAATGACAATGAGTCATATTCATTTGAAGAAGCAGATTATATGGCTGTCTATCTTTTCAATCAGAGAAATGATACATATTTTGTAAAATATGTATTCCCGATGGATAACAACGGTGAGTTTAAAAAGACAGATGCTGATATCATCCGTTCAACAGATTCATTTCCCGATCCTTCTGACAGGGAAAAATACATCGACATGGCACCTTACCTTGAACTGAATGACGGATCAGGTAAGCAGAAATACTTTACCAATGCAATAGATGCCTCAATGGACGGCGATGCTGTTTACCGGGTTCCGCTGAACATCTCTGCCACCGGTATCCTGACAGCATCCGTTAATGTTCCTGAAGGACAGCACGGATTCACATTTGATTCGTACGTTAAGTTTGTTGATGAAGTCTGTAACGGCATAGACCCGATGACCAGCACTCCGAGTTTTAAATTGAACAAATCCGAATACTTCACAAGACTCTTTATGAATATGAGTGATCTGTTTATAAAAGACGGACGTGTAGATCTTGGCGGTGCTGAATTCCGCAAACTTATGGAATTTGTGGAAGAACACGGCAACGATAATACGGACGATGAATCAGGAGATGTCGGACTGCATAATCAGGCGATCATGGAGATACAGGCCGAGATAGAAGATCACAATGCACGTCTCGAAGGCAAATACGGTGCGGTTTACGATAATCTTTATTCATTCAACAGTTATATCGACTGCTACCGTATGTATGGTGAAGGTCTGGGGATCTACGGTCTTCCGTCATTTGACGGAAGAGGTCCTATGACGATGTCAACAGAATTCGTTTATGTCTCCAACACTACCGCTTATCCTGATGCCTGTGCGGAATTTGTCAAACTGCTCCTGTCTGATGAGATACAGTGCCTTATGTACAGCAATCCCGTTAACCGCGATGCTTTGAGAACTAAAACCGAAGAACAGCTCAACAGCTATAATGAACAGCTTTTAAATCAGTCCTACTCGGACCGCCCTGTCACTGAATCTGACCTGATCCCATATGAAGCGATCGATAAGTATTTTGATATCTTATCTTCCTCATATGGCGGAATGAGCATCGGAAGTGCCGTTGAAGATATACTCATCGAGGAATCATCAGCATATTTTAACGGCAGCCGTTCTCTCGATGATGTAATACCCGTAATGCAGAACCGCATTCAGACAGTACTTAACGAGAACAAGTGATCATCTTCCCTCAGGATAAAGAACAGGAAGCGTAGGATGAGCTGTAGGCATTGTCTGCTCCCTGATATCCTTTACAGGTGTTATAACACCGTCACAAGTCAGTCTTACGGGAATACCTTTACCGTTTCTTATGGCACTTACATAATCATGAACAGATTCAAGTTTCTCATCGAAAAGCATTCCGCCCATATCGCCGTCGTAAAAATAATGAATATCTGAACCTGCAGTTACCGGAAGCCCGAGCTCTTTAGCATATTCGTATCCCAAAGCATTCATGTTCGGAGTATTTGCTGCATTGTAGATCTCGACTCCGTCAACCGCGGTCGGTGCCAGTTTGATATCAGACAGATAATCCCTCTCCCTGTAAGGATGAGCCTGGATCATGATCCCGCCGGCTTTGTTTATTGCTTCATGCAGTTCGTGTCTGGTCATTTCCATCATGCACTCATGTTCGATGACCCATTTCTTATCGATACCGTAAAGAAGATACTCGTCTTTCCAGAAATTGAATTCAATACCGAACATTACGCTGAAGTCCTTTCCTTCAGCGGCCTTTTTTGCTCTCTCATAACCGGAACAATAGATCTCAACTCTTTCCTTCCACGTAAGATCTTCAGGAACGCATGTATTACCGTTAAAGAAATGATCGGTAACGATCATTCCGCTGTAACCTTTTTTCATCATGAAATCTATATAGTCTTCACCATGCACCCGGCCGCACTTGCTGGCCTCACAGGTGTGAAGATGTGTCTCGTATAAATACCCCATAAAACTTTTCCTTAGATTTTTTTCCGCGACAATGCTATCACTCACAATTGTTCAAATCAAGGCAGACAGGAGGTCATATATAAAAAATCCGGCGTGACCATACAAAGAGCACACCGGATAAAAACGCATCAGTAAATGATCTTACGCCTTTTCTTTCTTCCCAGCTCTTACCATCGTAAAGTAGATAATGCCTGCCACCAGATAAAGTACCATTGCGGTTACGATAATGACTGTATAATTGTTGCCGGTTTTGCTGAGTATTATCTCTGACAGATTATTGCCGGTGATGCCTGCTACGGCCCAGGCGGATAATGACAGACCGTGGATCTTGGAGATATTCTTCATTCCGAACCGTGACTCGAGCAATGCAGGCAAAGTCGAAAAGCCGCCGCCGTATCCTAAGTTGATCACCATAAGGAGCACGATGATAAAATAGCCGTTGCCCGCAAGCGCAGATAATCCGCAGAGCAACACGCACGACAGGAATATGATCCCGTAAACCGTAGCTCTGTCCTTCATCTTGTCGGATACCGTCGAATAACCTATACGTCCCAGCGCGTTGCATACAGCCGTAACTGAAGGAACGATACTTACTATGGTTGCAAGGACAGCCAGTCCTGCAAACTTCTCATTGAGAAGCTGTTTCTCATATGTGATGAGCATAAGACCGCAGTGTATATTGATATAGAAGATCAGCCAGATACCGACGAAAGTCTTGTCCTTGAACATAGAAACGGCTTTGAAGCTGTTATTGACTGCCTTGTCCTCGACCCAGCCTTCAGGCTTTTTGAGCAGGAGATGACCGGCAAACATCATTACGAAGTATATGCATCCGAGTATGAGGAACATAGCCATGATACCGAGCTTATTCTGGATCAGTTCCATAACAGGTGTTGCAATAGCCTTTGCCAGACCGAATCCCATTATCGAGATGCCGGTCGCAAGACCTTTATTATCCTTAAACCACAGCATCAGTGTCTTTACGGGTGTCAGATATCCGATACCGAGGCCGATGCCCATGATGCATCCATAGAACAGATATATCAGGATAAGTGCCAAAGGGCCCTGGAAAAATCTGATGGTCAATCCTGTACCAAGCATTCCCGTTGTAAAACAGACTGCAGATATCAGCGACGATCTGTGAATATTCTGCTCAACGATCTTGCCTGCAAAAGCAGCGGACATTCCAAGAAAAAAGATTGCAAAACTGAACGCCCAGCCGACGGAGAATGTGCTCATTCCGATGGCATTTGCGATGGATTCCTTGAACGTGCTCCAGCAATAAACCGTACCGATCGAACAGTGAATCAACAATGCAGGAATAGCCGCTCTGGTCCATTTATTCATAGCAATCACCTCTCCATGGGAATCATATGAATAAAGTTTACCATTTATCAGGCTAAAGCAATTTGGACAAATTACTGATTATTTCTTAACTCTCTTATAAAAACTAACATGGCGGTCAAGTTCATTGAATCCGTTCTTCTGATAGAACCTGAAGGAAGGCTTGTCGCTGTCAGTCTGAAGAAAGATACCGCAAAGACCCATATCACGGATATCATTTTCGATCATCCGCATAAATCTCGAACCGATACCCTGTCCCTGAAGTTCGGGAGACACGCAGAACTCTTCAATGTTATAGTTTGTACCTTCCCACCAGTGTCTTATCATGCCGACGGACATCGCTGCGAGCTTTCCGTCGATCAGAAGGCCGTAATTTAAAGCGTTATAGCATCCTGATATCTCTTTTACGTATTCGTTTAACTGAACCGGATCGCTCCAGTCGTCATTCCAGGGCTCACCGCGAAATGCAGTCTTATAAAGCTCAGCCATCTCAGGAAGACGGCCAGCATCAAGTTTTATGAATTTTTCCAATGATCATTCCTCTTTATTTGTAATCGTCGACGTCAAATTTCCTGTCACGGAAATAAAAGTCCCTGTCTTCTTCAGTTATCTCTCTTACCGGACGGCACGGATTGCCGTATGCGAGCATGTTGTCGGGAATGTCCTTGGTAACTACGCTTCCGCCGCCTATTACGACATTATTTCCGATCGTCACACCGGGACATACCAGAACGTTGCCGCCAATCCATACATTATCACCGATCGTGATATCGATACCGTACTCGTAACCGGAATTACGTGTTTCCGGATGCAGCGGATGCCCTGCGGTGCAGATCTGCACGTTAGGACCGCACATAAAACTGTCGCCTATCTTTACCTTGCCGACATCCAGTACTATAAAATTATAGTTGGCAAAGAAATCCGTTCCGACTTCGATGTTGTAGCCGTAGTCGCAGTGGAAAGGAGATTCGATATTAAGATATCCTTCTTTGGTCTTGCCTAAGATCTCACGAAGAAGAGCTGTTCTCTTCTCCTGTTCATCCGGCGGAAGATTATTGTATTCATAGAGTTTCTTCTTGCATGCCATACGCTCCTCGCTTAATCCGTCAAGCCATGATCTGTATGGAAGATTAGCAAGCATTCTCTCTTTCTGGTTCATAGATACCACCTCACTTAAAGATGATCAGGTCTCTTCAATGAATCCCTGTTTCGGTACAAGCCTGAGCTCGAATGTCTCTCTGTACTTAACGTCCTTCTTTACCGGCTGTGAAGTGATATTATCCTTTGTTCTCTCGATCTCTTTTGAAGCAAAATCACAGAAGAATTCACAGAAATCATTATTCATGAGCTGCTCTTCATGCAGGAATTCATTCATCTGCTCAGGTGTATAAGGAAGGACCGTGAAATCAAACTTCGGATTATTGCCGACTCTCCTGATCTCCACGGAATCTCCGTCACCGTTGGTGATCCTGACGATCTGCGTATCGGTATGCGAGGAATTCTCCGCAGGCCTTGCATAAGGATGATATATCTTTCCCGCCCCGGCAGAATAGACACCTAACCTTGCAGCATTCTTACGGTCAACATATGATTCGCCCGGACCTCTGCCGTACCATGAGCATACGCAGTCATTTTTAACGATAGGGAATCTGATACCGTATCTGACCATGTCATACTTCGGTTTGAATTCAAGTGTTACTCTCAGGATATCAGCCTGAGGGACCTCATAGAACAATATGACTTCACCGCTCATGGCAAATGACTTATATCTTGAGATCATTGTGAATTCTCCGTCTCTTGTGCTGTATTCGGATCCTATGAATCTGATCGAATTCTGGATCTGCTCATAGTCACTTTCCTTGGAGAAGACAGTCCTTGCAAGAAGGAAGCTTCTGTCGGTTCTGTCGATATTTGAAGGGCAACGGTAAAAGCTCGGGGCAAGAGGTCCCTTAAGGAAGTTGTAGCCTGCTATCTCAAGGCTTTCAAGGCTTCCGGGTTCTCTCGAAAAACCGATCCTGAGATTTCCCTTTCCGACATATAATCCGTGAGGAACAGTGCTCACGGTGTTATGCGTGATGACATCAACGATCTTCTCTTCAACAGGAGCATTTCCGTCGATGAGCACTTCTTCAGGATTTGCTATTACCGAGTCTTCGCTCATACGCTCAACTCTTCCCGAATCTTCCTCCGTAAAAAGAGACTGGTCTTCGATCGGCAGTCCCAGATCACTGTCTATACCTGTATCAAGACCTGTGTTATCAGATACGTGTGCTTTGCCGGAGCCGAGCTGCGCAACAGGAGTCTCATTTTTCGAGCCAGATCCAAGACCGGCAACAGGCTCAGTTACTTCACCTACAGGACTTGCGATCTTATCCGTGAGGACATCCTGATAGAACGCAACCTCATATCCTGCCTGGGCATAATAAGTATCCTTGTGGAGCTTTAATGTGATATCGAAAACAAGCTCTTTGGAAAGAGCATTCATGTACATCTCGATGAATTCGGCTTTTCCCTGAGCCCAGCCCGGTGTTGTAAATACTTCCGTGGCAAACGGGAACTTCAGAGTCCTTGAGCCGAAGGGTTCGATCTCAGGAATAATGCCTCTTCCCGACATTATTGCTCTGCCGCCCAAAAGGATCTTCCACTCAAGATCAAGCTCTTCGGTATAACCGAACTGATTGGAGTTGCGCATCGTAAGATTTGCCGGATCTCCTGCATTTGAAAAGATCGCTATCGACTGGCACTGCTTCTTGATATCAAGATAGATCGGATGAGGATTACGCTCTGAATCGACAATGCCCTGGCCTATACATGAGTTCTCCTTCTGCTTTCCTCCGACAAGGTCAGCGTGATGGATCCACTTGTAAAGTGTCTCATCATCTGTAAATCTTGTTCTTCCGGGAATCGTCTCGAAAAGATTCCTTCCCGTCTTGTTAAGTCCGAATATCTTCTTTCTGTCAAGGCAAAGATCTTCCCAAGGTCCGAATACCGCACCCGCATCACTGGGCATGGGCTTCATATCGGATATCTTGCCCTGGACTCTTGCCTTCTTGCCTTTACCGTCAGTTACTCTCGTAACTTCGCAGTACCACGGCCTGGTATCGTCAATAAGAGTACACTCATGCTTGACTCTTTGTGCAACCTCGGGATTGAAGTTATACTTCTGGATTCCCCACATAACAACAGAGGGATGGTTCATGCAGGCTTCAACGTAATCTCTCATGTAAAAGTCTGCAGCAGTTGCGATAACATACATACCATACTGGTCGCAGAGATTCAGGAACTCATCAGATAAAGGCATTCCGTCAGCTATAACACCGTTTATGCCGGCACGTTTCATAAGGATGATGTCCTGGCGCATACGGTCCTGCGGAACTGCAATACCGCCCTGGGGATCGAACTCATAGTATTTAACGAGCATAAGATTTACCCGGCGGTCATTAACATTGAGCTTGTCCTGAACGATCTCGGTAGTCCTGAATCCGAATCTCTTCTTCTTCGCGCAGATGACTTTTCCTTCCGAATCCATCACCTCGAAAACGATGTCGTACTGAACAGGCGTGCAGTCAGACCATTGAGCAACATCCAAAGCTACAAAGTCCGTGCTTGCTCTTGTCTCCTTCAACGCATCGACAACACCCACTACAGGCTCACTCTGCCCCTTGATGTTGACGAACGGGAGTTTATAAGGATCGTATTCAGCCCTGGCCTCAAGAAGCGATATGCGGACAGAATAAGGGATCATGTAATTTGTATGATTACGCATTGCAAAATCGACTTTGATCATGAAGTCGCCGTGAGGAACGCGGGATACATTCTCACGCACTGCAAGAGCATCCATTTTCGCGACTTCCAAAATATAAGCCGAAGGCACATATTCAAGCTTGATATGAAGATTGGAAAGTTCGAGCAAAGAATCTTCCACGATCATGACAGGTCTGAAGATACCAGAAAAACCGTAGTTCATCATGTCAAGAATGATATGACCGTTGTCATCTCTGTCATATCTGTTGACGATGATCGTTATCTGGTTAACTCCGGCTTTAACAAGACCTGAGATAAGAAGACGCTTTCTGGTAAACAGTGCATGTGAATTGCATAAGAGCTTGTCATTTATGAAGACCTTGAAACTTCCGCAGATACCTGAGGCCTCAAGATAAAGCGCTCTCTCGATCTCTTCGGGCTTAAAAACAACGGTCGTCCTGTAAATGCCTACTTCGTCATCGTCAGAACCGACAGACTTGAGCACATACTTGTCACTTATCGTCTCCTCTTTGCGTGCTGCGTTCTCAAGAAGTCTTATAGGGTAATCGTAGATAAGGTTCTGCGGCAGACCGAAGCCTTCTGTCTGCCATGTTGAAGGGCAGTTGATGAGCGGCCATTCGGAATCATCGAAGGATGTGTTCATAACACCGAACGGAACTTCAGACTGTCCATTGGCAAGATAGAACTTCCAGGTGTTAAGAGCCTTCACATAAGGAGATGCGACTTTGCCGAACTCCGGCATCTCGCGCTCGCTGAAAATATAGTCAAAAGAATCATAAGGCAAAAAGCCGTCATTCGAATATGTAAATTCCAAGACATGTACCCCCTTTAGAGTTTGTCCGATAATACTCTAGTTTGATTTTATCATTTTAAAATAAAGACAAAGTTTCAGGAGCGTTACAAAAAAGAAGTAATTCTGTGGTAAAACTACGGTTTTTCAGGTCAGGGATCAGTACTTTATCCCGCCGACATACCATTTGCCGTCAATCTTAACAAAATAGACGTGTGCATCAGTGGGAAGCACCTCAGGCTCGTCAGAACCCCAGTACATCTCCATCCACTGCTCTACAAAGACTTCCATGTACACGACATCTTCGGAATAAACGATACAGTCACGAATCTCCTCATTATGGATCGAAACGTTTCCGTGCTTGGTATAAACAGACCTTGAATTCTTAATGTAACTCAGGGTTTTGCTCTTGCTCGGAAAATATTTGTCGAGCGCATTTTCCTTCGTGTCGCACGATACAAAATTGGCAAAAGTCGAAGCAAAAGAGATCGCGAATTCCGACAACTCATCGTATTCATCAAAATCTTTAACAAAACCAACAGAATACGAACCGGTATTCTCATCATAAACACAATCGCATGAATTGCCCCTGAAATCTTTTGCAGTTACTTCAGGCTCTTTATATAAGCCTTTGACCAGATAACTTGCAGTTCCCGGAACAGTTGCATACGGTTCCACGTATTGATTTAATTCAGATTCAATCACCGGTTCCGAATATTCTTTTTCCGTAAGCTCGATCCCGTTGACATAGATTTTGAAAGTCTCAGGCGCGGTTATTTTCGCTTCATAGACAGGATCGGTATAAAACTCCAGTGAGCCCTCTTTCCACGACTTGAATCCGTAAGGAAGATTAGATGTTTTTTCTTCCGCAAGACCAACCCTGGCAACGATCAGGCCGTCATCTGTTTTTATATAATATTCGGGCGCGCTTTCAGTCGAATTCTCGGTCTCGGAATAGATGAAGCTTTTTTCAACGATAAGCGATCTCACATAATCCTCTATGACCGATTCATCCTCAAAAGCGCTTATCTGCGGCTTTTGCGTCATGTTTTCCAGAATATAGCCGACATCATGTTCATTGAACCGCTGTGTGATCAGTTCAGCCGTATGATAAGGCAGCGAGTCCTGATACTGCGATTCGTATTTTCCTGCAAAATCATTGAACCTTAAAAGGAACCATGCAATGATTCCTGTGATAACAACAAGCCAGCAAACTAAAAAGACGAGGAAGAAATTAAGCTTTCCCTTCCCGCCTTTTTTCTCAGTGTTTTTATCTATATCCGGTTTGTTTCCTGAAGATCTCATTTATGTCACCGGTGACTGTTCATCAGCAGAAGAATCGCTGTTCTGCGGCAATATAATGAACGCTGAAGGCATCTGGCGTGATACTCTTACAGATGAGCTTGATACGAGTTCATCATCGTAAAGCCACATTGCAGATGACATTCCTCCGTCAAGATTAGCAGCGTTGACTGCTCCGAAGTCCTGCATAACCTTGATCAGGTCAGCCATCGTGGCTCCCATCGAGGATGTCTTTCTTCCTTCAATAACAAGGAACAGCATTGCTCCGTCTCCTCTCTGCCCTATTGCCGTTCTCGGATTAAGACCGCTTCCGGACCCGCTGTAATCAGCCGCAACGCCGTTTACTATGAGCGCGGGGCCAAAGGATACTGCGTCTCTGACTCCGATATCCAGAGCATGCTGAGCAGTCATTGTACCAACTACGAGCACGTTATCTTCAGTCATTCCGTAAACTTCATAAGTTCCGCCGGGGCTGCCCATCCGCAGCTTTCCTTCGGAGATAACGATTCCTTCAGGCCATCCGCCTATACCCATGCCGTTAGCATCTTCATACTTTCCGCCGTTGATACCGCCGACACCGTCATACTTATCGATCAGCTCCTTAAGGGTAAGACCTGCTCCGTTATGGTTGTAGTTATCAATAGTCGCAACCATGACCCTTGAAGGATCATAGATAACGAGCATCTTTCCGTGATACATCGGGCCTGATACATCATGCACTTCGATTCCGTCGCCGTCTGGATCGAGCTCGTTTACTGCAGAGGTTCCGGCATTCGCTTTTTTATTTTGTTCAGCTGCCATAGCATTAACGAGAGTAATATCCGTGATCTCATCAAACGCTTTGGTCTGATTGCTGTTCATTATCTCTTCTATCTCTTCATCGGTAAGGATCCACTTGGCAAGGATACCGCCGGCAGAAGACTCCATGACCGAAGGAACGAACTGGTCTCTTAAATGCGGAGAAGGCCCCTTCATAATTATCCCGAGGAAAGTGTAAAAGCCTGCAAGAACGATCACAAGAGTGCATACAACTGTTGTAAGGATCCTTCCAAGACAGACAAGAGTAAACCTTACAGCCTTTTTGGCAAATACCCTGTTCTGCTCTCTTTTAAGCTCTGCTTCAGCTCTTTGACGCTCTCTTTGCTCGATCTGTTCGGAAACAATATCCCTTCCTGCTTTTGCAGCAGCAGGCTCGGCCTTCTTGATCGGCCTTTGTGCAGGTCTTGATGCCTGAGGTCTTGTGCTTCTGGGAGAAGGGTTTTTAACTATCTCGATCTTATGATCATCGGATTCTGTCCATGCATCAGGTCTTGTTATTTCATATCCCGTAGTGCGGTCGTCAGCAACACGTCCGCTCCCTGCAAGAACCTTGGGTCTTGCGGTTATCTCGACCCTGCGCTGATCCGATATCTCGACCATACGGTCTATCACAGCCATGCATTCTTCTTTGGACATGCCCTTCATGCGGACCATCAGTTCTTTCCGCTTTTCGGGGGCAAGACCTTTTACGATCTCCTGGAATCTGGCAATTCTGTCGGGCTCCATAAACACCTCAAACTATGGCAAAATCGTATTTTTCCATGACTGGACATTTTGGAGTATAGCATAAGGATCCCTTGGTAAATCCGCACGCGCGCGCAATGTCAACAAACTGTAATATGCCTGATATTACAGCTTTTGTAACAGTGTTATCCCTGTTAAGATATCAGCGGGTAACTCCGATTATCTTCGGAACAAAACCTATAACAAAATGGATAATGATGCTTCCGTAAACTGACTTGGTCTTCTCATAAAGATATCCGGTCACAACACACAATACTGCTGCTCCGAACATCATCGGGAGATCGTATCCCATATGGAGCACGAAGAAGAACAGCGCAGTCATCCAAACTGAGAAGTGTCTGTTGTACTTCTTGCATGAAGCGGTGATATTATCCTCAACGATCCCCTTTACGAAGAGTTCCTGCAAAACGGCACTTATAGGATAGAACCAGCGCATATAAGTTCCGAGATAAAGACCAAACCACGGTCTTGCGGCAATCTCGGGGAAAAGCTGATTCTGAACGAGACGAATGATAAAAAGAGCAGCCACCATTATCACGCTCATGATACCGGCAACGATAATATCTTTTTTAAGTCTCTCTTTTCCGGGTTTAAAGCACTCAAAATGTATCTTGAATTTTGTGAATACCGCAAAAATGATCGAAAGGACCAGCAGATAGCATTCCATGACACGAGTAAGGATATACGCATTGTCTTCGACAAGCGGTGCTCCCACTGCATGAGGAAATATCTTTATAACTACGACCTGACATGCAACGGCTGTCAAAAGAAACAGCGTTGTCGCAAGAGCCGGTGTCAGTCTTTTCCTAATCGTCATATCATTTTTCCTTTATGTAAAAAACTCTCTCTTTTGCATCTATCTTAAGCAAAAGAAAGAGTTTCTAACGCTTTTGGTGCTCAGAGACAGAATCGAACTGCCGACACGGGGATTTTCAGTCCCCTGCTCTACCGACTGAGCTATCTGAGCAAGAATTAAGCCGAACACCTGTTAAAGTATCCGGCTTAATGTAATGGCGACGCAGAAGGGGCTCGAACCCTCGACCTCCAGCGTGACAGGCTGGCATTCTAACCAGGCTGAACTACCGGGTCCTCCCATTGGTGCAACGTACAGGGCTCAAACATGTGACCGTCTGCTTGCAAGGCAGATGCTCTCGCAGTTGAGCTAAGCTCCAGTTAGCCACACCTTTGTTCAAAGCGCGTATGAATTATAAAACA
>JAEEGL011818357.1_pt1 | contig 38323 bp, 38 predicted proteins | sample 9134231 | NCBI WGS metagenome assembly JAEEGL01 (sample SAMN16246548, study PRJNA631951) | gut metagenome | biome: gut microbiome; feature: rumen; material: fiber-attached | host: Bos | place: Iran: Karaj | collected 2018-10
AGAAGAAGAGCCAGAAGGAAGCCCTCCTCCAGCAGTACGGTTCCCTGCAGGAAGGCAAGAAGGCCGGTGAGCAGGATTACATCGTGGCCGATATCGAGAACGAAGGTCACAAGGCCGAGGGCGTGTACGTTTCCGTCGCCCATGTGGATGAGGCTGCCCGTGGCGCCTTCATCGGCAAGAAAGCTGGAGACAAATTCGAGATCAACGTGAACGAGGCCTTCACCAACGAGACCGACCGTGCCGCCATGCTCAAGGTAGAGAAAGAGCAGCTGGCCAGCCTCAATCCCATGTTCACCTTCACCGTGGTGAATGTGAAGACCTATGTGGCCGCCGAGGAAAACCAGGAGACCTACGACAAGATCTTCGGAGAAGGCGTGGTGACCACTCCCGAGCAGTTCGAGGAGAAGGTGACCGAGCGCATCAAGGCCAGCCACGAGCAGGAGGCCAACTACCGCTTCGGTGCCGATGTTCGCAAGTACTTCGTGGAGAAGGCCGCCCTGGAGCTTCCGGAAGCCTTCCTCAAGCGCTGGCTGGTATACGCCAACGAGGGCAAGTTCTCCGCCGAGCAGGTAGAGAAGGAGTTCCCGTCCTTCATCGAGGACTTCAAGTGGCAGCTGGTCCGCGGCTACCTCATGCAGAAGTTCGGCCTTAAGGTGACCAAGGAAGACCTCCAGGCCGCTGCCGAGAGCTTCGTAGCCTACCAGTACGCCATGTACGGCATGGCCAACGTGCCCGAGAACATCATCAAGAGCTCTGCCGAAAACGTTCTCCAGGACCAGAACCAGTTCCGTCGCCTGGAAGAGCAGTGCGAGGACAACCTCACCATCGCCCGTGTCCGCGAAGAGGTCACCCTCCAGACCAAGAAAATCTCCCAGGATAAGTTCCGGGAGTTGAAATAAACGACCTCATCCCGGGCTTGGCCCGGGATCTCATGCTTATGAAAGAATTTGACAAGTTTGCAGTGAAGGGAAGGGGCATCAGTTCGATGACCCTTTCTCGTTATACGTCCATCCTGGACGGGTACATTAATCCTACCATTACGGAAGAGCGCAAGCTGAACGTGGCTCAGATGGACGTGTTCAGCCGCCTCATGATGGACCGCATCATCTTCCTGGGCGTGCCCATTGACGATGACGTGGCCAACATCATCCAGGCCCAGCTGCTGTTCCTGGCTTCGCAGGATCCCAATGCCGATATCACCCTGTACCTGAACACCCCCGGCGGGCAGGTGCACAGCGGCCTGGGCATCTACGACACCATGCAGCTGGTGCAGCCGGACGTCGCCACCGTGTGCACCGGCATGGCCGCCTCCATGGGCGCCGTGCTTCTCTGCGCCGGCGAAAAGGGCAAGCGCAGCGCCCTGCCGCACTCCCGCGTCCTCATCCACCAGCCTCTGGGCGGCGCCCAGGGCCAGGCCACGGAAATCCTCATCGCCGCCAAGGAGATTGAGAAGACCCGCACCGAGCTCTTCAACATCATCGCCTCGCACACCGGCCAGAGCCTCAAGAAAGTATCGGCCGACGGCGAACGCGACTACTGGATGACGGCCGAGGAAGCTAAGGCCTACGGCATGGTGGACGAAATTCTCAGGAAAAGAGAGAAATAATGGCTAAGAAAACCCAGGGCCACCATTGCATGTTCTGCGGCCGCTCCGACGCCGAGGTCCCCTTCCTCCTGCAAGGGATGGACGGGTACATCTGCAGCGATTGCGTCAAGCTGGCGGCGGAATACGTGGGGGAGATAGAAGGCAAGGGCAAAGCCAAGTCTTCCGCCGCTGCCCCCAAGCTGGGGAAGTGCCCCAAGCCGGCCGAGATTAAGGAATACCTGGACCAGTACGTCATTGGCCAGGACCGGGCCAAGAAAGTGCTGGCCGTGGCCGTGTACAACCACTATAAGCGCCTGCAGCACAACCTGATAGACAAGGCCGATGACGGCGTGGAGCTGGAGAAGAGCAACATCCTGCTGGTGGGCCCCACCGGCACGGGAAAGACGCTCCTCGCCCGCACCATTGCCAAGCTGCTGGACGTGCCCTTTACCATCGTGGACGCCACCGTGCTTACGGAGGCCGGCTACGTGGGAGAAGACGTGGAGAGCATCCTCACCCGCCTGCTCCAGGAGGCCGATTTCGACCTCACCAAGGCCGAGCGGGGCATCGTGTTCATCGACGAGATTGACAAGATTGCCCGCAAGAGCGACAACCCCTCCATCACCCGCGACGTTTCGGGCGAAGGCGTGCAGCAGGCCATGCTCAAACTGCTGGAAGGCAGCATCGTGAACGTTCCGCCGAAGGGAGGCCGCAAGCATCCCGAGCAGGAGTTCATCCACGTGAACACGCAGAACATCCTGTTCATCTGCGGCGGTGCCTTCGAAGGGATTGAGCGGCACATTGCCCTGCGCAAGAATACGCAGATTATCGGCTTCGGCGCTGAAGAGAAGCAGCGCATCGGCAAAGATAATTTGCTGGAATATGTGGATGCCATGGATCTTCGGGCCTATGGCCTTATTCCGGAAATTGTCGGCCGCCTGCCGGTCATTACCTACCTGGACCAGCTGGACCGCGATTCCCTGAAGCGCATCCTTACTGAACCCAAGAATGCCCTTCTTCGGCAGTATGAGAAGATGTTCGAACTGGACGGCATAAAGCTGGAGATTGAGCCGGAGGTATTGGATATTATTGTAGACACCGCCCTCAAGAACAAGCTGGGCGCCCGCGGACTCCGCAGCATTTGCGAGAGAGTGATGGCCGATGCCATGTTTGAGGCCCCATCGGCCCAAAAGAAAACTTTCAAGCTGACAGCGGATTACGTACGCCAGCGCTTGGTGGATTAAAAAATCCTTTGTATCTTTGCGGGCTTTAAAAAGCGAGCGACGCTTTTTGGTGCAATGGGGTGCTTGAAAAAGAGCACTGAGTAACACATTTTATTTATTAAAACAATGAAGCATTTTACGCTTAAAGGCGAAATCCGCCAGAAAGGTAACAAGGCCGTCCTCAAGGCCTTCCGTGCCCAGGGTCTGGTTCCCTGCAACCTCTACGGTGCCGGCATGGAGAACATCCTCTTCACCGTTAACGAGAAAGAGCTCAAGGGTCTTACCCACACTCCCGCTTCCTACATCGTAGACCTGGAACTGGGTGGCAAGAACTACACCGCCGTTGCTCACGAGTATCAGTGGCACCCGGTAGACGACAACTGCCTCCACGTTGACTTCCTGTCCGTGAACGAGAAGAAGCCCATCGTGATCTCTGTTCCCCTTAACATCACCGGTCACCCCAAGGGTGTGCAAGCTGGTGGTAAGTTTGTTCAGAGCTCCCGCGCCCTCAAGGTTTGCGGTCTCATGAAGGACCTCCCGGATCAGCTGGACATCGACGTCACTCCGCTGGAGCTGGATAAGAGAATGGTAGCCGGCGACCTCAAGTTCGAGGGCCTGCAGATTGTCTCCGACAAGAACACCATCATCTGCTCCGTGAAGACCACCCGCGCCATGCAGCAGGCCGCTCAGGAAGCCGCCAAGAACGCTGAATAATGGGTGCTACCTACCTGGTAGTTGGGCTGGGGAATATTGGCGCCGAGTACGCCGGAACCCGCCACAACATGGGATTTATGATATTGGATGCCTGGGCTCAGGCATCCAATGTCCTTTTCAAGACCGACCGCTACGGAGACGTGGCCGAGGTGTCTTGGAAGGGCCGCTGGTTTGTGCTGCTCAAGCCGTCTACGTATATGAATCTTTCCGGCAAGGCGGTCCGGTACTGGATGCAGCAGTTGAATTTGCCGCTGGAGAATCTGGTGGTGATTTCCGACGACCTCAATTTGCCGTTCGGAACGTTGCGAATGAGGGCCAACGGTTCCTCCGGAGGGCACAACGGCCTGGAAAACATTGCCGAAATGCTGGAGACCGAGCAGTGGGCCCGCATCCGTGTGGGCATAGGCAACAACTTCTCCCGCGGCGGCCAGATAGACTTCGTCCTGGGAGATTTATCGGCCGAAGAAAAGGAGCAGATTCCTTTGATGGCCGATAAGATAGTCCGCGGCATGAAGGACTTCTGCACCCTGGGAGTCCAGCGCGCCATGAACACCGTCAATGCTAAGCCTGCCCCGCCGAAGCCCGCGCCCGCTGCTGCGCCCGGCGCGCCCGGCATGCCCGGCCCCTCAGCGGTGCCCGCCTCTTCCGCCTCTTCCGCCGCGCCCGGCTCGGCTGTGCCTTCCTCCATGCTCGGCTCTTCCGTCGCACCCGGCTCGTCTGCCCCTTCCTCCATGCCCGGCTCTACCTCCGCGCCCGGCTCGGCTGCCCCTTCCTCCATGCCCGGCTCTTCCGCCGCGCCCGGCTCGGCTGCCCCTTCCTCCATGCCCGGCTCTACCTCCGCGCCTGGATTGGCTGCCCCTTCCTCCATGCTCGGCTCTACCTCCGCGCCTGGATTGGCTGCCCCTTCCTCCATGCCCGACCTGATCGGGCATCCCGTCCCGTCCCCTCATTCCGGGCTTGACCCGGAATCTCCGGCCACAAACGGCCAATAATCCTCCTCGGAAATGCCTGAATGTTAATTTTTTTCGAAAATCTTTTTGTTTTTTGATTTTTTTGGCTAACTTGCAACAAAGTTTGCACAACAATTTTTACAAACCAATAAAACACAAACAACCATGAAAGAGCTTTTGGAAAAGATTTACGCTGAGGCCCAGGCCTTCGGTAAGGATGCTGCTCTGCAGATGAACAAAGGTAACAAGGCCGCTGGCGCTCGCGCCCGCAAGGCTGCCCTGGCCCTCATGAAGGACCTCAAGGAATTCCGCAAGGTTTCTGTAGAAGCTTCCAAGTAAGCAAAACGAACAAAAAAATCAAAAACGTTGCAGATTTTTCAAAAATCTTGCAACGTTTTCTTTTTTCCTGCATCTATATTATAGGTTTAGGTTTTAGTACACGTCAAAAGAACCGGTTTCAACAAGCTTGCTTTTGAACCCGGTTCTTTTGTGTATATACGCCACCTCCCGTCCCCAGGGCGTGAAATGGAAATCATTAACACTGAACACTTTACGCAAATCCTCCTCCGCGTTTTCGGAGGAGGATTTGCGTAAGTCATTGTTCCTGAACTACTTCTATTTCACGGGCCCAAGGAAGAAAAGGGTGGGGGAGCGCAGTTTACATTGTCTAACCATCCCCGCTGCGGTTAACGTCCCATTCTTTGGACCGTTAACCTCAAAAACCGGCATTTTCGCGGTTAACGTCCCACTTTATGGGACGTTAGCGTCAATTCGGACTGTCGGGGGGATGGAAAAAGGGCAGCGCCGCCTCGGTAACGAGGCTCGGCGGCTACAGATCAAAGGTTGCGCGAGCTCTGATAAAAGGCTCGCGCAACCTTTGTCTTTTGCCCGTGGGTGGCCGGAACCAGAAACAACGGCAACAGGCAACCGCTCCGTGAGCCCTTTAACGGAGCTCGCGGAGCGGTTGTCCTGTAGCCGCCGGATATAGTATACTCCGGCGGCGGTGCCTCCTCTTAACCATAATACGCGCGAAAATCAATTTAAGATCCTCGAAGTACGGGATCTTAAACATAATATGGGCCGAAATCGATTTAAGATCTGCGAGGTGCGGGATCTTAGCCATAATACGGGCCGAAATCAATTTAAGATCCGCGAGGTTCGGGATCTTAACCATAATACCGGGCAAAAACAATTTAAGATCCGCGAAGTGTGGGATCTTAACCATAATACGGGCCGAAATCAATTTAAGATCCTCGAGGTGTGGGATCTTAACCATAATACGGGGCATAATCAATTTAAGATCCGCGAAGTGTGGGATCTTAAACATAATATGGGCCGAAATCAATTTAAGATCCTCGAGGTGGGGGATCTTAACCATAATACGGGCCGAAATCAATTTAAGATCCTCGAGGTGGGGGATCTTAACCATAATACGGGGCAAAATCAATTTAAGATCCTCCATGTGTGGGATCTTAACCATAATACGCGCCAAAATCAATTTAAGATCCTCCATGTGTGGGATCTTAGCCATAATACGGGCCGAAATCAATTTAAGATTCTCGAAGTGTGGGATCTTAAACATAATATGGGCCGAAATCAAACTAAGAGCGGTGCTCATCATTCCGGACTTGATTCGGGATATCTTACTTCCGGGGGTGGTGCTCCAGGATGGAGGAGTGCCAGGTTTGGGTGTCGATGTGGGTGTAGATTTCGGTGGTGAGGATGGATTCGTGGCCTAGCATTTCCTGGACTATGCGGAGGTCGGCGCCGTTTTCGATGAGGTGGGTGGCGAAGGAGTGGCGGAAGGTGTGGGGGGAGATCTCCTTCTGGATGCCGGCGGCCATGGCCTGGTCTTTTACCAAGTTGAAGATGGATATGCGGCTGAGAGGGGTCCCAAACCGGTTTAGGAAGAGATAATCTTCGTATTTGCGCTCCTTCGGATTGGGGCGGTCGGGGAGGTAGGCGCGGATGGCATCGGCCGCTACCTCGCCCAGGGGGACGAGGCGCTGCTTGTCGCCTTTTCCTATTACATTGACGAAGCCTTCGTCCAGGTAGACGTGCGAGATGCGCAGGTTGGCGGCTTCGCTCACGCGGAGGCCGCAGCCGTAGAGGACTTCGAGGATGGCGCGGTCCCTTTTGCCGAAGGGTTTGCGAAGGTCCACGGATTCCAGGATGCCCTCTACCTCGGCCAGGCTCAGGACCGCCGGGAGGTACTTGCCCAGCTTTGGGGCGTCCACCCGGTCGCAGGGGTTCTCCTTCACTTCTCCTTCCTCCACGCACCAGTCAAAATAGCTGCGGAGCGAGCTCAACAGCCGCGCCGTGCTGCGCTTGGAAAGCCCCTTCGAGGTAACAAATCCCAGGTATTCCTTAATCTGCTCACTTGTGACTTTTGCGGACTCGCAACCTACATGCTTCAGAAACTCCTCCACATCGTGGCAGTAGGATGTGACCGTATTGGGAGACATCCTGCGCTCGATTCTGAGGTAATTTCTGTAGTCTTTAATCATTCTAAATAGTCAAATGAGCAATAGAAAAAGAATAAAATATCCTAATGCTTGCAACCTATATAGTTGCAATCTTTCACAAATGTAACTTATTTTTTCTATATTTGTACTTATGAAGAAATTGCACATAGGGATTTGGGTCGTTCTTGCCCTGCTGGCCGCGACATCCTGTTTCAAGGATGCCGATTTTTCGCCGGTGTCGGGGGAGAGCGGGAGTCGCACCCAGCCGGGTCGTCTTCCCTCCGAGGAGACGCGGCAGGTTATGATAATGTATTCGGCCGGTTTCAACAGCCTGTCTGGGGCGCTCACTACGGACCTTCGGCAGATGGAGGAAGGATTTGTTCCTACGGCGCAATCCAGGGCAGACCATATTCTTCTGGTGCTTTCGCGCCATACGCATTCGGGTTACAGTACGCCCGTGGCGCCGGTACTTTATCGGCTTTATAAAGACAGAGAGGGCAATGTGGTGCGGGATACGCTTCTGCGGTGGAAGCCGGAGGACCAGGCCTGCGATCCGGCCGTCCTGCGGGAGGTGATGACGTTTGCCAAGGAAAAATTCCCCGCCAAAGGCTATGGTTTAGTCCTTTCTTCCCACGGATCGGGGTGGATCCCTTCCCCGGATGCTCTTGAGATTGAGGCTAAGTCCATCGGCCAGGATGCCGATACCGGGCAGGAGTTGGAGATGGACCTGCCAGATTTCGTGAATGCGCTGCCCTATAAGTTGGATTATATTCTGCTGGACGCCTGCTATATGGCGTGCGTGGAGGTGGCGTGGGCCTTGAAGGACAAAACCAAACTGGTGGGTTTCTCGCCCACGGAGATTATGTCCGACGGCTTCAACTACCTTACTCTGGCCGATCGCCTGCTGCGGTCCGAGCCCGATGCCCTGGGCGTCTGCACGGACTATTTTGCGCAGTACACGGACCCCAGGCAGGGCAGCCCCTACGCCTCCATCACCCTGGTGGATGCCGGTGCTATGCAGCCATTGGCCGATATCTGCAAAACCCTGTTCGAGCGTTATCGCGGGCCCATTTCCCGCCTCTCCAAAACGCAAGTGCAGCGGTATTTCCGCTGGAACCAGAACCCGCGGTTCGAGCATCTCTACGACCTCAGACACATGCTTCAACAGGCGGGAGCGACGGAGGCCGATCTGGCGCAGTTCGACGCCGCCCTCAAGAAGTGCGTCCTCTATGAAGCCCACACGGAGCGCTTCATGTCCCTGTGGCTCACCAATGTCTGCGGCCTGTCGGTCTACCTCCCCAGCTCGGGAGACGATGACCTCAATCAGTATTACATGAACCAAGTTGAATGGAATAACGCTACGGAATTGATAAAATGAAAGATTTTGTAAAGACTATGTTGGCGGTTATTTGTGCCTTTATTGTTATGGGCATACTCCGCTTTTTGTTTTTCCTTGTGTTTTTGGGCAGCGCGGCAGCCATGGGCAGCGGCACCACCGTCATTCCCAAGTCGGGCGCTGTGCTGGACCTCAATATGGCCGATTTCATGCTGGCCGAGCAGACCAACACCGAGCCCATTCCCCAGTTCTCCCTCATGGGCGGCATGACCACCAACATGGTGTCCGTGGGCGTCCTTGACGCCGCCAAGGCACTGGAAGCAGCCGCCAACGACCCCGCCATCCAATTTGTCTTTTTGCGGGCCGATTACGCCTCCGGCGGCTTCGCCCAGATAGAAGAATTCCGCAAGGCATTATCGGCCTTCCGGGCCTCCGGGAAGCCTATTCTGGCCTATACGGAGTCTCCTTCCAATGCTTCTTATTACCTCTCTTCCGTGGCCGATAAAATCCTAATGGGTAAGGCTCACGGCGGTACTTACAACCTTGTGGGCATTGCCTCTCAGCTTATCTTCCTCAAGGATATTTTGGACAAATTGGGCGTGAATGTACAGCTCATCCGCCACGGCAAATATAAGAGTGCCGGCGAGATGTTCATCCGCAACTCCTCTTCGCCCGAGAACCGGGAACAGAACCAGGTTATGATCAATTCTCTGTGGGCCGCTATGTGCGCCCCTATGGCCGCTGCCCGCGAGATTCCTGTGGATCGCTTCAACGAACTCATCGACAACCTCTCCTTCGTGGTTCCCGAAGACTTTGAGACGCACGGCCTGGTGGATGCACTCGTAGACCACGAGGAACTCCAGAAGAGACTCTGCACGCTGGCCCAGGTGGACGACATCAAGAAAGTGCATCTGGTGCCCCTGGCCGATTACGTAGAAGCCAAGGTTACCAACGGCACCTCCCGCGATCAGGTGGCCGTCATTTATGCCGACGGCGAAATCGTGGAAGGTGACGAGTTGACGGACGTGGCCGCCGACCGCTTTGTCCGCCTCATCGAAAAGGTTCACAAGGACAAGAATGTCAAGGCCGTCGTGCTCCGCGTGAATTCCCCCGGCGGCAGCGTCAGCGCCTCTGTGAAAATCCGCACCGCCCTGGACAAACTCATGGCCGATAAGCCCCTGGTGGCCTCCTATGGCGACTATGCCGCCTCTGGCGGTTACTGGATCTCCAGCGGCTGCCAGAAGATTTATGCCGATGAAACCTGCATCACCGGCTCCATCGGCGTATTCTCCATGATTCCGGAATTCTCCAAAGTGGCCAAGAAAGTGGGCGTGGGCATCGAGACCGTCGGGTCCAACAAGCACAGCGACATGCTGTCCCTGATGCGCCCCTTCGACGCCGATGAAACCGCCTACATGCAGGCCTCCGTTGAGGACATTTACGAACAGTTTGTGAAGCTGGTGGCTACCTCCCGCAACAAGACACAGGAAGAGGTGGACCAGATTGCCCAGGGTCGCGTGTGGGCGGCAGCGGATGCCTTGTCCATTGGTTTGATCGACGAAGTCGGCGGTCTTCAGGATGCCATTTCCTACGCTGCTGCGCTGGCCGATATGCCCAGTTCCGACGCCTATTCTGTAGTTGGTTACCCCACGCCTCCTACCTTCCTGGAGCAGCTTATGGAGCAGTTTGGCGGCAAGACCGAGGACGAGATTTCAGTCTTCCTGAACTACCAGCCAGGCAAGATGTACGCCCGACTACCATACAACTACGACATCCGATAAATCCTAAGCCTGGCACTCCGCCAGGCTTTCTTTTTTAAATCTTTTATTTTACAATCGTAGATTGTATAGTGCTTTTCTGCGAATAAATTGTTATATTTGTAAAGTTTATCCGAAGCAATACGGAAACAGGGCAGACTGCGCGCTTGCTGGGTCAGTGGCGCCTCTCGAAACAAGACACGTTTCACGCCCTTATGTTTTCTCCACCTGCGTCTATCCTCGCGGGTAGGGGGAATTAAAGAATTGTACCATCCTCAACCCAAATTTATGAAAAGATCCATCCTCATCACTGGCGGAGCTGGCTTCATCGGCAGCCACGTTGTACGTTTATTCGTGAACAAATACCCTGAGTATAAGATCATTAACCTGGACAAGCTCACCTATGCGGGCAACCTGGCCAACCTCAAGGATATCGAGAACAAGCCCAACTACCGCTTCGTGAAGATGGACATCTGCGACTTCGAAGGCGTGCTGGCCCTCCTCCAGGAGGAGCACGTGGACGGCATCATCCACCTGGCCGCCGAGTCCCACGTGGACCGCTCCATCAAGGATCCCTTCACCTTCGCCCAAACCAACGTGATGGGTACGTTGTCTTTGTTACAAGCAGCCAAAGCATATTGGGGCCCCTCCAATTACCTCATCCCGGGCTCTGACCCGGGATCTCCCGTAGAATGCAGATTCTACCACATCTCCACCGACGAAGTCTACGGAGCCCTGGAAATGACGCACCCGGAAGGCATTGAGCCTCCGTTTACCACCAAGGCTTCCAGCGGGAAGCATCATATGGCTTACGGCGAGCAGTTCTTTACGGAGGACCTCAAATACCAGCCTCATTCTCCGTACTCCGCCGCCAAGGCATCCAGCGACCATTTTGTGCGGGCTTTCCACGATACTTTCGGCATGCCCACCATCGTGACCAACTGCTCCAACAACTACGGGCCCTACCAGTTCCCGGAGAAACTCATCCCTCTGTTCATCAACAACATCCGTCACCGGAAACCGCTTCCGGTATACGGCAAAGGCGAGAACGTGAGGGATTGGTTGTATGTAGAGGACCACGCCAGGGCCATCGACGTGATTTTCCATCAGGGCAAGATCGCCGAGACTTACAACATCGGCGGCTTCAACGAGTGGAAGAACATCGACATCATCAAGGTGCTCATCAATACCGTGGACCGGTTGCTGGGACGCGCCGAAGGGGAGGATATGGATTTGATTACCTACGTCACCGACCGCGCCGGACACGATCTGCGCTACGCCATCGACAGCTCGAAGCTCCAGAGAGAGTTAGGCTGGGAGCCTTCCCTCCAGTTCGAGGAGGGCATCGAGAAAACCGTCCGCTGGTACCTGGACAACCAGGCCTGGATGGACAACGTCACCTCCGGTGACTACCAGAAGTATTACGAAGACATGTACAAAGGGAGATAGAACCTAATGTCTATTAGACCAGACATATATGATGCAATAGCAGCCGAGGGCTTTTCTTCTCGGGTGCTGGAATTGATAGATAACTACGTAAATGAAATTGTATATGGGACAGCAAGCTTTTCTAGATTCAATTTGCAAGAGCATGCAGGACTCTGCACGGCAGGTCCGGTGCTCATTGGGGCGTCCGTCGTCGCAGACTACGCGAGAGGAAGCTTTGAAGCAGGTTGCCATGCTGAAAGCGGCCAAGGAAGCTTCGCAAGCAACTTGCAAATAGACGCACTACAGGAAAAACTCATTGAGCAGTGGGCCAAGGCATCCCGGCTGTGGGTGGAAGACTCTGACGTAATCCTGTTGGAAAACTACGGGCCGATGATCGCTCAGGGAGCCGAAGCTAAGGTGTACTACCGAAACGGCTATGAATGTGATTGGGTTTACAAGAGATAGTGACGAGCTTTTCCGTATCATTCTTACCCAGCCGTATGTTAAGTGCCAGCGTCTGGCAACAAAACAAGAGATTGACGGGATGGTAGCCTCAAAAGGCTTTCAGGATAATTGGTATGGACAAGGTGTGAACTATGTGTCGGATCGAATTGCATTGGAAGATATGCACCCAGCCAACGTGTTCATTGATGATATTACAGGTAAGCCCATCTGTATTGATTGCGTTGTGAAGTTTGTTCAGAAATAATATTGCACAATAACTATAGATATGAAAATAGCAGTTGCAGGTACTGGATATGTGGGCCTGAGCATCGCCACTCTGTTGGCACAGCATCATGAAGTAATCGCTGTGGATGTTATTCCAGAGAAGGTGGAAAAAATCAACAAGAGAATCAGCCCCATCCAGGACGATTATATCGAGAAGTACCTGGCTGAGAAGCCGCTTAATCTTATTGCTACTCTGGACGGGAAATCTGCCTACAGAGAAGCAGACTTTGTTGTGATTGCCGCTCCCACTAACTACGATGCCAAGAAGAACTTCTTCGACACCTCCCACGTTGAGGAGGTGATCGAACTTGTACTGGAGGTGAACCCTAACGCCGTAATGGTGATTAAATCTACCATCCCGGTGGGTTACACCAAGAGCGCCCGCGAGAAGTTCTCTTATAGAGAGCGGCAGGCCGATGGCACGATGAAGGTCGTGGTTCCGAATATCATCTTTGCACCCGAATTCCTGCGGGAGTCTAAAGCCCTGTATGATAACCTGTATCCCAGCCGTATTATTGTTGGCTATGACGAGCCTGCTTTGGAGCAAGCGGCTCACAAGTTTGCCGAACTTATCAAAGAAGGAGCTATCAAGGATGATGTCCCGATTCTTTATATGGGGACCACCGAGGCAGAAGCTGTGAAACTTTTTGCCAACACTTACCTTGCCCTCCGTGTGAGTTATTTCAACGAGTTGGATACATATGCTGAGATGAAAGGACTGGATTCCCGGGCTATCATTGATGGCGTTTGTTTGGATCCCCGTATTGGAAGCCATTACAATAACCCCAGCTTCGGATATGGTGGATACTGTCTCCCGAAAGACACTAAGCAGTTGCTGGCCAACTTTAATGATGTTCCGGAGAATTTGATTAAGGCCATCGTGGATAGCAACAGAACCCGAAAAGATTTTATAGCTGATAGAGTGTTGGACCGTGCGGGTTATTACAGCTATACGGGCGTGAATGCCTATACTGCTTCGGAAGAGAAGGACGTGGTAATCGGCGTGTTCCGCCTGACGATGAAGTCCAACTCCGACAACTTCCGCCAGAGCGCCATCCAGGGCATCATGAAGCGCATCAAGGCCAAGGGCGCCCGCGTGATCGTGTACGAGCCCACGCTGGAGGACGGCACCACGTTCTTCGGCTCCGAGGTGGTCAACGATTTGGAGGTGTTCAAGCGCCGCGCCGATGCCATCATCGCCAATCGATACGACACTGTGCTGGACGACGTGAAGGAGAAAGTTTATACTCGGGATATTTTTAAACGGGACTAAAGCTATGTTTACACTAATCACATTACCCTATTCGCTGGACGCGCTGGCGCCGGTCATTTCCCGCCAGACCCTGGAGTTTCACCACGGCAAGCATCTGCAGGCCTATGTGGACAATCTGAACAAGCTCATCGCCGGAACCCCCTTCGAGGCCATGACCCTGGAGGAGATCGTGAAGAAGGCCGATGGCGGCGTCTTTAACAACGCCGGCCAAATCCTGAACCACGAGCTGTACTTCACGCAGTTCTGCCCTTCACCGTCATTGCCGGCCTCCTCTCCGTCATTGCCGGCCCCGACCGGCAATCTCCTCTCTCAGATCGAGAAACAGTGGGGCTCCTTCGACGCCTTCAAAACCGAGTTTGAATCCAAAGGCACTACCCTCTTCGGCTCTGGCTGGGTGTGGCTCCAGGCCGATGCCTCCGGCGAACTCTCCATCGGCCAGTACGCAGGCGCCGACAACCCCGTGGCGCATGGCCTTAAGCCTGTTCTGACCTTCGACGTCTGGGAGCACGCCTACTATCTGGACTACCAGAACCGCCGCGCCGCCCACCTGCACGAGCTCTGGAAGATTATGGACTGGAAGGTGGTTGAGGGAAGGTATTAGGTATCCCGTCTGAAGGAAGAGGGGAATGAGTCGGTTACAAAATGTAACCAACTGAAGAACCAAAGTGCAAAAAATGCACTTTAGATTGCACTTTAAGGTTCGTCATGCCCGACTTGATCGGGCATCTCTAAAACGAAATTGATACCTTTTATTCTGAGCGAAGAATCTTAATACCACAGTGTTATGGGAGTATATGAAGAACAAATAGTTCCTATCAAGATTTCCCGTCTTGCGGAATACGTCGCGCAAAAGAGACGTATTCCTTTGGACGATGCTCTTGCATATATATATGTCAACCCGTTATACCCCCGCCTTTATGACGAGGGCGCGAAATGGTGGTACTTGGGTGTCGAGGCTTTGTACGACGAGTTCGAAGATGCTCGAAAGAAAGCGTCAAAAGCGATCTTGCCGGAGCAGTTTGAGTTTTACACATATACCATGGAGAACTATGCTCTTGCAAAAGGGCTTTCCGGTCTTCAGGCGTATGCCTTATTTAAACGTTTTGAGGTGGATGATTACCTCATGGACCATTATGATCTGCTTCATACCCAGGGAACTGGTTATGTGATGGACGAGATTGACCGCTTTATCCAGAGGAGGAAGAGAAGATGAAACTGTATCATGGCTCGAACGTCGAGGTTCGCAGACCCAGTCTTAGGCTTGGCCGAAAGAATACGGACTTTGGCCGAGGCTTCTATACCACGACCCATGCCGAGCAGGCCGAGCACTGGACGTCCATCAAGATGGACAGGGCAAAAATCGGTCGTCGAATGGTCTCTGTGTACGAGATTGACGATACCCTGTTGACGGATCCTCAATTGAAGATTCGTGAGTTCAACGGACCGGATGAGGCCTGGCTCAATTTTGTGGTTGCTAGTCGTAAGGGAGTAGAACACGACTACGATTTAGTATTTGGCCCGGTGGCCAACGATAAGGTTTTCACTGTCGTCAACCTATACGAAAGCGGCGTCCTTGACGCCCCCGCTGCCATCGCCGAGTTAAAAGCCTACAAGACCTACAATCAGCTCTCCTTCCACACCGCCCGCGTAATCCATGCGCTCAAGTTTGTCGAGAGTTACGAAGCAAAAGATGTATAACGTCATGCCACAAGAAGACCTTTCCGCGAGCTTCCACAGCTCCACCGAAACCCTGAGCAACCAGGTCCGCTATGTAAACTACAGCCTCATCGCCGTGGTATGGCTGCTCGGCGGCAACGCCGTCTCCGGCCTCATGACTAACGGCAACGGCCTCATCCTGCTGTTCATCCTCCTGTCGCTGTTCCTGGATTTGTGCCAGTATATCTGGAACACCGTCGCCATTTTCTGCTACCAGATGTGTTCGAAAAAGCGTGTTCATAGAAGCATGAGAACATCCGGACCTGTGTTTTACGAGCTGGATCCTTCCGCCAAGCCGGAAGAAGCCCCCGCCAAAGAGCCGATGTTCATCACCATAGGCGGCGCCGTCTTCTTTTTCGCAAAGCTCGCCGCTTGCCTTACATCTTGTGTGATGTTGGCTGTTCGTTTATTACATTGAAGTTTCAGGACTTTTCTTGATATAGCTGACAAAGGTTCTTTTCTATTCGCAGTTTTTCAAGGACCTTTATCTTTCTCCATGTAAAGAGAAGATATTACAAAGCAATGCATTTCACCGTTGTTTGGTGTTATATAGTTTAAAATGAATATGAGAACACAAACTACAGAGATTCAACCCGGAATCAAGCCCAATCTGGATTTGGGGAAACTGCAACCAGTGGAACTGAGGATAGTGAATTACTTATCCGAGCAGTATTGGTATGTGACGCGAATTGAACAGTTATCTTTCTCAGGAAGTCAAATTAGGGTTGCCCTTATTAAACCGGTTGATTACATCACGCACAGCTTTAATTTGTTGCGTGAGGTGATTGTTGTGTTCAGCTCCTATAATACATTCGAGCCTAGGGCTTTGGAGGCAATTGAAAAACTTGATATCCAGAATATCAGAACAGAGGAAATCTGCAGTATTGTAGTTAGTAGAGATGACTCTGTCGCTGAGAAAGTAGCTACTTTTTTGAAATCGAACCAAGAATCCCGGGTTATTGTCCCGTTTACTTATTCTGAACTTTCATCCGCTAATGATCAGAACTTCTTTCTTAATAGATTAAGGGATGAGTTTTATAGCAGAGATTTGTTTGATATTCAGAATCCATTACGACGAGATTTGTTTTTCTTTGGTAGAAAAGAGTTTGTCAGCTCCCTTGTAAATAAACATCTTGCTGGAGAAAATGTTGGCTTGTTTGGACTTCGTAAAACGGGTAAGACTTCTATCTTATTCAGCGTCATGCGATCTTTGGATCGAAAAAAGAATCTATCGGTTTTTATCGATTGCATGACTCTTCACATGAAAAGATGGAATGTGGCTCTATTTACGATAATTGAATGTGCCAGAGAAGCTAGTGGAATAGGGAAAAGTAAAATCCACCTCCAGGAACAATATACTCCTGAGAATGCAGCAGATTTCTTCCTTGCGGATATCAAGAGCATTTATACAGAGAATAGTCGAAGAAGTATTCTTTTGTTTTTTGATGAAATTGAGAATATCACCTTTGGTACGTCTGCGAGTAAAAGTTGGCGGGATGGAAATGATTTTATTCTGTTTTGGCAAGCAATACGCAGCGCCTACCAGAAACTAATGGACAAAAAGGTGTTTACTTTTCTTGTCGCGGGGACGAACCCGAGATGTGTTGAAGTGGCAACAATTAATCAAATAGATAATCCAATTTTTTCCCTTTTCTCTCCGCAGTACTTGATCCCGTTTGATTTTAGCCAGACAAAGGAGATGGTTGATAGACTGGGTGGATATATGGGATTAGTTTTCAAGCCAGAGGTTATTGCTTTGTTAGTTTCTGATTTTGGCGGACATCCGTTACTAATGAGGCAAATGTGTAGCTTTATTCATCGAGAAGTTGGTTCTGCCCGCCCTGTTACGATAGACAAGTTCCTGTACCAAGAGAAGAAAGAAGCCTTCTATTCTAGCGATAGTGGTTTCATTCGCTATGCGAGAATGATTCTTGAAGTATTAGAGACTTGGTATTCAGAAGAGTACTCATTACTTGTTCATCTTGCCGTCGGAAACACTGGGGATTTTGAAGAATATGCTAAAGAAGTACCCGAATATGTTGCTCATCTTTTACATTACGGGATTGTAGAGAAATGTAATGATGATAAGTATCATTTCAAAATCGAGGCGCTTCAAAGAGTCCTTTCAAATGAGAATAAGTACAAGAAGATTAATCTAAGCGAAGAAGATAAGAAGAAGGAAATCAGTGAAAGACGTAACGCGATAGAGCCCAAATTAAGACTTATTGTGAGACAACAATTAAAGGCATTTTTAGGTGAAGCTGCCGCAAAGGAGAAGGTTACTAAGGCTCTTTATGGAAAAGATGCAGATAAGCATGATGGTGATTCTTATGTGGATTTATTTGATCCAAATAAGAATAATATCCTTCTACTCAAGTTGTTTGAGCTAATTGAGTCGAATTATTCCTGCTTTATTCACGTCTTTGATACGAATCTGGAGATCTTTAAATCTAAGGCAAATTTGTTGAACTATTATCGTAAACCTGATTCTCATGCCGCGCCTATATCTGATGCGGACTTTGAATCATTCAGAGGAACCATGCATTGGTTTGAAGATAAAGTCGGTGATTTCTTGAATTAATTGTCATTTTGTGCTGGGCAGATGTTTTCTATTATATGATCATTCTTAAATTTTGGCGAGATATTTCGTTAGAAACAGTTGATGTATGAAAAGATTTAGAGATTTATTTATTAATTGCACTAGCCATAACGAGGCTCTGGCTCTTCTACATATAATTGAAAATGAGTGCAACAGTGAACCTTTCGTATTTAGTGAGGATGTAAGATCTCAGTACATGTCAGATGAAAGTATGACTCATATTTTAAGTTCTGTGTCGGGTACTCCAAGAAGCGTTCTCGTACTATTTGCACGAGATAAGACACTAAAAGTAATCAACATTGTTCCTTATATGCACTCTGTCTCTTCAATTGATAAGGATGACTATAATAGGATAGTTGAGGAATTTGGTAGAAAAATTACCCCGTTGTGTGAGGGGGATCATTACAGAATTGTCATATCTCCTGCTGAGTACAGAATACAGGATTTGATACCGCTGAGCTTTCAAGCTTTGGATTTATGGGTGCATTGTCCTGCCCCTCAGGCACCATTTCTTCATCCGAGCGATTTACATCTGTGGTTTGATTTCCTTATCGCTCTTGTCGAGAACAATGAGCAATTAATGTCTGGAGATCTTGAACTGTGGCTAAGGGAGGAAATGAAGTGGAGCGAAGAATTGATCGAGGAAACGATTCTTCATTTTGAGCACGATAAAGAATTATTAAAGTATTTTAATGAGCATTCTCGATAGTATTGGCACCATTGCAACTATAGTTTCGATAGTCCTAACCATACTAAATGGGCACTTTCTTTATAAAACCGATTGTATTAAGAAAGATATCTTTCTTAAAATCAAGGGCCTAGAGTTGTTGCCTTACGCTTCAAGATTTCATTCCGTCTTTAGTGATATATCAAAGAAAGCACTTCTCGAGTCTTGGAATAAGGCCGGTAAAGACGGTGAATTAATAAGTGACTTGACCTCGATATTAATTGATTATAGCCAAATACAATCTGCGGTTTCAGATGTAAATAGAGCTACTATCAAGGGAGAGATAGATACAGCCCATAACCTAATGGATGGATTCTCCGAAGGACACACATTAGCAAAAAATAGAGTGTTATCTGCTTTGAGAAAGATAGATGATCTCCTACAAAAGGAGGTTGATTTGTTTAAGTCCCATTAAGATACCTTCTGAGTATTAATCGAATCAGTAATCCTTGACAAGTGGTTGCTTCATTTTTTGCCCTATTAACGGATACTGTTGAGGAATTATACCATGACCCACCTTACCGAAAAAGAACATAACGCGCAAATGGCGGACATGAAGTCCTTCGACGAGCAGATGCCGTCTGTAGGAATCTTCTGGTACGATCCGCAGGATCATACCCTCTTTGGCGTGCGAAAGAAAGAGCTTACTCCCCGTGAGGTAGAGGAGGCGGCCGATAAGGGAAAGCCCTTCATCAACTATCCCACACTGCCCCGCCAAATTTGGGCAAAAGAGTATTTCCGTGCCCAGGCCAAACACCTGGACACCAAGTTCAAAGGAGATTATACCCAAGTCCCTCGCGGACGTGTAGCCTGGAGCGTAGATAAGTTCATCGTACTTGTTGGCCACTGGGCCGAACCCATCCAGGAAGAACTGACCGACTTAATAGAGAAAGAATTCGCCCTCCCGTACTTTGAGTTTGTCTTTGACGAGCAGTAGATCCTCGGTCACGGCTGGAGCGGCGACATGCCCGGAACAAGATAAAGCAAAAGCTTAACGCAAGTCATAGAAGACGCCCAAATACAACCTTCCTGCCCATGACTCCTAAAACCTATACCCCCTCCGAACTCTCCATCCTTGTGGAAGAATACATGACCCAGCAACCTTCCCAGTTCACCCTCAAGGGACTCTGTTCCTATATCGTTTACTGGGGGAAGGAAGACAACCGCCTCTCCAGCCATCAGCTGCCCCCCGAGCAGCATCAGACCGTCGGCCACATCCTGGAAAGGATCGTCCGCGATGGCCGCATTCGCCTGGCCGATGATGGCACGAAGTATATAAAGCAATAAGGCTGATAAAAACACAACCCGCAATCCGCTCAACGAGCCCAGACCAAGCGCGGAACAAGAAAGAAATCATAGTTTCATTTTAACTCAACACGAAACTATCACTCTATTATAATTAAGGTATAACATTGTAACTCTAACATAATACTATATGAAACCCTTCAAATTACTATTCCCCATTCTGATATGTAGCTGCTGCGTCAGCATGTTGGCCGCTCAGAAAACCCCGCCCCAGATTCTTGCTCAGACTGAAAAGGCAAAGGTCGTCCGAGAAGAAGGCCAGGATAAGCTCGTCTTAATTACGGGCCGAAAAACCATCTTTGACTCAAAAGAAGGCATTTCTAAATCTGCTGACATAGAGCTTCGCCTGGATGTCGAAGTATGGAACGCCTTGCTCGACCTTATCGATGCATCCTGGGACACGAAGCCTATTCAGATGAAAGCCCTTGATGGTTCGAATGTGGACGTTCAAAAGGCAAGAATCAATAATGATGCAGGGCTCATTTTTACTTCTGGCACCGCACATGTTGCGTTGGCTGATCGTGATGTTAAATCGCTGCTAAATCAGTCGCGTGAAGATGCTCGCAAGAATAATACTCAAATTGAGCAGTAGTTTTTGGGGCATAGCTCTTCTTAAAGAGATTATGTCTCCCATTTCGCGCCCAAACAGCTAAGTTGTGTTAATTCGAATAGCTTCTTAAGGTCTAGAATTCCACTTATTGGAGATTAGATCCGAAACAGAAGAGAACAAGTAATATAGAAATGACATCATTCAAAGACAATGGCAAACTGAAGCTTTTGATTATCGTAGGCACCCGCCCCGAAATCATTCGCTTGGCTGAGGTGATAAACAAGTGCCGGCAGTATTTCGACTGCTTGCTAGCGCATACAGGTCAGAACTATGACTATAACCTGAACGGTGTGTTCTTCAAAGACCTAAAACTGGCTGATCCCGACATCTACATGGAGGCTGTGGGCAACGACCTGGGCGAGACCATGGGCAACATCATTGCCAAGAGCTACCAGTTAATGGTAAAGCTGAAGCCCGACGCCGTGCTGGTGCTGGGTGACACCAACAGCTGCCTCAGCGTCATTGGTGCCAAGCGCCTCCACATTCCCATCTTTCACATGGAGGCAGGCAACCGCTGCAAGGACGAGTGCCTGCCCGAAGAGACCAACCGCCGTATTGTGGACATCATCTCCGACGTCAATATGGCCTACAGCGAGCACGCCCGCCGCTACCTGGCCGACACCGGACTGCCCAAGGAACGCACCTACGTTACCGGCAGCCCCATGGCCGAAGTACTCCACAACAACCTGGCCGAGATAAAGGCCAGTGATATTCACAAGCGCCTAGGTTTGCAGAAGGGTAAGTACATCCTGCTCTCCGCCCACCGTGAGGAGAATATTGACACCGAGAAGAACTTCCTCTCCCTGTTTAATGCCATCAATAAGATGGCCGAGAAGTACGACATGCCCATCCTCTACAGTTGTCATCCCCGTAGCCGCAAACGCCTTGAGGCCAGTGGATTCCAGCTCGATAGGCGTGTCATCCAGCACGAACCCCTGGGCTTCCACGACTACAACTGCCTCCAGATGAATGCCTTTGCTGTAGTTAGCGACAGCGGCACTCTCCCTGAAGAGTCCAGCTTCTTCACCAGCGTGGGCCATCCATTCCCCGCCGTGTGCATCCGCACCAGCACCGAGCGCCCCGAAGCTCTTGACAAAGGCTGCTTCGTGCTCAGCGGCATCGATACCAAGGGCCTGCTCCAGAGCGTCGATATCGCTGTTGAACTCATCAAGGATGGCAACCACGGCATTCCTGTTCCCGACTACGTCGATGAAAACGTCTCCACTAAGGTTGTACGTATCATTCAGAGCTATGTGGAAGTAGTAAACAAAATGGTTTGGCGTAAGGAGATTTAAGTATGAAGATACTTGTTACAGGCGCCAAGGGGTTCGTTGGTAAAAACCTCTGCTGGGCGCTCAAGAACATACAGGCTGGAAAGGACAAAACCCATCCGGGAATCACGATAGATAAGGTGTATGAGTATGATCTGGACTCTACACCTCAGGAGTTGGACACTTGGTGCAAAGATGCAGATTTTGTGTTCAATCTGGCAGGTGTGAACCGTCCCAAGGACCAGAGTGAGTTTATGACCGGCAACTTTGGCTTTGCAAGCACTCTGCTGGACACGCTCCGTAAGCACCACAACACCTGTCCCGTAATGCTGAGCTCCAGCCAGCAGGCCAGCCTCACCGGCCGTTTTGGCGATAGCGAATACGGCCGCAGTAAGAAAGCAGGTGAGGACCTGTTCCTCCAGTACGGCAAGGAAACCGGAGCCAAGATGCTCATCTACCGTTTCCCCAACCTGTTTGGTAAATGGTGCCGCCCCAATTACAATAGTGCCGTGGCCACCTTCTGCAACGCCTTTGCCAACGATCTTCCTTACACAGTGAATGACCCCAGTGTAGAATTGGAACTTCTCTACATTGACGACCTGGTAGACGAGATGATTGCAGCCCTTGAAGGCAAAGAGCACCACTGCGAGTTCAATGGCCTCGAAGAACTACCAAGAGCGGATGGTAGGTATTGCTACTGCACCATTACGCACCATGTAACTCTTGGTGGTATTGTCGAACTCTTGAAGAGCTTTGCCGATCAGCCCAAGACCCTCATGATCCCTGATATACCTGCAGGTAGTTTTGCCAAGAAGCTCTACAGCACTTTCCTCAGTTACCTGCCATACGAAAAGACCGCCTTCCCACTCAAGATGAACGTGGACGATCGTGGCAGCTTCACCGAGCTGGTACATACCCTCAATGCCGGTCAGGTGAGTATCAACATCTCCAAGCCCGGCATCACCAAAGGCCAGCACTGGCACAACACCAAATTTGAACAGTTCATTGTGGTGAAAGGCCACGGCCTCATCCAGCAACGCAACCTCAACGATCCCGAAGGCAAAGTGCTGGAGTGGAAGGTAGATGGTGACCACATCCAGGCCGTCCATATGCTTCCAGGTTACACGCACAACATCATCAACCTCTCAGAAACCGATGACTTAATCACCGTGATGTATTGTAATGAAGTGTACGACTCCAACCGCCCAGATACGTTCCTCGAACCCGTGAAATAATATTTAACATATAGTATTCGATTAATCTTTTACGATAATAGTATTATGTCATTATTTAAAGACAAAGTCCTCCTCATCACAGGAGGAACCGGTAGTTTCGGCAATGCAGTTTTAAACCGTTTTTTGAAGACAGACATTGGCGAGATCCGTATCTTTTCTCGCGATGAGAAGAAGCAGGATGATATGCGTCATGACTACCAAGCCCGTATGCCCGAAGTGGCCTGCAAGATTAAGTTCTACATTGGAGATGTGCGTGACAAAAGTACACTCAAATATGCAATGAAAGGGGTTGATTATGTGTTCCATGCAGCAGCTTTGAAACAGGTGCCCTCTTGTGAGTTTTTTCCGATGGAGGCCGTAAAGACTAATGTTATTGGTACTGACAATACTCTTGATGCTGCTATCGATGCTGGTGTCAAGTGCGTCATTTGCTTGTCTACCGATAAGGCTGCTTATCCCATCAATGCTATGGGTATCACAAAGGCCATTGAAGAAAAGATTGCCGTTGCAAAGAGCCGCCAAAGTGGTGATACGAAGATTTGCTGTACACGATATGGTAACGTGATGTGTAGCCGTGGTTCAGTCATTCCTCTTTGGATTGACCAGATCCGTAAAGGCAATCCAATCACATTAACCGAACCAAAGATGACTCGTTTCATTATGTCTTTGGAAGAGGCTGTTGACCTTGTGCTCTTTGCATTTGAAAATGGCAAGAATGGTGACATTCTTGTACAGAAAGCTCCTGCTTGCACCATCCAGACACAGGCAGAGGCTGTTTGTGAGTTGTTTGGTGGTAAGAAAGAAGAGATCAAGGTGATTGGAATCCGCCATGGGGAAAAGATGTACGAAACTCTTCTCACCAAGGAGGAGGCAGCCAAGGCCATTGACATGGGTAACTTTTATGCAGTTCCTGCGGACAACCGTGATTTGAATTACGATAAGTTCTTTAAAGAGGGAGATGTGAAACGTGTTTCTATTGAGGAGTTCAACTCTGACAACACTAAGCGTCTCAACCTGAAAGAAACAAAAGCAAAGATTGCTGGTCTGGAGTACATTCAGAATGAGTTGAATGGAACAACGAATGTAGTGAAGTAGTTTTCTCGCCCTCGATGCTGAGGTCTTTAAGTGGCTAAAGATAAGTGGGCAGAGCTACAGGAGTTCCGATCGACTATTGGTTTCAGATTATACAACTGGTCTTATTATCTTACTATCGATGCGTTGAATTAACGTGTTGTTGGTATTTTGACAATAATAGTTAATTGTTATCAATGAATATAGCATGTATAACTGTTTTCTGTAACGAACGGTTTAGGCTTGAGAATTGGATACGCTTCTATTCTGAGTACAAAGAAGATATCTCTTTACATATTATTGTTAATAATGGTGACGTAAAAGATACAGATCTTCTGCGTCAGTCCTTCCCTAACTCTGTGGTGCTGGAATCCGAGGGCGGTAATTTGTTAAAAGCTTATAATGTAGGAACAAGTTACGCATTAAATTATTCAGACGTAGACGCTATAATGCAGATTACTAATGATGTTAGATTCGAATCTGGCGCAATCAAGAAGTTATATGAACTTTTGTTTTCGGATGAGAAACTTGCTGTCGTTGGACCAGTACTATTAAAATCTGATTCACAGATAGTGGAATCATACGGTATTGACTACCAAGGATGGCGGCACTATAGGGGCGGAGGGCAAAAATACCCGTACAGTGGGCAGGATTTAGAGTCAATAAAGGAGATTGTTAGAAGAACCACCTACGTTCCAGCAGGAACTATTTTACAAAAACGTAGTGCAATCGAGAAGATGGGTCTTCAAGACGATGCTATGAATATGTATTGTGATGAGAGAGATATGTTCATTCGTTTGGACAAACTTGGATATTATGAAGCCGTAACAATCAATGCAAAAGCATGGCATCAACATATTAATCGACCCGGGTATACAAATAGAAGTTTATTTGCTCCATTTTATTCATCAAGAAATGGAATCTACCTTGTTCATAAACATGCCAATTTGTTTTGGGCGGCTCTTGAATCCGTTAGAGTTCTTCTCTATGAGTTCCTTTTGGTTTTCTACCATCTTATTAATAGGGAGCCAGAGAAGTTACAATTTGATCGGGCCGTAATAGCTGGAACGTGCTATGGGTTATTAAATATTATGAATTCTTTACCCCGGTGGTTAAGATAAATCTATAGATAGTTGTCGTTGTTTTGTGGTGGAGAAATAGGGGGGAGGTACCTCTCTTTGTCTAATCAAGAAAACGAATTGTTGGATGAATAGTTTGTTTGATAAGCTTTTAACAATGGATACTCGGTCAAAAGAGGCCGTGAAGAACATTGGTATGACCGTCGGAGCAAAATCCATTGGCATTGTATCCTCATTATTAGTGGTCCCTATGACGATAAACTATATTAATCCAACTCAGTATGGTATATGGATAACGCTTTCTTCCATTATTGGCTGGATTGCGTTCTTCGACTTGGGGCTAGGTAACGGATTTCGAAATAGATTTGCTCAAGCAAAGGCTGAAGGGAACCTCCTATTAGCAAGGCAATATTTAAGTACTACTTATGTCGCTATTTCCTCTATTGTTATTTTTGTTTTTATTACGGCAACAATAGGGAATAGCTTTGTTTCTTGGTCTGAGATATTGGGGATAGACAGTGTATACGATGCTGAATTATCTAAGATTTTCATTATATTATGTTGCTTCTTCTGTATTAATATGATTGCAAATATCTTTGGATCATTATTAAATGCAGATCAGAAACCCGGTTATAATTCATTGATACAGTGTGCTGGACAACTTGTATCAATTTTAGTTATTTTTATTCTGACAAAAACCACGGATGGCAGCCTAACTAATTTAGCAACGTATTTTGCTGGTGTCCCTTGCACGGTAATGCTTATATCTTCGATAGTTGCTTTTAAGTGGACCCGATATAAGGAGTACAGACCGAGTTTTTCTTATGTTAGAATTAATCTAATAAAGAAGATTCTTAATCTGGGAGTTCAGTTTTTCGTGATCTATTTGTGTCTGATTGCAATCTTCCAAGTTATTAATATTGTGATTTCCAGAGAATTCGGTCCAGAGTATGTGACGAAATATGATTTGGCACAGCGATACTTTAATGTCCTTTATATGGTAGTTAATATAGTATTAACGCCAATTTGGTCAGCATTTACTGATGCATACGCAAAAAGAGACATTTTGTGGATGAAAAAAGTGATGCGAACGTTAGAGTGTTTGTGGTTATTAGAAATAATTGCAGCTTTATTAATGGTGTTATTGTCGCCATTTGCTTACAAAATATGGGTTGGAGGTGCGGTAGACGTTCCCTTTGGGCTATCACTTTCTGTTATGCTTCTTGTAATTTGTCAGTCGTTTGGCACTATATATATGTCTATGATTAATGGAATCGGTGTAATACGACTTCAGTTAATTGTATATGTGTCATTTGCCTTAATTATATGGCCAATTCTATTATTTTCCTGCAAGATGGGAATTGAATATGTCGCATTAGGGCCCGCGCTCGTCTATATAGTACAAGGAATTGTCGGTAGAATACAAATGAAAAAGATACTTGGTGGGACGGCTCACGGGTTATGGAATAAATAATGTTTATTATGGATCTCTCTAAAGTTAAACTAATCATTTGGGATTTGGATGACACGCTCTGGGAAGGCACGTTGTCAGAGGGTGCTATAAAAGTCTCAACAGATATCATCGAGCTTGTAAAAAGGTTGAGCCGTATCGGCATTGTAAATAGTATATGCTCAAAGAATGATGAGGCTTCTGTTTTAAAAGAATTAAACAAGATAGGATTGTCATCATATTTCGTGTTTAATTCTATTAATTGGGAACCCAAGGGTAATCGTGTACATGGTATTATTCAAGAGATGGCTCTTAGGCCTCAAAATACATTATTCATAGATGACAACATTTCAAACCTAAAAGAAGTTGAGCACTATAATGATGGCATTATGGTTTCGGGCCCCGAGATTATTCATGATTTGTTTGAGTTCGCCTCTGAGAAAGATGACGGGAAAGATCATAGTAGGATTGATAGGTATAAACTGCTTGAGAAAAAAAGAGATTTCTCAAAGACGTTTACTTCTAATGAGGATTTTTTATTCGAGTGTGACATCAAAGTAAAGTTTAGCTACGATTGCCTAGAAAAAATTGAACGCCTTACCGAGTTGGTGAATAGAACCAATCAACTGAATTATACAAAAATACGAAGCACAAGGGAAGAATTAGTGTCGGAAATAAAACTTGCAGATAAATCAGGGTATGTCGAAGTTTCCGATAAGTTTGGCTACTACGGGATAGTGGGCTTTTTCTTGATTAAGGATAATAAGTTAATTCACTTTCTTTTCTCTTGTCGCACAATTGGGCAAGGAGTTGAGCAATATGTATATAGTAAATTGGGCTGTCCTCAACTAGTTATTGTGGGAGAGGTGGCTACAAAACTGGATAAGGAATCTATTCCGGCATGGATACATGAGAGTGATGATTTATCAAGAATGGATGATGGGGCTCAGGCAATAAAAGGACACTTCTTGTTCAAAGGACCGTGTGATATGAGCGGCATGGTTGGGTACCTGAAAATGGGTGATAGAATGCATACGGAGTTTACTTTTACTAACGATAATGGACATGTAATAGAGACTCATAACCACTCTGCACACATTTTAGCTAATTCACAATTAAATCAAAGTGAAATTAAGGATTTAGTCAATAGCGCGTTCTTCTTAGAGGATGATAATTTTAAAAGTATACTGCTCGATGAGATTTATGATGTCGTTTTTTTGAGCACCTTGATAGAGGGTATTTATGGCCGTTATAGATGTAAAGATACTGGGTATATTGTTGCATTTGGTCATTATAACTATCCGTTAACAAATAAAGATTATTGGTCAGGGTACCAAAATAATGAATACGTGTCTTATGGCTATAGTATTAATCAGAAGGACCTAGAAGAGTTCTCCAATCGGTATGATTATATTGGAAGGACCTCTCCAGAAGAGTACATCTCTTTTCTCAAAGAATTATTGCGTCTACTACCTCAGCAAACAAAAATATGTTTGATTTTGGGCTCCGAGATTCCATTTAATAATGAGCAAGAGGAAGTATACCTTGATCGTCATAGGTATCATGCTTTATTAAATAAGGCTATCAAGGAGTTTTCGAAGAAAGAAAGCAGAATAAGGTATATTGAGATAACAAATCATATTCATTCTCAAAAAGACTTTACGAATAATATTAATCATTATACTCCCAAAGTTTATTATTCCTTATCCAAAGAGGTTCTGAATGTAGTCAAAGAAGGGGGAAGTTTAAACGTATCTTTGGATTATGTTAGACTGTTTATAAAGTCTTATTTGCAACCCATGATACAAAGAATACTTCCGAAATGCATTTACGTAAAAATTAGGAATTTTTATCTTAATTGTTAACACTAATCTGATGAAAAATAATGGCTAAGAAGAATTGTTGTTGACTTTAATACCTAAAGCTGTGCGTGCTGATGGTAGAACAACGCTATTAAATAGACTATTTTGATTTAATGTTTATTAGATGAACTATAATTTAGCTGAGATTATTTGTAAAATAGTATCTATCCCAAAGAGTTGGTTTGTTTCTTACAGGTTAACGGATTTAAAAACAAGTTTTAGACTCCCTGTTCTTGTTCGTTATAACACTATTCTTGTCAGTTTGAAGGGAAAGATTGATTTTTGTGATTGTCCCATTAGGCGTGGCGTTTTCCAATTTGGTTTTAATCAAGTAGGCGTATTAGATAAAAAATATGAACGACCTATTCTTGAAATTAACGGTAGGATTATTATGCGTGGCGTTGTTGTTTTTGGCCATGGGGCAAGGATCTCAGTTGGGAAGGACGGTGTTCTGTCATTGGGAAAGGATTTCCTAAACAGTGCGGGAGTAACGCTTATTTGCAACAAGCGAATAAGTATAGGAGATCATGTATTGGTAAGTTGGGACACGATGGTGATGGATACGGATCTTCATTCGACAATAGATTTATTATCAGGAAAGGTAAGAGAAAAGGATGGTTATATTGGGATTGGTGATAACGTTTGGATTTGTTATGGAGCCACTATATTAAAAAATACGACTATAAATAACGGTATTATAGTATCTGCAAAGTCTTTGGTAAAGGGGGATTATCTTATTGAGAATTCTGTTATTTGTGGTGTGCCTGCCAAAGTTGTAAAGGAAAGTGTTACTGTTTTCAGAGGTTAAGTCCATGAGATTTTTGCATTTCTTCAAGGATAACAAGGTCCCGATTTTGGTCCTGCTAATTATTTTGTTCCAAAACCCTTTCTGGCCGTTTTGGCTAACAGGTTTTAAGATTAGTTTCGTCCTTTCCACACTGCTATTCCTTCTGAAACTTAACCAATCCATTGAGGTATTTAAGAAAAAGGCCGGCTTAATAATACTACTTATTCTAGTCTTTATCATAAGGCCATTTTTCGATGGTATTCATTTTAGTAGTCTCATTTATATATCCAATATTCTTGTCGCTTACACATTAACCACTGATGAAAGTATAAAATCACTTTCGTGGCTAACCAGAATAATTGGTTTAGTAATGGTAGTGTCTTTCCCCTTGTGGGCTATCCATATGACAGTATTTCAACTACCGCTATTCAATACAATAGATATTTCTGCAATGAAATCAGATTCTCTTGTGGATGCAAATACGGTAATGAATAATTTCTTTTTCTTCGTAACGAATCCAGGAGTCGATTTTTTTCGTTTTTATTCTGTTTTCGATGAGCCAGGAGTTTTAGGAACATTGTGTGCTTTTATACTGTATGCAAACAAGTATGATTTCAGAAAAATATTAAACTGGTTTATTTTATTAGGTGGGGTTTTCTCTTTCTCTCTCGTATTTTATATTTTATTATTCATTGGGTATATCTTTAATCAAGTATTTATTAATAAGAGAATTGGATTATCAACTATTGTTTTTGTTGTTCTGGTTATTGTCGCGTATCATTATTTGTCAGAATTAGAAGTGTTCCAACATGTTATTGTGGACAGGATCGCTAGAGGTGGGGGAATGGAGGACCGTTCCAGAGTTGATGTAAATATTTTTTTCTCAAATTATATCAAAAGTTTTTCTGCTATTTGGGGGCTTGGATCGAATAGGTTGGAAGAACTTTATATTTCAGATACCACATACAAAGGTTTTCTTCTGGAGTATGGCATTGTGGGCCTTGTCGTTATTCTAATTACTTATGTCTCGTTAATAAAGAAATATACAAAACGGACTTTATTCTTGTTGGCGATATTTTTCTTGTCGTTCATTCAGCGCAATGCTATTTTTACTTCCTGGGAAATATTTCTTTTTACAATTTCTTCAAATTATCTGGCACAAAAATCGGATTATACAGTTAGTTTAAAAAAGAATGAGATTGCTTGATATTTTTATTCGTTTCTATTCTTGCTTGGACCAAAAGGATCGGTTTGGGTTTTATGCTTGTGCTCGTTTTGTAATCCGTTCATTCTGCAATTATGTAATACCTTTATACTTTGTGATTTCATCGCCATTTGTTGGACATCGTAGGTCTTTGCCTTGTAACGATATCATTGTTTCATTGACATCGTTCCCGGATAGAATTAATAGACTATGGATTGTTATTGAGTGTTTGTTGAGACAAAGAAGGCCACCCGCAGCCGTTTATTTATGGCTGTCCTCTCGGCAGTTTCATAATAAAAACTTACCTAAGAAACTTCTGCGCCAGCAGAAAAGGGGCTTGAACATCGAATTTGTTGATGGAGATTTGAGATCCCACAAAAAGTATTATTACTCTTTCCAACAATTCCCCGATAAACGAGTTGTTTTAATAGATGATGATATTTTCTATCCTTCAACGTTGGTTTCAGAACTTGATGAAGGCTGGAAAAGATACGATAACCCTAAAATAGTGTGTAGTTATGGTTATGAAATGCTATTTGATGAAACAGGTTCGGTTCTACCGTATGGTGACTGGAGGCCGTTATCAGAGAAAGAAGGGATTAAAAATATCTTCTTTGGTTCTGGCGGTGGAACTATGATACAGCCATCTATGCTTTATAGGGATGTTTGTAACGAGTCTCTGTTTTTTGAATTGTGCCCGTTAGCTGATGATGTCTGGCTTAATGGAATGGCGCAGATTAATAATGTTAGAGTTATTAAAGTTCGTAAGTGCGGTGTCATACTTCCTGTAATTAACAATAACAGTACGAATTTGTCTGATGATAATTTAACGGGAGGGAATGATACCCAGATAGAATCCATGAGAGCTTATTACGATAAAATGGGGATAGCCATATACAGAAATACATAACGGCGGTCAAGATTAAGTCTATTCTCTTGCTGCTACGGACTATTCACCTTGAAATAGTGTAACTACGTAGGAGGTAATCTATTTTACTCTGAGATAATCCTTGGTTGCCAATTGTTGCTTTGTAAGCGATTGGGATTTCTATATGTTGGCGTATAAAGCGCAAAATATCAGTTTTTTTTGAACGACACGTCGTATTAGCGCGTCAGATTATTAGTTTATAAACAGAACAATGATTAACGTTGGTATTATTGGATGTGGCTTCGTAGGCGGAGCCTTGAAGGATTGGTTAGAACATAACAATCCAGATTGTAAACTTTTTATCAGCGACCCTCCAAAGGGTTATAACGATGACCTAAGTAATATTGATATCGCATTCCTGCAGATTCACGTCCCTACTGAGGAAGATGGTACGCAGGACTTAACGCTTATGAAGAACCTTATCTCGAAGCTTCCAGATGTTCCCGTGTTTGTGCGTACGACAATTCTTCCTGGCACGAGTGAAAGATTGTCTAAGGAGACCGGACACAAAGTGCACTATATGCCAGAGTTTTTGACAGAGCGTACTCACATTGAGGACTTTAAGAAACAAACCATGGTATTCACCGGCGCGCAAGACCTCCTCACCCAAATATTTGTTGGGAAAAAGTTCACTGTAATGACGCCGTTGGAGGCTGAATTGACCAAGTATATGCACAATGTATTTGGCGCGTATAAGGTTACTTATTTTAATGCATGTCGAGAATATTGTGAACAGATGGGGGCAGACTGGCGTAAGGTGCATACTGGAGTTTTGCTTTCGGGTTATATTAATGACACTCATACTTATGTCCCTGGTCCTGATGGTAAGTTTGGATATGGTGGGAAGTGTTTCCCCAAGGACGTTAACGCTTTTGCAAAGATGACAGAAGGGACTCCTCTAGGAATACTTTTGGAACATCTCCATGAATTGAATGTACATTTCCGTGGAGTTGAAGAACATATTTAATTGAAAGTAGGGCTTATTCATGTTTAGATCAATACAACGCTATCAATTCATTAGCTTGGAGCGTATCTGGTTTTCAAATGCCGGGGAGTCTGACTGTGATATTATTAGATACACACGAAGTAGCCGACCGCTTAAGGGAAGAGGTATCTATTGTGAACCTGTCGAAACAGTAATCAGCGATCTTACAGAGACGATGGATGTGATATTGTCTAAAACTACGAAGACTATAAAGTATGAGGTGAATAAATGTAAAAATGAAGACGTTGATATTATTTATTATGATTCAAATCAAATCCAAAAGGATAAAACTATTCTAAACGATTTTGAGAATGCATATATATATTTTGCGAATGAACTCAAAAACAAGAGTTTGTTGAGAGCATATAATAGAAATAAAACAGAGAGTTTTATAGCTAGTGGCTGTCTTTTGATCTCTAAGGCCTCCATCGAAAAAGTCTCTGTATATCATGTTTATGCTTACGGAGGAGAAGAATGTTGCCTTTTATACTCTGTCTCAAATTTTAGGGAAGATCCGTCAAAGAGAAATTTGGCGGGACGTGTTAATAAGTTACTTCATATTAAGGACATGGAATTCTTCCAAAGAATCGGTGTGAAGGTATACGACTGGGGAAATATTTCGAGTTCTGATAGCCCTAATGGAATCGATATATTTAAGATGTCTTTTGGAGGGCAGGTATGTACTCTCTATAATATTTCTATTGGGAATAGCATGATAGGGAAAGTTGTGTTAATACTTCAGAATTTATTGCATTAATTGTATGAGAATTCTTATCTGGACCACGGGAAATGCGTTTACTCCATCTATGCTGTATAAGGAGAATTATATTATTAAAGCAGCGTTGGAGCATGGCGACAGTGTTATGGTACTAGCTTCAAAGTATCGTTATGTTGATGGTAGGGAAATGTATGTCAGTGAAGATGAGTGCTTCGATGATTATGTCCTTAAACGTTTTGATTATAAACCAATAATTAATGAGTTTGTGACCAGAAAGGTAAGGTTTATCCCGGAACTTATTTCACAAACAATTGGTTTTCATCCAGATCTTGTCTTTGTGAATTGTGCACAGGTTTACAATATAAAATTCCTTAAACAAATCAAAAACGCTTTGCCAGATGTAAAAATAGTGCTGGATTTTAGCACGAAGTATTTAAACAGCGCTGGCAATTGGTTGTCAAAGAACGTTTTACATCGTGTTGTTTATCGCAGATGGATACAGGATGCGTTGCCGAGTGTTGATAATATTTTTTATATTTCTGCAGAGTCAAGAGATTTTGCACACGAAATGTATGATATCCCATTCGACAGAATGGAGCACAATAATCTCCCAGGTGAGACAATTCCCCTTACAATAAAGCAAAGGTATCGCAGAGAAATACGTGAGCGATTGGGGTTTAAGGGCGACGATATCTTCTTTTTGTATTCGGGGAAAATATATCCTGAGAAAAAAATTACGGAATTAGTAAAAGCGTTTAGTTCTGTCTGTGATAAAAGGTTTAGACTATTAATAATTGGAGTATACCAATGCGATGTGCGATATAAGAATGAAGTCGAGCAACTGATCCGTGCAGATTCGAGGATTACCTTTATGAGTTTCGTTTCTGGAAGCGAATTAACAAAATATGTGTGCGCCTGTGATTTATATGTTCAGCCAGGGTCAATATCTCAAACCTGTCAGACTGCAGTGTGTTGTGGGACGCCTCTGTGTTTCAATGATATACCGACACATCGTGAAATATATAATGGTAATGGTTTTTTTGCAGATAATGAAGAACAATTATCCAATGTCTTTAGGATGATTTCAGTTAATGATAGTGTTCTGGAGAAAATGAGTTCTTTGTCGTATGATTTGGCCGGAAGCGAGTTAGATTATAAAATAATATATAAAAAGATTCTTCGTTCTGTTAGTTTAGATTCTTTGTCATAAGGATGAAATTTGATTCTATTCTTTATCGGCTATTCAGTAAAGTCTTGCACGTCATACTTAGTCTTTGTGGAGCGGTATTCCCGTCCAGGGGCAAGGTGCTCATGATACATAGTGTCGGTGATGATTATCATGATTATAACCTTCCTATTTCGGAGTTCGAAACTCTTCTAAGAAGGCTATCTACAATGAATGTTGTTCGTTTAGAAGAATGGAACAATCATAACGGTTTTGTCTGTCTTACATTTGACGATGTGCCAGATTCCTTCTATTATAATGCTTATCCATTGTTGCTAAAGTATAAACTTCCATTTACGGTATTTATTTCTTGCTCTTTATTAGATACGCCTCATTTTCTTACAACCGAAATGTTGAAGGAGATTGCCATGTGTGACTTATGTACGGTTGGTTCACATGGCTGTAAGCATGACTTTTATCGTTTATTTGACACCAAGTGTGCAATTAACGAATTGTTGTTGTCAAAGAATAGACTTGAAGGCATAATAAAGAAAGACATCGAATTATTTGCATTCCCGTATGGCTCATTTTATGCTTGCGGTTTGAAGCATATAAGATTAGTGTCAAATTATTATAAATTTGGTTTTGGAACTGTAAAATCACCAGTTACTAGGCCATTATTTTTACCAAAGTTTTTTTTACCGCGAATTAATGTGGACGAGATTCTAACATCAAAGAATAATTAAAATAATGGCTATAACTGTTAGCGTAATAATCCCTTTCTTTAGTCATAGAGATTGGCTTGAGGAATCACTTGATAGTGTTTCTAGTCAAACCTTCACTGATTTTGAAGTTATTTTAATAAATGATGGATCAAGTGAGGATGTATCTGAATTACTAAAGAAGTATGACGGCAAAGTTCGGTATTATAGCCAGGAAAACAAGGGGCCTGCGGCCGCAAGAAATCTTGGGATGTCTAAAGCTAAAGGAAAGTATATTGCTTTCGAGGATTCTGATGATATTTGGCTCCCTAAGAAGCTGGAAAAGCAGGTTGCTTTTATGGAAGCGAGGGGCTTAAAATGGAGTCATACGGGATTCTATTATTGGTGGCCTGAAACGGATAGACTTAAAGAAATTAATGTTGAAAGAGAATATGGCGATATATATATTCAACAGCATATTTCATCCAAGATGGCAACTCCGTGTGTAATGATAGAAAGGGAAGTTATAATAAATAATAGATTAGAATTCCCAACTCAATACCGAAATGGGGAAGACAGTGCTTTTTGGATGGCTTTGGCTAGGATTAGTCCCGTGGGCTTAATTCAAGAACCATTTGCAAAAATCCGGATGCGAGGCTCTAATAGCTATTCTCATGCAATTGATAGATTTGGGCTTGGCGCTGAAGCGTATTTAAGGTATAGTAATAGTACGGAGATTATTCCTAAAGGTATAATAAGAATCAAACGTATCTATTATTTCTATAGTAAGTTTTTTTCGGGGAAAATCACTCCATTAAAAGAATTTGTGGCAAAGTGCTTTTGGACGTTACCGTACTTTATCGAACGCGTGTATGTGAAAAAACTAGCAAGAAACAGTAATAAGGATGAGGTTTATATTTTACGAAAAGGCGGGAATATGTGAATTATGAGTTCTTTGTGGATAATATCAGAGTTGTTTCCTCCCGATGAAACTTCGACGGCTTTCATATTAGGTGAGATCGCTAATGTGATGGCGAAGAAATATAACGTAAGGGTAATATGTGGACCTGAGGTTTATGATAAACGTAAGAAAACAGATCCGAATAATAAGTTTGTTCTATACCCTACAGTTTCTGTGACACATGTGAAGGGCGTAGATTTAGACAAGAATACATTTTGGGGCAAGTCTATGAGGTTCGCGGTAATCAGTTGCCAATTATATAAGACTGCTAAGAAGAATATTAAAGAGGGCGACAAGGTGTTGTTAGTAACGAACCCCGCACCAGTGGTCGCTATGATTTCTGGACTCAAAAAAAAACGCGATTTTGAGCTAAACATTCTTGTGCATGATGTGTTCCCCGAGAATACAAGGCCTGCCGGTTTGAAGCTTCCTTCATGGAGTTTCCGGCTCCTAAAAAACCTCTTTGATAAAGCATATAGTAGAGCAGACCAACTGATTGCACTAGGCCGCGACATGAAACAGGTATTAGAGGAGAAAGTCGCGAGGTTTGTAAACCAACCTAAAGTAACGATTATTGAAAATTGGGCGGATTTGGATATTGTTTCTCCTATGGATATGCCGTTGCATTCAGATAGATTTGTATTGGAATATGCCGGCAACATAGGAAGAGTACAAGGATTGCAGGAAATAATAGAGAGTATTAAGGAATCATCAAATGACAATCTTGAATTCCATCTTTGGGGTACCGGTGCGGAAGAGAATCAACTGAAAGACTATACTCAAAGCCAAAAGATGAGCAATGTGGTTTTCCATGGAGCTTATCTACGGTCAAGTCAAAGTGAAGTTATTAATAGCTGTGATATGGCTTTGGTAACACTTACAGACGGTATGTTTGGACTTGGGGTGCCATCTAAGACCTACAATATTATGGCGGCAGGGAAGTGCGTTCTTTTCATCGGAGAACCAGAAAGCGAGATAGGTCTACTTGTAAAAGAAAAGCAAATTGGCTTCGTTTTTAAACCAGACGAGAAGGATAAAATTGTTGCTTTTTTTGCCGGGCTGTCGAAAGATCGGCAAAAAGAGTTTGCTGAAATGGGGAAGCAAGCAAGGCTAGTGGCAGAGACTGAATATTCGAAAGATACAATACTCAACAAATTTGTAGACGCATTATAATGGAGAAGTTGTTATTTACTGGTAGTACAGGTTTTCTTGGGAATAATGTGATGCCTTTACTAAAAGAGAGGTATGAGGTTACAACATGTGGTATCACACCAGATGATATGATTAAGGCTAATCTTGCAAAAGAAGTTCCGGTATTGCCAGGAAGATATGATGTTGTACTTCATGCATGTGGTAAAGCGCATGTGGTGCCCAAAACAGAGGCGGAAAAGCAGGCTTTTTATGATGTCAATTATCAAGGAACTGTTAACCTGTGTTCTGCGTTAGTGAAAGCAGGTGCACCTAAAGCGCTTATTTTTATATCAACAGTTGCTGTCTATGGATGCGAATATGGCGATTTGATTGACGAGGGGCATTCGCTAGATGGTGATTCACCATATGCTAAGAGTAAGATCATGGCAGAGGAATACCTCACCAAGTGGTGCATGGACAATAAAGTAAGGCTTAGCATACTTAGACCTTCTCTGCTTGCTGGTAAGGATGCACCTGGAAACCTTGGAGCGATGGTGAATGGCATCAAGAAGGGGTTTTATATGAACATTGCCGGTGGAAAGGTGGTGAAGAGCATCCTGATGGCTGAGGATATTGCACATTTATTACCATTACTGACAGAGAAGGGTGGTGTGTATAATGTTTGCGATACACGACAGCCTTCTTTCGGTGAAATATCTGCTTCTGTGGCCAAACAACTTGGTAAGCATAAGCCCATTAGCATTCCTTACTGGATGGCCTGGTGTATGGCTAAAGTAGGTGATTTGCTTGGAAGCAAGGCACCCATTAATACCTATAAGCTGGAGAAGATGACGAAGAGTCTTACCTTTAGTAATCAAAAAGCACGTATGGAATTAGGCTGGGAACCGTTGGATGTGTTGGAGAACTATAAGATATAATTCAAGAATTGGAGAATTATAATTCTTTGATACTATTACTCCGAAAGGCATTAGACAATTCTAATCAAGTGGAATTGCCTAAGGGTACTGATTGGGCGAGTGTCCTTAAACATGCATCTGAACAGGGTGTACAGGGGATTTGCCTTGAGGCAATAGAACAGCTGCCGGCAGGGACAATTCCACAGCCTACACTCTTGCAGTGGATTGGGCTTTCGGAGATGCAGCGGCAGCAATTTGAACAGACCTGGAGGGTGGCGTGTAAGCTGGATAAGCTATGGGCTGCAGAAGGTATCCAGGCTACTGTTCTGAAGGGACGTTCTATCGCGAAATACTATCCTGTGCCATCGCATCGCTACAGTTGTGATCTGGATGTGTTCATAGGAGGTGAGTGGGGACGTGCCTGCGAGTTGTTGGAAGGGC
>JAEEGL012462363.1_pt1 | contig 38321 bp, 26 predicted proteins | sample 9134231 | NCBI WGS metagenome assembly JAEEGL01 (sample SAMN16246548, study PRJNA631951) | gut metagenome | biome: gut microbiome; feature: rumen; material: fiber-attached | host: Bos | place: Iran: Karaj | collected 2018-10
AAAGGGGGTTAAATGTTCATAGCAGCTTCATAAGCTCTCCACACCACGGAGCGCAGATTGCCGATTGCAAGGCAGTCACCGACAAGCTGAACATTTTTACCGCCCTGTGTAAGAGGAGCAGGAATATATCCTGCGCAGCTTATAACCGAATCACATGCTATTTCAATATCTTTGCCGTCTTTACCGGTGCAGATAACAGAGCCTTCCTTAACTTCTTTAAGCACTGTTTCGAGATAAACGGGTACTTTGTGAAGCGCGAACCACTCTCTGAGGTAAGAAGAGTTTGCGAGGCATACGCCCTTCTGAGCTACAAGGTCATCTTTCATTTCGATGATAATGGGATTCTTGCCCATCAGACCGAGCTCATAAGCAATCTCGCTGCCTGTCAGACCTCCGCCGATAACGGCAACCGTTTCGCCTACATCTTTACCGTTGAGGTAATCGCACGCCTCAATCATCTTTTCGTAGCCGGGCACTTTCTTCAGAAGTCTGGGTACCGAGCCGGTCGCGATAATTACCGGAGCATTGCCGAAAGCGGAAATATCTTTTATCTCATCATTGAGTTTCACCTCAATATTGAGCTTCTTCATCTGCAGGCGGTACCATTCAAGCAGATCGCGGAGTTTACCTTTGTATGATTCGGCGCTCGCGGGAATAAAGGTGCCGCCGAGCACGCCGGATTTTTCATGAATCACAGGGTTATGACCTCTGAGCTTAAGAACCCTTGCCGCTTCCATTCCGCCGATGCCGCCGCCGACAATATGCACGGTTTTGGGGCTGTCGGTCTTAATGATACGGTGCTTTTTCCACTGCATTGTTTCGGCATTGACAGCACACCTTGCCATATGAAGGGAGTCCATCAGATCCTGGTCATTGGGAACGCCCTTGTAGTGGCACATATTGAAGCAGCCGTTGTGGCAGAGAATGCAGGGCCTTATATCTTCTTCGTCGTCGTTTATCATCTTGGTAACCCATTCCCAGTCGGCAAGGAACTGGCGGGCAAAACCGGCGCCGTCAATGCCGCCCGCGGCTATCGAATCAGCTGCAACGCGGGGATCCATTCTGCCGGCGCAGATAACGGGAATGTCAACGAATTTTCTGATATGCTCAACATCCTCAAGATTGAGGTTTTCGGGCATATAGATGGGAGGATGCGGCCAATACCAGCTGTCATAGGTGCCGTTATCGCAGTTCAGGCAGTCATACCCAGCGTCCTGCAGATACTTAGCGGCGATTTCGCTCTCCGCCATATCTCTGCCCACTTCAACAAAATCTTCCCCGGGAAGAGCGCCCTGACGCATTCCCTTTGTTTTTGAAACAACGCTGTAACGCAGGGAAACAGGGAAATCATCACCGCATTCCTTTTTGATTGCCTGCACAACCTCAACGGCAAAGCGGTATCTGTTTTCGAAGGAGCCGCCGTACTCGTCGGTCCTCTTATTTACATATTTGAAGGTGAACTGATCGAGAAGGTAGCCCTCGTGAACCGCGTGAACCTCCACGCCGTCCACCCCTGCATCCTTGAGCATTTTTGAGCTCTTAGCGAAGGAGTCAACTATCTCTTTTATTTCCGCCTTGGTCATTTCTCTTGAGGGAAGCTTATCACTCCAGCGATTGGGTGAGGGAGACGCAGAGGCGGTAATCCTGTCAAGATTCATAACAGGCTTGCTGAGCACATTGATAACCGGGGTGTTATACAGCTTTTCCATCATTTCAGAGACAGTGAAGGATCTTCCGAAACCGGCGGTGAGCTGCACAAAGAGCTTCGCCCCTGTTTTATGAAACTCGGGCATCCACGCGGCAAGGTCCTTATACATCTTCTTGTTTTTATGGAGCCACTGACCCAGCATAGGATTGTAAACCGGCTGACAGCCCGGTAAAACGAGACCTACATTGTTTTTTGCCACGTTCATTATGAACTGCGCTCCGGCCTTGTCAAAATGGTTCTTTTCCATCCATCCGAAAAGGTCTGTGCCGCCCATACTCGTAAGAACTATCCTGTTTTTGATTTCGCAGTTTCCGATTTTCCAAGGGGTAAAAAGGGGCTCAAGTCTTTTATCCATAATGCTTCCTCCCAGTATTTTTTTTAATTATATCACAGTATAATGCCAATATAAAGAAAAAATTTTACTTTTTTTCACAATATTTTGTGGTATATTTATTGTAATTACACATAGCTTGTGGTAGAATACAAAAAAAGTTTTTAAGTCCGGAGAAGGTGCTGTTATGATTAACGGAAAAATCGGCTGCGCAGTAATAGGCTACGGCGGCATGGGCAACTGGCATACACGAAAAATCAGAAATGAAATGGGCGAATATGCCGAGCTTATCGGTATATATGATATAAAACCCGAAAGGTGCGAGGCGGCCGAAAAAGAGGGCATTCACGCATACTCAAGCCGTGAGGAGCTGCTGGCGGACAGCAGAATTGACCTTGTTACGGTAGCAACCCCGAACGATGTGCATAAAGAGATTGTTATTGACGCTCTCGAAGCAGGCAAAAACGCCATAAGCGAAAAACCCGTTGCAATGAACAGCGCTGAGCTTGAGGAAATGATTGCCGCGGCAAACAGATGCGGCAAGCTGTTCACAGTTCACCAGAACAGGCGCTGGGATGAGGATTACCTCACCATGAAAAAAATACTCGACAGCAACACTCTCGGAAATGTATTCCGCATTGAATCAAGAGTGCAGGGCTCAAGAGGTGTGCCGGGAGACTGGAGAAATCAGCCGCAGCACGGCGGCGGTATGGTGCTCGACTGGGGCATTCACCTGCTCGATCAAGCGCTTATGATGACTCTGCCCCGCAAGCTGAAAACGGTGTATGCCGAGCTGACAAACGTTACAAATGAAAACTGCGATGACGGCTTCAGGACAACACTGATTTTCGATGACGGTCTTTCTTTCTATGTTGAGGTAACCACAAGCAATTTCATTGAGCTGCCGCTCTGGTATATGCTCGGCGAAAACGGCTCCGCGGTAATCAACAACTGGGACTGCGACGGAGAAATAGTCAAGGTTTCCGACTGGGAAAACAGAGAAGCCGTGCCCATAGTAGCCGGAGCGGGAATCACAAAAACGATGGCTCCGAGAACAGATGATACTATAGAGAAATATCCCCTCCCCGTTCAGAAAGCGGATTGGGGCGAGTTTTACAAAAACGTCTTTGCCGTAATAAGAGGAGAAGAAAAAATCATTGTAACCCACAATCAGCAAAGACGCCTTATGAAGCTTGTGGAAGCTATATTTGAATCCGGCAATAAAAACGAAGTGGTTCAGTTTGATGATATCTAATTATAAAAGCATATAAAAACGCTGCCCGTATCTGCGGGCAGCATTTTTTATGTTTTTTACTGATGCTTTTGAATAAACCTTTTGATAATCAATACCGAGCAGAGCCCGGTAACAATCATACCGGTCATTATGAGAGCCATTGTTCAATCTCCTCTCTGTAACAAATAAGAAGCTTAAACATAACGCCCGAAAAGCTTGTCAAGCCATCTCAGGCACAGGTCAACCCACGCGGCGGCATCCTCATTGTAAGCTCTGTGCTCATCCTTGTCATAGACGGATTCCTCGGCTGTTGAGAAGCCGTGATATCCCTTCTGAAAAATGTGCATCTCAAACGGAATGCCGTGTTGGTCAAGGACTCCGGCATATTTCAGCGAATTCTCTATGGGCACAACATTATCCTCTGCGCTTGCAAAGATAAACGCGGGCGGCGTTTTTTCATCAACAAGCTTATCTGCGCCCGGAATGGGCTTAGCGAGAATATCGCTGATTTTCTCAAGTATGCAGGGATAGCCGAGTATCTGAGCGTTGGGTCTCTCTCTGCCTGCGACGGAAAGCATAGCCGTAAGGTGGCCGCCTGCGGAAAAGCCTATTGCGGCAATCTTTTCGGGATTCACTCCCCATTCAGCTGCATTTTGGCGTATGACGCTCAAAGCTTCCTCAGCGTCATTGAGCGGTTTCGGAAACTCCGCGTTTTCACAAAGAGAATATCTTAAAATGAACGCGGCGTATCCCTTGGCAAGGAACTTGAAAGCAACGGGCTCCGCCTCCCTGTCAGAGCACATACGGTAGCCTCCGCCGGGTATTACGAGAATTGCGCGTCTGCTGCTCATATGAGGCATCTCGGAAGATGAATCGGGAAGATAAGCCGTGAGCGTAACGCCTTCGTTTTTCAGCTGCAAAGTAAACACTTTCATCAATAAGTCACCTTCAGGGTTTTAATTTCAAAAGGTCTGAATTCAAGCGCGCAGCAATCAGCCTCGCCCTTGATTTCCTCAAGCATATTGGTTTCGTACACTTCTTTTGCGCCGTCAAAAAGTTTAAGAGCGCAACGGGTGCCTGTCCCTTCCGCTTCGTAAAGCCTTACGATGAAGGCCTTTTCGTTATCTTCACAGGGCTTGACAGCCTCAATAATCACATTTGCCTTATCGGGAACGGCGAGAGCCTCAAGAGAGAAATCACCTTTGCCGATAACCGCGGGCACATTGAGCTCATAAGCGGGTCTTATAACGTTTTCGGCGCTGAAGCCGCCGCAGTGAGGCAGGAAGGAATACACGGTTTTATGAATTCCGCGGTCACCTTCAAAGTCTGGTCTTGTGCCGCCTTTGTGAAGCGAAAGACGCATTTTGCCGCCTTCAACGGTAATGGCGTATTTGCTGTCGTTGAGAATTGAGGCACCGTATCTTGTTTCGGAAAGATCTGTGTATTTATGATTGACAACCTCAAACTTAGCCTTTTCGATTGAGTTATTTCTTGTGGTGGGTCTGAGCACATTGCCGTACTGAATCTCGTGCCTTGAGAAATCGCTGTTAATATCGGTGTCAAATGCGACCTTGAGGAAGCGGTGGTCATCATTCCAGTCCATTACGGTGTCATATCTTATTTCAGGGCTGTCGGTAAAATAGATTGCATCCTGAGTAACGCAGGACTTGGCTGAAACAGAATATTTGCTCCTTATTATCAGAGCCACAGGGCCTTCCGATATGACCTGCCTTGAGAGCAGCTTTGATTCATCATGGAACTTAAGCTCTATATCGGCGTCAAGATCCCAGTTATCCCAGTCCTGAGGCAGGTCTTCGGCAATAAGGAAGGTGCCGAAGTCGAAGCCTTCGCCCTTGATTTCGCGGCCTGCATTCTTGTCAAAGAATGATGAAATGTAGCCCTTGTCATCAAACACGATTGAGGCGTTTGGCGTTTGAAGAGCATTGCCCGACAGTTCAAACTCGCTTTCGCCGGAGACTTCACCCTTAACGAGATTGATTTTTATGCTTGAAAACGCAGGTACGGTAACGCCGCCGACAACAATTACGCTCTTGCCGTCGAGGTTTGTATATCTCTGCTGCCTGCACGGAATATCAGCGATAAGCCCTTCTTCACACTCGATGAATATCGGGTCGCTTCTGTCAAATGAGAGAGTGTTTGAAACACTGACGCATCCGCCTTCGCCGGATGTAAGCTCCCCTATGAGCTTATGTGCGGTTTCAAGCAAAGCACCCGTCTGCTCGAGTGAGAGCTTGTGACCGGACGGGATGCAGGTGCCGGGAAGAATATCATGGAACTGGTTGAGAAGCAAAGTCTCATAAAGAGGAGCAATCTTATCGCTCTTTGCTGTTTCGCCCTTCTTCACAGCATCATTAACAGTGAAAATCTCAAGATCTCTGAGCACGAGCTCCGATTTTCTGTTGTTTCTCTTTATATTATGCTGATTTGTGAGAGTGCCTCTGTGAAGCTCAAGATAGAGCTCACCCTTATATGTTGAAGGATTTTTAACCTTGCCTTCAAGCTTTTTCATAAAGTCGCCGACTGTGGTGTACTCTGCCTTGGGAACACCGTTGAGGTCCTTTGTTCTGCGGGCAGCCTCTATCATTTCGTACTGAGGTCCTCCGCCGCCGTCGCCGTATCCGAAGGCGATAAGGCGCTCATCGGTAACGCTTCTTTCCTTGAGAGATGTGCCGTATTTCGGTCCGGAAACAAACTCAATCAAATCCTCGGGACCGGGCCAGCAGTGTGTTCTGTTGAAATGAGTGAAGACCGTTGTGCCGTCAATACCCTTCCAGTAGAAGGTATCATAGGGGAAGACATTTGTGTCATTCCAGTCAAGTTTGGTGGTGCAGAAATAATCAACGCCGCAACCCTTCATAATCTGCGGAATGGCCGCGGAATATCCGAAGGTGTCGGGAAGCCAGAATGTGTTGGATGTAAAGCCGAAATGCTTCCTTGTGAATCTCTGACCCCAGAGGAACTGTCTTATCATACTTTCGCCTGAGGTAATATTGCAGTCACACTCAACCCATACGCCGCCGTTGGGCTCATATCTGCCCTCTTTGACCTTCTGCTTAATATCCTCAAAAAGCTCGGGATAGTATTTAAGAATAAAATTACCGTGGCAGGCTGATGACTGAACAAACTTATACTCGGGATATTCATCCATAAGAGCAATCTGGTTTGAATAGGTCCTGCCGCATTTCTTTATGGTCTCGGTTGCCTTCCAGAGCCAGGCCGTATCCATATGGGAATGCCCTATGATACCGGCAGAGGGAGCGTCGGGGCCGTTTTTGACCTCAAGGATTTCCTTAAGAAACGGATGAGCCGCCCTGAGAGCCGCCCTGAATGTTTCGTCATCGGTGTCCTCTCTCGAGTAATAAAGTCTCTTATGCGCCTCAAGCAGGCTGTTGGCAATACTGCCTTTTCTGAATGAGCCGTCGGGAAGATTGTCAAACAGCTCATTGACGGTAAACAGGTCAAAATAAAATTCCTGTATCTCGTAATCCTTTACACAGATGTCAATACCGTCAAAAGTGTACATATAGTCGAGCAGGGGTCTGTTTTCAAGAGGAGAAGTGCCTTTATAGCTGTGACCCGAATACGCTTCTATCGCAATATCAATCTTTTCGCCGGCCTTCGCGTTTTTGCGCAGAAGGTCGCAGTAATGATTGCCGTGACCCGTAAAAACGATTTTGGTGTTGAAAGTGCCGTAGGGTTTGCCGTTTACATAAAGCAGGGATTCATAGCCCTTGGTGTGGGGCATAATGAAAATATCTTTGCCGTCAAGCTCCGCCGGCACAGTATACTCCGTTTTGAACCAGCAGAAAGTCTCTTCCCCTCCCCATCTGAAGCCCGGCTCTGCAGGTACAAAGAGAGAATCATCGGGAACGGAATAAAGGCGCTGCTCAGTCTCATAGGCTCTTGCGCCTACAGCGTCAACCTTTTTGAAAATCATCGGTTCAAGGGTGTTTTCAAAACGCTTGAGTTTTTTGAACATTCTTTCTGTTTGCCTGTCTGTTAACATTGGGACACCTCACAGTCAAGTTTATTTTTGGGGCAGACACGCATGCATATACCGCACACGGCGCCTCTGCCGATTTTCTGAAATTCCTTTTTCATATATTCGCTGCATTTCGCCGGATCAAAGATTTCTTCTCTCGGAATACCATAATAAAAATCCGTATCTTTTATTGCCTTTGCGGGGCAGGCGTCAACGCAGGCTCTGCAGCTGCCGCACGGGTCGAGAGGAAGACGGCCGGCGCAGTCAAACTCACAGTCGGTAAACAAGGTACCCATACGCACAAGTGAGCCGAAATCTTTATGGAGAAACAGAGAGTTTCTGCCGATTCCGCCAAGCCCTGCGAGGCAGGCGCCCTGCTTATGGGAAAAACGTCCTTCATAATTCCATCCGTCTTTGTTCATGCTCTGGGAAGCGGCAATGGTGATATATCTGAAGCCCTTCTTCTGAAGAAACAGACCGGTCTGAAGAAGAATTCTGTCAATAAGAGCATTCACCTGGCGGTAATGGTTAAAATAAGTGAGAGTTGGCTCATCCTCTATTTCGGCAATTATATCCTCCGACAGACGCACCACAACGGTAATACCGTAGCGCAGGGATTGGTTGGGAGCATCCTCCCCGGCGTCAAAGAAGCCTGCGTCGGAAGCTCCGCAACTGAGAATAAAATCTCTGACCTCATTCTGAAAGTTTTTATCCATCTGCCGTCACCTCAAAGCAGAGCCAGCCTCCGCTTTCACGGCGCTCAACAACCCGCAGACCGTTTGCGGCAAAAGCGTCAAGCACATCGTTTTCTCTGGGCACGATAATACCGGAGGTTATAAAAACGGCGCCTTCATTCATAAAACCCTTAACATCTTCACAAAGCTTTATTACAATATCCGCAACGATGTTGGCTACGATTATATCATATCTGCCCGTCACATTTTCGGTGAGCGAGCCTTTGACAACTTTGTATTTCGGCTCTGTAAAGCCGTTGGTTTCTCCGTTTTCCCTTGCCGTCTTAACAGCCAGAGCGTCAATATCAACTCCGACAGCGCTGTCCGCGCCCAGTAGAAGCGCCGATACCGACAGAATACCGCTTCCGCAGCCAACATCAAGCATGGTCTTGCCCGGGTATGCGTATTTCTCAATGGATTCAAGGCACAGTCGGGTTGTGTCGTGAGTGCCTGAGCCGAAAGCGAGACCCGGCTCAAGGTGGATAACACTCCTGCCGAGCGCATCATACTCCTGCTCCCATACGGGATGTATAAGCAGCCGCTTGCCTACGGGCATTGGCTTGAAATACTTTTTCCAGTTGTTCTCCCAGTCTTCATTTTTACAGAGGGTTTCATCAATGCGGCAGTCAATACCCTCGCTTTCGAATCTCTCTTTGAGAAAAGAAACCACCTCGGAAGGATTCTCTTCGGGAGAAATATAGATGTGAACTATGCCTTTGCTCCTGTCCTTGGCCAGGAGCTCCTCATCTATAAGGTCGATTTTCGCTATTTCCATAGCTTCCGCCTCGAGGTTACGGTAATCCTCCACATATATGCCGTAAGGCACTGCCATTGAGGCAATATCACCCGCCCTGTCAATGTCCTCGGCAGGCACTTCCATTCTTATTTCTGTCCAGTCAGCCATAAGCCCTCACATCAATACTTGTTATGTACATCCTCGGCGAAGCAGAGAACATCCTTGATTTCTATAACAGTTCCGTCATCAAGAATCGCTTTGCCGCTCATACGGCCGAACACCTGATGCTGGTCTGTGATAATAAACTTAATATCGATTTTGGCGGCTCTGTCCATAATAGGCTCAAAGGTCATTTCAAACCTGCCGTCACTGGAGGTAAAGGTCCAGGGGTCAGTATAGCTGCTCTGCGGAATATTGAAGGTGACATCATCAAGCTTATGCGCTTTGCCGTCCCAGAATATTACGTTTTCGCTTGCGGCTGTTGTGTCACCGAAGCCGTAGCCGATATTGAAGCCGAACTTATGCCCGTCTATATCGGCATTTCCGCTGCCCCATTTCCAGGTGTTGTCATAGGTCCAAACGCCTCTGCCCCAGTCGAGGGTGCCGAAATCCGTTGAGGGATCGAAAACGTACTCTTTGCCGTCAAAGACAGCCTTTCCGCTCGCTCTCATACAATTGATTTTCTGATTGTAGTAAAAAGCAGTATCCTTCTCAGCCCAGGGAGTGGCAATAACCATTGTATCCATATCGGGCTGCTCAAGGGTGATGTCGCAGGAAAAGTCCTTACCGTCAAGGAAGTTTTTGAAATTGCATACAAGCCTGCGGCTGCCTTCGAAAACGATGAAATCCATATCAAGGCGCTTGTCGTGATAGGAAGTGTTGCCCTTTTCGGATGTGGTGGGAAGGCGGAGCTTGCCCATGGGGAAAGCGTTGAGGATAGTCTCCGTATGCTCCCAGGGCTTTGTGAAATCAAGGAGAGATGCCGACTGCAGGCCGATATAGCCGTCGTCCGAAATCGTGAGCGCGACTCCGAAGCTGTTCTTTTCGGAGATTATAAGATAATAGTCCCACTCCTTTATGCGGAATCTGGGCGCTTTTATATCTGCGCGGCTGTACTTCTGAAAGAGCCTTCTTGACCAGCCGGGTTCTCTGAGACTGCCCTGCTCGGTGAGAAGAGGCTGAACCGAGGTTACTTCGTGATTTCTCATTTTATTATTCCTCCCTGAAAAAAAGTATTTATAATAGCTCCACGCCGCCGTCTTCACTGCGGCCGTGGTTATATAACATACGGTTATCAAAATGCCACTGCTTCGGAGTAAACTCTCCCGGCTCAACCGCGTTGACCGCCGAATATGATTCATACATCTTCGCGTCCATATCATCAAGCATAGAGAGAAGAATAGCCTCGGTGAACATGGGCATTCTGGCGGCACCGAATTCAGGCACCCCGTGATGGGAAATAAGCATATGCTCAAGCAGCACAACGGTATCCTCCGATATGCCGAGCTTTTTTCCCTGCTCGGATACTTTTACAGCCCCGAGCACGAGATGGCCGATAAGATTGCCTTTAACGGTATATTCACCCGGCACGCCCGTCTGAGAAGAAGCTATTTCGTCAACCTTCGTTATATCGTGGAGAATAGCTCCCGCGCAAAGAAGGTCATAGTTTACATAAGTGTAAATACTGCAGACCGCTTTGGCGAGCCTGAGAATGGATAGAGTATGCATAAGCAGACCGCCTCTCACGGCATGGTGCAGCCCCTTTGCCGCCGGCCAGTAAACAAGCCTGTCACGGTATTCGTCAAGCACGGCCCTGGTGAGAAGCTTAAGCTCATAATCCGAAAAATCATCTATAATCTTCTCTATTTCCTCAAGCATCACCTCGCCCGAAAGGCAGGCGCTCGGAACATAGTCGTTTATATCAACGCCGTCTTCGGGAGTAACTTTGCGGATCCGGTCAATTCTGAACTGCTGAGAATCGTTGAAGCTTACGAAAGTGCCTCTGACCTTGACAAAATCAAATCTCTCAAACTCAAGCGCGGGTATATCCTTAGCATCCCAGAGCTTAGCGTTGATTTCGCCGTCATTGTCGGTAAGAGTGAAATCAAGGTAATTGGAGCCCTTGGCCGTCATTTTTTTCTCAACCGATTTAACAAGGCAGAAGCCCTCAAAAAGCTGATTGCCGGGTAAAGCTTTGAAATTCAATGTGATTCCTCCTGTTATCAGACTGCGGGAAGCTTATATTTGCCCGAGTATTCTTCATATCTTGTAAGGAAATGCTCGCTGTCGGCCTTGATGTTGCGGATAGACTCGTGGAACATCATATCATTGTGCTTCAGGTCGATAACAGCGCCGGCAACATTGGCGCAGTGGTCCGAAACTCTCTCGAGATTGGTAAGAAGATCTGAGAGCACAAAGCCCGCCTCTGCGTTGCACTCGCCTCTCTGAAGCCTTTTTATGTGATTCTTTCTAATCTGCTCCTTAAGGTCGTCAACAACCTGCTCAAGAGGTTCAACCATCTGAGCGGTATCAAAGCTATTTTCCGAAAGAGCTTTGTATGTAAGTGAGAAAATATCCTCAACCGCCGCGAGAAGCACATCCAGCTCCTTCTGAGCGGCATCACCGAAGGATATTTTTTTGTCTTCTCTTTCCTCCGCGCTTTCAAGGATATTCAGCGCGTGGTCGCCTATGCGCTCATAGTCACCCACAATTTTGAGCAGGAACGCTGCCTCGGCGGAATCTTTATTGCTTATCTCGTGCTCCGACAGCTTGACGAGATAAGTGCTGATTTCATCCTCATACAAATCCGTGCGTTCTTCATATCTGCGCACGATCTTTGCCTTTTCCTCGTCAAGGTCAAAGACGCAGCTGATTGCGTTCACGAGGGCCTTGCCGGAACGCTCTGCCATTTTAAGAGCAAGCAGGCGGCAGCGCTCAACCGCAAGAGGAGGCGTGAAAAGGAGGCGCTCGTCGAGCTCGATTTTTTCGCCCTCATCGTCATCCTCCCTGTCGGGAATAAGTTTTGTGACAACCTTTTCGAGAAGAGAAGTGAAGGGAGTCACTACAAGCATAGTGAGAATGTTGAAAATTGTATGTGATGCGGCAATGCCGTAAAGAGCTATTGACTTGTCAAGGAAGGCAGGCGCTACGGTATATTTGACTATGCAGAAAACGGAGAGATATATCACGGTGCCCGTCACATTGAACAAAAGATGCGAGAGAGCCGCTCTCTTACCGCTTTTGGTTGCGCCGAAAGCTGAAATGACAGCGGTAACACAGGTGCCGATATTCTGGCCCATAACAATCGGAACGGCGGTACCCCAGGTAATATGCCCCGTGGCGGAAAGCGCCTGGAGAATACCGATTGAAGCGGCTGAGGACTGAATAAGAGCAGTTACGACAAGACCCATAAGCACGCCGAGGAAAGGATTGCCGAAAAGCACAAGAAGATTTGTAAACTGCGGAATATCCGTAAGCCCGCCCACGGAATTTGTCATAGCCGACATACCTGTCATGAGAGTGGCAAAGCCGAGAAGCACCGTGCCGACGTCCTTGTTTTTGCTCTTCTTTGAGAACATATACATAATCACGCCTATAAAGGCAAGCACGGGGGTAAATGAAGTGGGCTTGCAGAGCCTGAGTATTATATTATCGCTGCTTATACCGTTAAGTGATAAAATCCACGCGGTAACGGTGGTGCCGACATTGGCGCCGATAATAACATTGATTGCCTGGCTGAGTGTCATCAACCTGGAGTTGACAAAGCCGACAACCATAACAGTGGTGGCGGAGGAAGCCTGTGTAACCGTGGTGACGGCAGCGCCCGTGGCAATACCGCCCGCCTTGCTGGTGGTAAGCTTTCCGAGCAGGTTTTTGAGACCTGAGCCGGCTCTTTTTTCGAGAGCGGCACCCATAACGCTCATTCCGAAAAGGAAAAGCGCGAGGCCGCCGAGCAAAGTGAAAATATCGAAAATATCCATAAAAAAACTCCATACAAAAAAATACCGGAATGATGCTGATTTTATCTTATCACATCACTTCGGTATTGTAAATAAATAAAATATATTATTTATTGATTATTTCAGTTCTTTAAAGGAATTCGCCGGTCCTTTCGAGCGCTGTTTTGATATGGTCCATGCTGTAACAGTATGAAGCTCTCACAAAACCCTCACCGCACTCTCCGAACGCCGTGCCGGGCACAAGCGCAACGTGCTTTTCGGCAAGGAGCTTTTCACAGAATTCTCCGCTGGTCATACCGGTGCTCTTTATGCTGGGAAAAACATAAAAAGCTCCCTCCGGCTCCCTGCACTCAAGCCCTATTTCATTAAAGCCGTACACCATAAGCTTCCTGCGCATATCATACTCTTCAATCATAGCCTCCACATCGGTATCACAGTCTCTGAGGGCCGTTATGGCGGCGTACTGTGAAGTGGTAGGCGCGCACATTATGGAATACTGGTGAAGCTTCGTAATCTGAGCGTTTATTTTTTCAGGCGCGCAGACATAACCGAGACGCCAACCCGTCATTGAAAACGCCTTTGAAAAACCGTTTATGACAATGGTGCGCTCTCTGAGAGAGCCGACAGACGCGGGCGAAACGTGACGCTTGCCGTTGAAAGTAAGCTCAGAATAAATCTCATCGGATATAAGCACTATGCCGGTATCTTTTATAAGGCTTTCAATCTCAAGATAGTCTTCCTTCTCCATAATGGCACCTGTAGGATTTGACGGGTATGGAAGAACAACAGCCTTTGTCCTTGGTGTGATTTTTTCCTTGAGCTCGGCCGCGGTAAGTTTAAAGCCATTTTCCGCTTTGCTTTCGCTTATCACGGGTATGCCTCCGGCCATAAGCACCATCGGCACATAGCAGACATAGCTCGGCTGAGGTATAATGACCTCATCACCGTCATTTACTACTGAGCGCACCGCAGCGTCAATCGCCTCGCTGCCGCCTACGGTAACGAGTATCTCGGTATCGGGATTATAGGAAAGAGAATATTTGCGGCTCAGATAGCGGGCTATCTCAGCGCGAAGAGCGGAAAGACCTCTGTTTGCCGTATAACTGGTCTTGCCCCCTTCGAGAGAAACAATGGCAGCATTTCTTATCTTCCAGGGAGTTTCAAAATCCGGCTCGCCGACACCCAAAGATATTACGTCGTCCATTGTGGCGGCAATATCAAAAAACTTTCTGATGCCGGAGGGCTGAATCTCGGTTATTTTATTGTTAAGTATGCTTTCGTAATTCAGCAAGACGAAACAACTCCCCGCTCATCGGTGCTTTCAATATCAAGAGCAACGTCAAGCTCTTTGTATCTTCTCATAACAAACTGGGTCTTGGTGGAAGTAATGCTCTCCATCACAGCAAGCTCTTTTGACACAAAGCGCGAAACCTCCTGAAAAGTCCTGCACTTTACCATAACGCAAAGATCCGACACACCGGAAAGAAGATATACGCTCTCAACCTCTTTGTATCTCGCGACCTTCTTAGCTACATCTTCAAAACCGTAGCCGGGTTTTGGGGTAACTTTAAGATCAACGAGGGCTGAAACATAGCCGTCATCAAGCTTTTCCCAGTCGATAACCGCTTTACACGCCCTGATGAGGCCTTCTTTTGTCATTTCTTCTATTTCGGCGTTTACCTCGTCCTCGGTAAGACCTGTGCAGATCGAAAGCTCCTTAGTGCTCATTCTCGCGTCTTTCGCGAGCAGCTTGAGAATCTGTATGTTCATATCGGTTCCTCCGTAAAAACAGTCTTTCTTTTTCAATGATTTTACCATATTTCCACGGCTTTTTACAGCAATTATTCTCAGGCCGGTTTATTTCGGCGTTTTACATATTTTTTAATTAAAAACTATTGACTTGACTGTATAAAAGCACATATAATTTAAAGGTAAAACGAGTTTAAGGAGGGATAATAAGATGGCAAACTGCCCCAACTGCGGCCGTAAACTGCACTTTACCGACTGGAAGCAGAATTGCCCCGGATGCGGAGTGAACCTGATTTACTTCAAATCAAATGAAAGGCTCCTTGAAGAAAGCGAAAAGGCCGAAATAGAGCACGCAAAGCATCAACCCGGAGTTGACAGAGCAAAAGCGTCCGTGTTCGGCTCACCGCAGGCAATATCAAGGCTCGTGCTTTCCGTAATACCGCTCGCTGCCCTGTTTCTTCCTCTGTGTGTGATTGACACGGGAGAAACGTTAAGAAAGATTAACGCCATAGATATTTACAAATTCATTTCGTCAAGCAATTTCGGCTCTGTTATCGGAAACGCATGTTCCGCAAAGTTTCCCGATATTTCAGTTATACTCCTGCTGTTTTCGGCTGTTATGATTCTTGTGAGCGCAATATGCCTTGTGATGTCGCTTGGCAGGCACGGCAAGATAAGAAACCTTATTCTCGACCTTCTTATGCTTGCTCCGGCCGCATTGTCCGCGGCATTCATATTTATTGCGGACAGCTCGCTTCGTGAGCCGTATTCTCTGACTGAAAGCATTACGGCAACATCATTTAAGCCGGGAATCGGCGCATACATCTATATCACACTTCTTGTCGCACTGCTCGTTTATAATCTTATTCTTGCCGAAAGAGGAATTCCCGTAAAACACACAGTATGCTACATCGGAGGTCTGCCCAGCGAAAAATACTATGAATATAAAGAATCCGGTATGAGCGAGCTTGAGATACGCAAAAAAATGGTTGAGGCGCTTACACAAATGCAGGAAGAGGTAAAGCGTAAGGAAGCCGAATCCCTGGCGCAGAGAGAACTCCAGCGCAGTAAAATGAAATAAGGAGGTGTAACCGGTGAGTGACGAAACAAAAAACAGTCAGCAGTCAGAGCTTGAGCAGGTAAACGCGCAGCTCAGGCAGCTCGTTGATGTTGACCGAAGAGTTATAAACCGCAAGCAGACCATCGGTTATATGCTCTTTGACGGAAGCCGCGGCTTCAACATAGACGGTCACAAGGACTTATTCATTGACAGTATATTGAAAATAAGCCTTGCCCTTCAGTCGAAGTATAACATAGTCGCCGGTATCTGGGATGTGGTTGACGACCTGCTTGTAGGCGGCATTATAGAAAAAACACGTACCCGCTGGGGCAAATTTGTGCCTTACATTTTCCTTGGCGGCATACCCCTTGCGATTATCTCCACGCTTTTCTGGGTGCTGCCCCTGCTTTTTTCACCCGAGCACGTCGATAACTTCTCATATCTGCCCAAATTCTTTGTATTCGCGGTGCTTGATATGACCTTTGAGCTGCTGTCAAACTTCAAGAATGTTGCGATAGGCGGATATATTTCAACAATAACCCCCTACCCTTCTGACAGACGGCGCCTGCTGGCTGTTTCAAGCTACTTCAGCATAATCTATTCGAGAATACCCGACCTTGTTATAGAGTTTATGCTCGATTTCATAAAAAACGGTATTGTCAAATCCGCCACAAAAACCAGCGCCGATATGATAAGAGCGTCACTGATAATTGTAGGACCCCTGACTGCAATATTATCGGGTCTCATAATCACATGGTATTGCAAACTTGCGAAGGAAAGAGTGCACCAGAAGATTGAAACTGCGAAAATCAAAGAGAGCCTGAAGATAGTTTTCACCAACAGGCCGATACTTATGTATATGTTCAGCAACGCTCTCGGCTCGTTCGGAACAGGTCTTTCTACAAACGACTATTACCGCCAGGTGCTCAACATGACCACCTTTGAGACCATAGCGGGAATACCCTCGTTTTTCTTCCAGCCGATAGGCTTCGCAAAATACAATTACCTGACCACGAAATTCTCAACGAGAAGCCTGTATATGATTTCACAGGTGTTTGCAAAAACGTTCTATATTCCGCTGTTCTTCTACGGTATGTTTATAAAGGACAGAAACGGCAACAGATTTTTCACTCAGCGTATTCCCATGCTTCCCGTGACTGCGGTATGGGAAATCATTTACGCCACATTCTGGGGCGTAAAGAGCCTCTCGGGGCAGGAAATAAGCAACGAATGCAACGACTATATAGAGTGGAAATGCGGCTTCAGAAACGAAGCTACGCTCTCTGTGGCAAGCACGTTTATGTGCAAGATACCCTCAAGATTAAACGGCGTGCTTCAGCCGAGATACAAGCAGTGGATAAACTACGACCAGACTGCTTATACAGAAGGCAGGCAGCAGCCTGAGAAAGCTCAGAAATGGATATTCGCAATGGCGACAATAATCCCCGCTTTTATAGTCCTCTCAAGCATGATACCGATGTTCTGGTACAATATCGATAAAGAAAAACGCGACAAAATGTACAGAGAGCTCAACGAGCGCAGAGTAAGAATAGCTGAAAACATAACAAAATACGGTCAGGAAGAAGAAAGCGAAAAAGCATCGGCATCGGTTTGAAACAAATGAAAGTAAAAGGACTGCAGATTAATAATCTGCAGTCCTTTCTTTACGCGCTGTATTTATTTACCGGGTGCTTACTGCTCAAAAACATATTCGCCCGGAGCAAGGCGGATTATTGCTTTGCCGTTTTCAACGGTATATCTGCTCTTGGCGACGGTCTTGCCGTTGGCCTTTATTTTGCCTGTTGTCAGAGGAAGCTCAAGCACGGCAGTGGTACCCTTTGGAACGGAGCATTTATATACAAAACCGTTCTCTGTGGACCACTCGGATTTAATCATACCGCTTGCGGATTTATATGAAGCTTTGACAAAGGTTATATTCTTTTGCCCTTCGGGAAGCTCGTCGGGAGTTCTTGTGTCGATTCTCGGCTGAAGTTTTATGGTTCTGAAGCCGGGTTCTGCGGGCTCAATACCTGCCATAAATCTGTACATCCACTCGCCGATAGCGCCGTAAGCATAGTGATTAAAGGAGTTCATACCGACATCACCGAAGCCTTTGCTTTTGGTGTAGGAATTCCATCTCTCCCATATGGTGGTGGCTCCCTGATCAACACTGTAAAGCCAGGAGGGTTCCTTCCTCTGAAGAAGGAGGTTATAGGCGGTCTTATCCTTGCCGTATTTGGAGAGAGCCGGGCAGAGATTATATGTGCCGAGGAAGCCGCAGGAGAGACGGTCACCGTTGTCGGCAATCTGCTTCTCAAGCTCATCTGCAACCTGCAGGGCGTAACTCTCGTCAAGCAAATCAAAGGCGAGTGCGATAATCTTGTTGCACTGCGTTTTTTCGGCAAGCTTTCCGCGCTTCATGAAATGAGCGGTGAAATACTTGTGGGCTTTTTCCCTGAGCTTTTTATAATGCGCGGCTCTGTCTTCTTTGCCGAGCACATTGCTCACATAAATCATTATATCAAGGTCATGTACAAAGTACGCGCTGGAAATGAATTTATTATCACACCAGTCATAAGCGAGCCAGTCGCCATAGCGGGGAATCGGGCCGGAATATCCGTATTTTTCAACAAGACCGGCAATGTACTTCTCCATTGAAGCGTAATGCTCGGTGAGTATACGCTTGTCGCCGTAAGCCATGTACATATTGTACGGTATTATGATGCCCGCGTCACCCCAGGCGCAAGCGTCCTCACTCTGGCAATAGCCTACGCGTGGATTCACATCCGCATAGCCGCCCGATTCGCTCTGGGAGTCTCTCATATCCTGCATCCATTTGCGGAAAAATCCGTAAACATCGGCATTGTAGCTTGCCGTAACGCTGAAAGCCTGGGCATCGCCCGTCCAGCCGAGTCTCTCATCTCTCTGCGGGCAGTCAGTAGGCACGCTGAGATAATTGCTTCTCTGACCCCAGATGATATTTGAAATAAGCTTATTGACATTTTCGTCCGAGGTTTCGATTTTGCCGGTTTCTTTAATATCGTTGCCTATTACTTCGCCTGTAATATTGTAAACGGTGAAAGCGTCATCGGCGCTCAGCTCAATATATCTGAAGCCGAAGAATGTGAATACGGGAGCGTAATCAACCGTCTCTTTATCAGCGAAAACATAGTAGGATTTGGCGAGAGCGGAGCGGAAATTGATTGTGTAGAGCGAGCCTTCGGGCCCGTCATTCCCTCTGGCCTTTTTGCCGCTGTCATTGAGAAACTCCGCATAGCGGACCTTGAGCACGCTGCCACGCCTGCCCGATACGCTCAGACGCAGGCGGCCGACTATTTCCTGACCGAGGTCTATGATGAGCTTCTGACCGGTTTTTACCGTTATGGGATAATCCGGGTTCTCTTCGCTTATGTGTATCTTGCCGTAATAACTGCCGTTGTACTCAACGCCGTCCGCGATGTACATATATTCCGGCTTTCTGCCGAGGCCTTTTCTGACTCTGATTTCAGGGCCGATAAATGGCGTTACTTCGCCTTCGTACATAAACTTGGAGGCTTTTTTCCAGGAGCTGATATTGAAACCGGGCATACTTATCTTATCATAGCCGGTCTTTCTGCCGTCGCGGTATTCGCCATCCCAAATATCGGCAGTGAGTATCGGGCCACCTACCTTCGCTCTCCAGCCCGTATCGGTTGAGATAACCTCTTTGCCGCCGTTTACAACAGTTGCAATGAACGAGGGAGGATTGTCGCCGTAATACCCGCCGGAAATTCTTCCGCTGTACCAGCCGGGCGCGACAATGGCGAGAATTCTGTTGCTGCCCTTTACGAGAAGGTCTGATATTTTAATGCCGGTGTAAAGAGCTCTTGTATTATAAGCCGACCAGCCCGGCTTCATTTCCTCATTACCGGCTCTTTTGCCGTTTATGTAAATATCAACACAGCCGAGAGCGGAAAAATATATCTTTGCGTTATCAATTTTTTTGATTTCAAAATCCGCCGCAAACATCGGCAGACCGGATTGTGGAAATAAATCGGTGTGCTGATAAAGAGGAGACCTTCTGGCACTCCAAACAGATGACGATGAAGAAAAATAAGGCTCATAATCCGTGGTGATGCACACGGCGTTTTTTGAAAGTGAGTTCATGCTGTTTCCTCCTTATTCTTTAAGCGCTTCTAGTATTACATGAGCAGTTCTTTCGGTTGACTTGCCGTCAATTTCATTGAAAAATTTGTTTCTGAAGGGTTCAATCTTTTCACGCTCAAAATCGGAATTGATTATTGCTTTTTCAAGCTCCTGCTGATTGAACACTATCTTGCCCGGGACAAAGGTTTCAAAATCGCAGTAAAAGTCTCTCTCGGATATATACTGGTAAAGGTCATAGGCATAAAACAGCATGGGAATGTTGAGAAGAGACGCCTCAAAAACCGTGCTTGAATAATCGGTTATAAGCAAGTCGGTAACAAACAGCAGGTCGTTTATTTCATCCTCGAGCGAGAGGTCGATAACCTTCTGCTCATATCCGCTTTCTATCCTGAACTTCTCGGTGCAGAAAGGATGCAGCTTGATTATAACTGCGTAATCGTCCCCGACGGCGTCTGAAAACCTGCACGGGTCAAAAACGTTCGTCGGATAGAATGCGCTCTTCTGACCGGAGCCCCTGAAGGTCGGGGCAAACATAATGATTTTTTTGTCTTTAAGAAACGGGTATTTTGCGTAGAAGCTGTCGGTTGCGTTCTTTCTGTACTCTTCACTGAAAAAAATGTCAGTTCTCGGGATGCCGGTGGCAAGCACCTTTCTGTCGCTGATTCCGAAGCCTTCGGCATAGTATTTTCTAATACTTCCGGAGCTGACGATGGTGTAATCATACATCCTGTGATTCGGGAAAGTCTGCCTGGGACCGCCGATTTTGCCGACACGGCTGAATCCGAAGGTTTTGAAAGCTCCGCAGGCGTGCCACAGCTGGAACAAAGTGACATCATCGCGCTTCTCAACGGTATTCAGCAGGCTGAAATAATCATCAACTATCACAACCTTGCTCGTGGCGTAAAGCTTATAAAACTCCTTCTTTTCTTTCCTCGGTGAAAACTGGTCAATTTCATTCACCATAAGGAAACGGAAATCTATGTCGTCCCTGTCTTTTATCAGGTCATAAACATACTTCTCGTTACCTCCGAGCTCGTCGCGCCTGCCGGAGATAAACGAAATTCTGTTTTTAACCACCGGCTTTTTGCAAAGGCGTCTGTAGTATCTGTAAAGCAGCTGTTCCTTATATGTGATAAGCTTAGTGGCTATCGGCCGGCCCTTAAAGGCGTACTTGAGATAGCTTGCCATATTAGCCTTTATCTGCCCGTTGAGTTCAAAGATAAATCCCTTTCTGGGAATATATCTGCGTTTTGTGTTGAGACCGGCGGCGGCAAAAAAGCCGTCGGCAACAAAAAGGGGCAGCAGAAGAATCTCTCCCGTGATAACCATAACAAAAAGAATAATCTGCGCAGCAGCCGTTAAAATCTTTTTGAAAATACTGCTTCGCTTTTCGGATATTTCGGTGTGAAGCGTAAGAGAACAGGATTGAGGATTTACCTCCCACGAATACTTTGTATCGTGGCTTGCGAGCTTCTCCTCTTCATTCTCTTCGTAAGGGTCAGAGTAAACACAGGCACCGTCAAAAAGCCCGCCCGCAAGATAAGAGCCATCAAGCTCAGACGGATTTTTTGAAGCGACAGCGGCGGAAACATAAAAGGGAGCGTTTTCCGCGCAGTCATCACTGAAGCTTACTTCAAAACTGATTTTAATATCCTCGTCACTTTTTTTAGTGAATATGTATTCAATAAAATATGAATAGGAGAAAATGTGAATCATATCCCCTGCCGCCGTCCTTCTGAAAGAAGCCTTGGCAAGAACAGGCAGGCGTCTTGTCTCATCCCCTCTGCGGAATAAGATTCTCATTTTCGGATAAAGAGAACCCGAAGGGCAGATAACGGCAGTATCTATACGGATTTTATTATTGTCAATATTCACATCGTTAAGGAGTAACTTGAAATCTGTCACAGCAGATCCTCCCGTAATGATTGATTAAACGCTGAGCAGCCCTGCATCTACAAGATACTGACCGCCCGTGCAGTACTTTGCCTTATCGCTCGCAAGGAATACAACAAGGTTTGCTGCATCCTCCGGTTCTATCCAGGGAACGGGCTGAAGGTTGCCCGCGGAACGCTCGGCTATCTCCTGAGGAGTCATACCCTCCATTGCGGCAAGGCCGTCATTCATCGGGGTGTTCACTCCGGTGGGATGAATGCTTACCACTCTGATATTATATGGAGCGAGCTCAATTGCCCAGGATTTTGTAAGACCTGTCAGGCCCCACTTTGACGCGGCGTAATGCGAAAGACGGTTGCCGCCTCTCAAGCCCATAACGGAGGAATTGTTTATAATTACTCCGCTCTTTGCTTTTTTCATATAGGGCACTACTCTTCTTGTGACGTTGAAAGGCCCCTTAAGGTTAATATCTATCATCGCATTCCACTCCGCGTCGGTCATTGTGTCAACCTCGGCATATGCGCAGATACCGGCATTATTGAAAAGAATATCTATTTTGCCGAAAGCCTCTATTGCCGCGTTTACAGCCGCTGTGACATCATCATCACTGCGCACATCGCCGGAAGCGATAACAGCTCTTGAGCCGAGAGCTTCAACCTCTGCTTTGAGGCTTTTAAGCTCATCGCTCGTGCCGAATTCATAGGCGGGATATTCGATTTTTTTAGCTACATCAAAAGCAACTATATCGGCACCCTCTTTTGCGAGAGCGAGCGCTGTGGCTCTGCCCTGACCGTGCGCGGCGCCCGTAATAAAAGCAACTTTTCCGCTGAATTCACCCATTTCAGTTTTCCTCCCCTGTCAAGGTTTCGTTTTTGCTCCTGTATCCGTAAAGTTCCTCATCAAGGGGAACTCTCGCTACCGTGTTGAAAAGATTGGTCGCGTACATAATGCCCGCAAAGGCTATGAGCTGCACAAGAATCTTATCGCTGTATTTTTCCCTGAGCTTGTCATAAATCTCCTGAGGTATATTGTGCGGGTCTTTGGTGATGGCAACTCCGAAATCAATAAGGAGCTGCTCGGTTTCATTCAACTGAAGGTTTTCGGGATCTTCGCCGTTATCAACAAGAATCTTTGTGAAGAAAAGCCCGCAGATAAGGCAATCGTTGCCCGTGGAGATAGCATATGAAAAAATCTGAAGCGCTCTGTTGCCGAAAACAGGGCAAAGCTCATCATAAAGAGTGTACCAGTCCATATAGGTCCTGAATGACTGTACATCGTGAAGCAGGGTACGCTTCATGTTTGTGATGCGGCCGTGCTTCTGAATCTGGTCATCATATTCTCTTTTAACCTCATCGGATGATGATTCATACTCAGTCATGGGTATAAGAGGCTTGCGTAAAACGTACTTCATTGTTTTATCTCCTTAAATAACATATTTTGCCATAAGGCCGAAAAGCATCTGGGCAAGAAAGTAGGTGCCGAGATTGATGCTTCTTACGGTCATATTATTGAATCGCTCTTTTTCGAAAAACTCAAGAAGAAGCGATGAATCCGAAATAATGAACAGAGCCGGCGCGGCAATGAGAAGCGTTTTTGCCGCAGGGTTTCCGGGGCAGCCCTTAAACGCGAGGCACAGCCCCATCGCAAACATACAGGAGATGGCAGCGGCATAAATGCCTATGGGGATAATGGCCTTGCCTGTTTTTACACGCAAAATGAATATCAGGGCAAAGACAAAAATCAGTCCGCCCGCTGCTCCGAGAGCGAAAACAAGCGGAGAAAAGACATTTCTCGCTTTGATTTCACCGGCGAAAGCAACCATATACAATATGTGCCCGGCGAGGAAAAACACACCGCCAAGCAAAATAAAAAACGCGGATTTCTTTCTGTCGTTTTTATCTTTTATAAAAGGGTCAAAGGTCAGAAAAATGTCGCCTGCGAGCCCGAGAGCGAGCGCTGTGACGATAAGGGCGGAAAAAGCCCTGCCCCAAGATGAGCAGGCGGAAAAAATGCCGTTTGCCAGAAACACCGAAGAAGCTGCCATTTTGAAGGCAAATCCTTTTTTTGTAGCCTGCGGATAACCGGCCTTTATAAACAGGACGGCAAAAACAGCCTCAAAAATAAACAGCAGAATATATATCACAATTATCCCCTCTTCTCTCCGTTTATATTTTGAAACATTTATCTATTTTTGTCAAGAATATTATAAAGTTTATTTATATAATTGCGTCCCGGCCTGAGACGTTCCCGCAAGTATCTCACCGGGCGTAATTTTTTACTTGATTACGGTGAAATACTGTGATATAATCTCCGAGGAAAAAATAATATGTTCGTATGAAGCATGCAGAAAAGTACTGCTTGACTGTTTGCTGACGAACTCCGGAGAATTCCGACAAGATCGGATGCCGAAGGGGCAAAGGAGCGGCGCTCTCTAATCTCTCAGGCAAAAGGACGGAGGTATTGAGAAATCATCATGTATTCTTGAAGTCAGCAAGCGATTGCCGGCTTTTTTTGTTTTTACGCCTTATACGGGCAGAAGGAGAAGCCATGTTTGAAAACATTTTATCAGTAATTGAAAAAGTGAATAATGCAGTCAACGGCATAGTATGGGGCTGGCCTGTTATTATTCTTATTCTCGGCACAGGCATCATTCTCACCGTAAGAACAAAAGTTCTTCAGATTACTCATTTCCGCGAGTCTCTCGCCACAACCATCATACCCACGCTCAAAGGGCTCGGAAAGAAAAAAGAAAAAGACAGCAGAGTAAACTCCGTTTCGCAGTTTGAAGCATTCTCAACAGCCATTTCAGGCACCGTCGGCACAGGCAACATTGTTGGCGTTGTTTCCGCCATACTCACCGGCGGCCCCGGCGCAGTTTTCTGGATGTGGGTCTCTGCTTTTTTCGGTATGGTTACAAACTACGCGGAAAATGTGCTCGGACTCTACTTCAGAAAAAAAGATAAAAACGGCAATCTCTCCGGCGGTGCATTTTACTACATCGCATACGGCCTTAAATGGAAATGGCTCGGCTACGTTGCCGCAGTATTCTGTATGCTGGCGGCCGTAGGTATGAGCGGAGTGCAGACAAACAAAATATCCGGCACACTTTCCGAGGCGTTTTCACGCGCTACATCCTCACAGAATACAGCAACAGTCAAGTTCATAGTAGGTATTATAGTTGCCGTGATGACAGCAGTCGTAATAATCGGCGGCATTAAGCGAATAGGCAAGGTTGCTTCAATGCTTGTGCCTTTTATGTCGCTGCTCTTTATCATTATGTCAATTATCGCAATAGTTATCCATTTCAAAAATATTCCTTCCGCCCTATCGCTCATTTTCACCAAAGCTTTCAACTTCAAATCCGCAGGCGGCGGTATTCTCGGCTACGGCTTTTCGCAGGTAATCAGAAAAGGTATGGCAAGAGGCGTTTTCTCAAACGAAGCGGGTCTGGGCTCCTCCGTTATTGCACACTCCGCTTCTGAAACAAGAGAGCCCGTCAAGCAGGGCCTGTGGGGCGTGTTTGAAGTGTTTTTCGACACTTTCATCATCTGCACTCTTACCGCTCTTATGTTCCTTACAAGCTTTGATCTGAAAGGCCTCTCCTCGGATCTTGAAGACAGCATAATGTCCATGAATATGTTTTCAAACACTTTCGGCACCTTCGGCACGGCTGTGTTCTCCGTAATACTTCCGCTCTTTGCCTTCACCACGGTTATCGCCTGGTCATACTACGGCGAAAAGGCCACAGAATTTGTTTTCGGCTCACTTAAAGAAAGCAAACGCAGGTTTGCAGTCGCAGTATTCAAGGTGGTTTATGTGGTGCTGATCGCGGTTTCATCTCTTATAAAGAGCGACCTGATCTGGGCAGTGGACGATACATTCAACGGCCTTATGGCACTGCCGAACCTTATTTGTGTTATTGCGCTGAGCGGCCTTGTGGTAAAAATCACCTCCAACTATTTCGCCCGTAAAAAAGGAGAAAACGCAGAGCCGATGCTCTCTGCTTATCCGGAGCTTAACGATGAGTTTAAAGAAGATATTCAGACGGCCAATGAAGAAATGAAATAACAAAATAATAAAAGCAGCTCACAGAAGCAATTCCGTGAGCTGCTTAATTTATACAGCTGACTTTTGGGAGTTACTGATTTACCGGTATCTGCTCCCCGTCCATGTGCATTTTTTCCATAAGCGCGCGCTTTGACCTTGCTCTTTCAAGCTCAATGTACATACGCTCTCTTGTATCCTTGTCTATGTTGTAGAAGAGCATGGGAAGAAGGGCAAGGAAATCAAATATAAGATGCGGACCGAACGCTATAAGGAATAGCCTCCATTTGGTTTCCTGAGTCTGAATGGCAGTTTCGCCTATTTCATATTTTGCCCAGTCCTGAAGCAGATGCGCGTTCACTATTCTGAGAATTGCGTCTTTCACTTTTATGAAGTAGCCCTTCATAAGATTGATTGTAGCTTCAACCCTGAAGCCATTCTTCCATTCGCAGTAGTCAAGCACCTCGTAATCTATTTCCTTGGCGACTATGCCTTTGGTGGCATAGAAAACCATCTCAAGCAAATTACCCATTCCGAAAGCAATTGACATGGGCAGCTTTTTCTGGTAGAAACCGTTTTTCTCGCCGCCTATAAGACCCGTAAAGAAGAAGAGCGCTTCGCTGATGAAAATTGAGCCGCTTGAAAAATACCAGAGCATTTTGGTTGAAAAGCGTTCTCTGAATTTCGGCGCAAACGCATATGAAGCGTATGACACCGGCATTCCCGGGATGCCCGCTACAACAGGCAGCATATTGAATCTGAGCACATCATTGTAATATAAATCCTCGCCCGAGCCGATATCTATGCCGCCTATAAGACCGGTGAGGGTGTAAATAAGCAGAGGTCTGTTGCGGAAAACCGAAAGTATGCCCTTGACCGGATGAGGCGGTTTTTCGCTCTGAGGCACTCTCTCTTTGCTGACGATGAACCAGAACACCGTGGGAATAATCGTGATTATCCAGATTGTTGTCTTGAAAGCAATAAAGGTTTTGGTCAGGGATGCCTTGAGCTTGCCGTTGGCTATAAGGTCGTAAAGCAGACCGATCAGCTGAGACGGCAGCTTTGCAACAAGGTCTCCAACAAAGTTGGCGCTCACGAGCAGGCTCGTTCGTTCATTCGGGTTGGGAGTGAAAACATTTTCAATATATCCGCCGCCTCCGAAAAACGCGCCTATGGTTTCATTGAAATACTGAAGCACCATGTAAGCTATGAGTTTCTGCCCGGTACTCAGGCCGAAGTAAGCTGCAATAAGGGGCAAAAAGCAAGTATATATCCCGGAAAGAATGCTGGGAATGAGTGAAAGATACTGGAACGGCTTGAATTTGCCCCAGCGGGTACGCATATTGTCTATTATGGCAGCGGAGACAGGGTCATTTATCATATCATACACAGTCAGCGCGGCAGTTGCCTTTGCAAGACCTTTTGGCTCAACGCCGAAAATCTTGTAAAGCCATATATCCGCACCGACATCATACTGGGCGAGCCCGAGCTTGCCGAAAGCGCTGTATGCCACATAGGCTATTCTTTCTTTTGTGGTGCAGAACAGGCGGTTCATATAGGCCTGATTCATTTCAAGCTGCTCGGATTCCCTGAGTTTTTCATCAGCCATTATCATCCGCCTCCTTTATGTCTTCACCTGTCTTTTTTTCTGCGGCTTCATCTTTTTCGATTTCGGCTTCCTTCTCCTCCATAATTGCCTGAAGGCGCCGGTACTGCTCCTGCCGTATTTCTTCGGCAGTCATTGTCTTCTGCATTTCAAAATATTCCTCAATCGGTATTCCGCCCACAAAGCACTGCTTGTGATGAATGGGAATACCCTGCTTTATTACAGCAAAATCAATCACGGCGCAGAGCACCTGCAGAGCAAGATAAAGATAAATGCCGGCAGCAGGTGTGCCTGTGAAAACAGCGTCGGATTTATCGGCAATAAACACCGCAAGTGAACCGAAAGAAGCGAGCAGAGTAAGCGAGTTTATGATAACCGCTCTTGCTTTCGCGTGCTTTGAGCAGGCAAGCATAATAAGGAAGAAATGAATCAGCCACAAAACAACCGACAGCAAAAGCAGCCCGAGGCTGCAGGTAAATAATCTGTCGGAAGTCAAAAAACCGTCGCTGCCGATTACTTCCACACCGTTATAGACGGTAATCATTGAAACGCTGCCCTCAAAATCGGCAAACGAAGGATTCAGACTGCCTTTTACCATAGGAAGAAAGAGCGCGAACACCGGGATGAACGAAGTAACGATTCTTACAACGGCAAGCTTTGAGCCGATAAATGATGCCTTCAGGCGGTCAATTTTCTTCTGAAAGTGATAGTGCTGAACCTCGGCAATGTCAGCCTGCTGCATAAGGCGCTCCTGCAGGTCATAGACCACAATGTTTGCTCCGCAGTGCGGGCAATGCTGACGCCAGTCCCTGACTCTGAGATGAGCCCCGCATTTAGGGCAGTCCGCCATGTAAATCCCTCCTTATTTCAGTTATCTCATTTTATACTGTATTTCATAAAGGTTTTTATATAACCCGCCGTGCTCCATAAGCTCTGTATGGGTGCCTGTCTCTTCGATTCTGCCGCCGTTTATCACGGCTATTCTATCGGCGTTTCGTATTGTGGAGAGCCGGTGGGCAACGACTATGCAGGTTCTGCCCTCGCAAAGCTCATCGAGTGCCTGCTGAATATAAACCTCTGTGCTGCTGTCAAGAGCGCTTGTTGCCTCATCAAGAATAAGAATTGAAGGGTTTTTAAGAAAAACACGCGCGATTGATATGCGCTGCTTCTGCCCGCCGGAGAGACGAACTCCTCTCTCCCCTATCTCGGTGTCATATCCGTCCGGCAGCGACACGGCGAAGTCGTGAATATTTGCCCTTTTAGCCGCTTCAATCACAGCATCGTCATCGGCATCCTTGCAGCCGTATCTGATATTGTCTTTTATTGAGCCTGAAAAAAGGAAAACATCCTGCTGAACTATGCCTATATTTTTGCGAAGAGAATCCATTGTAATGCTTCTGATATCCCTGCCGTCAATGAGAATCTTGCCTGCGCCCTCGGGCAGCTTATAAAAATTCGGTATAAGATTGCATATGGTCGTCTTGCCCCCGCCCGACGGGCCGACAAGAGCGTATTTCTCACCGCTGTTTATTTTAAATGAAACATTGTCAAGTATCTCGCGGCTGTCTCTGACGGTATAGTGAAAAGTTATGTTTCTGAATTCAATATCACCGTTTATTTTTTCTATGTTCTCCGCCCCGGGAGCATCCCGCTCGGCGGGCTCATCCATAATCTCGGTAAAGCGCTGAAAACCCGTTACTCCGTTTTGCCACTGCTCAACAAATGATATCAGGGTCTGAACGGGAGAAATGAAAAGGTTTACTGCCACGATAAAAGCCGAATACTCGCCGAAATTGATTTTATTGTTATAGAGAAACAGGCCGCCGGCTATGAGAATAATCACATTGAACACATCGGTGATAAAGGATGTGGATGAGTGAAATCTGCCCATTGCTTTGTATGATTTTGCCGATGCCTCCACAAACTGTCCGTTGCCCTTTTCAAATTTTCTGAGTTCCTCGCCGGCGTTGGTATAAGCCTTGGTGACTCTCACGCCCGTAATGGAGCTCTCAAGCGATGCGTTGATAACCGCGTTGCTCTCCCTGCGCTCTTTAAACGCAGCTCTCATTCGTTTGCGGTAATAGTATGACACCCACGCAAGCACAGGCACACAGGCAAATATGATAAGTGTGAGAGCCGGGTTAAGCGAACAGAGATAGGAAAAGCTCAGCACTATCATTATGGAGCAGGTCAGCAGGTTTTCGGGCCCGTGATGAGCAAGTTCGCTCACCTCAAACAGGTCATTTGTCATGCGGGTCATAATTGAGCCTGTTTCATGATTATCGTAAAAGGCAAACGGAAGCTTTTCAAGGTGAGCAAAAAGCTCCCTTCTCATCTGCGCCTGCATATAAGTGCCTATCATATGCCCCTGATACTGCACAAAGTATCTCAGGTGCATTCTTATAAAATAGAGAACAAGCACCGTAACGCCCGAAATTATAATCAGGCGGAAATTTCTCTGAGGAATAAAAGTGTTGAGCATTCTGTTGGTTATCACGGGGTAAACCATCCCGAGCACCGAAATGGCAACCGACGCCGCCATATCCAGCGCAAAAAGCTTTTTGTGCGGCCCGTAATAAGAAATAAACCTTCTAATCATTTCTCTTCTGTTCTCCCGTAAGCGGTATCAGTCCCGCGCCATAAACTCTTTCATTTTATCAAGCAGTTCTTTCCCTCGGGCTGTGCCGCGATTGTAAACATCTTTAATCTTTTCAAGATCTCTTTCCGTTCTTCGTATGCCGAGCGGCGAAGGCGGTCTGATAATAAAGACCTTCCCCTCCTTCTCAAGTTCGCTCAGGCGCGCGACAGACTCATTATATTCGTTATGCCTGTCAAGCAGGCGGTGCTCAAAAGCGGGATATCTGCCGTAAGCCAGCTTCACGGGCAGCTCAGGCATAGGGCTTTTTCTGTAATCGCTATCCCTTGTCAGCACCACCACGAGCCTGTCATAGCCAAGCTCAAACATATGCTCAAAGGGAATACTGTCCGCCACGCCTCCGTCAAGATACGGCTTGCCGCCGAGCATAACGGGCGTGGAAACAAAAGGAAGGGATGACGAAGCCCTGAGCACCTCCATGCCGAAATCGAAATCGGTCACCTCAAAATACTCGGCTTCTCCTGTTTCAAGGTTTGTCACACAGGCGTAGTAAGGAGTGCCGGAAGCGCGGTAGGTTTCAAAATCAAACGGATAATACTTTACGGGCACCGTATAGTAAGCAAAGTCCTTATCCATCATATTGCCCGTTTTTATTAGATTGCTCAGACTCATATATCTTTTATCCCTGATAAACTGCAGATTGAAAGCGAGAGCTCTCCCCTTTTGCTTTGAAAGAAGATTTATGCCTATGACAGCTCCGGCTGATACGCCGATAACGCCGTCAAACTTTATATCATTTTCAATAAAAACATCTATTATGCCGGCGGAAAACATTCCCCTCATTGCTCCGCCCTCAAGCACAAGCCCGATTTTATTTCCGGAATTGCTCAAATAAACACCTCTTTTTTTCAAATAACAGTAAGCTCACGCGCGCAGCCGCTGTAACCGCTGCCGGTAACAAACTGAGTAAGGCTGTCTGTCAGATTGCTTTCGAAGCTGAAATGCAGATGACCCGTGAGCACAGCCTTGATAAGCGGCTCCGATTTTATATAGTCAATCATGCGCATCGTAGGCTCATCTGGGCGCTGCTGAACAGCTCTGAACTCACTGTAAGGCAACAGATGCTCCTCATCGCAGCCCACAAGGTAGGTGCATTCGCCGGGCAATAAACTCATGTGATAATCATAGAGTGACTGCTCAAAAATCGGGTCGTGAAACGCGAGTATAATCGGCAGACCCTTTTCAGCCTCTTTTTTCAGCCGGAAAAGCTGCCAATCGGCAAAGAGATAATAGCTGTTGTCTATGCCTACTATATTGACGCCGCCGACAACGCGGGAGTTGAAAAACATTGGCACGCCAAAGCCGTAACCCATCTGCATATAGCTGTTCATACGGTAGGCGTTATCCTCCCACGCTTCACCGACATACTGTGAATAATCGTGATTGCCGGCAATGAAAAATATTTTATCATTTTTCAGTATTTCACGCGCTTTTTCGACATTGGCGTGTGAAACAAAATCTATAAGGTCGCCTGTGTGCACAAGCAAATCGCAGTTTTTACCGGCATAGTCAATCTGCTCATAAAGATACTTTTCCCTCTCGGGGCCTGACATTCTTTTTGAAAGCTCGTGCTTACGCTCGTCATCGCGCTCATCGGCAAAGCCGAGATGTGTGTCGGTAACGTGAAGAAGTTTCACAGGCTTTTCAAGCCCGATCCGAATGGTTGATTTCTCTATCAGCACGGAATTACCGCCTTTCTTGAATAATGTATCAGAAAAACTTCCACCTTGAAAGAAGAAATCCCGGTATGACAACTATTATGAAAAATGCCCAGGAAACAAGAGTAAATGTTTTCACAAATTTTCTGCCGTTTCCGGGATATTCGCGCACATAAATACGGTAATTGATTACAGAGGCAAGCGAGCCGATGAGCGAGCAGAGCCCCGCTGTATCTGCGCCGTAAATAAGCCCTGAAAAATTCTCAGTAAAAGGATAAAGAACAATAGATGCCGGCACATTCGAAATAATCTGGCTGAGGCCTATTGCCCACCAGTATTCCCTGCCTGCTACGCGCAAGGTGAGAAATGCAGATATTTTTTCGTTGCCTGCTATTGATGATGAAAAGACAAAGAAACAGAGGAATGTGACAATGAGCACATAGTCAACTCTGAGAAAAATTTTGCGGTCAGCAATAAACACAGCCGCAATAACGGCAATCAGCGCAGCCCACCAGAGCCCGGTGCGCGTGATAATCACTGTCATCACAAGCACAAAGAGAGCTGTATAAGTAATCCTCTGCGGGCGTCTGTCCTGCTTCCAGGAGGGGCTTTCGTGAGTAAAAATAATCCTTTCGCGTATATTTCTGCGATAAAGCACGAGCACAAAAGCCACAAGCAAAACAGCGCTCATAACCGAAAGAGGCAGCATATGAAGCATGAAATGAAGGAAGCCGATTTCCTTTGCCTGACCGTAAAGAAAGAGGTTTTGCGGCGAACCGAAGGGAGTAAGCAGAGAGCCCCTGATTGCGGCAATATTCTCCATTGATATAACAGGCAGAATATATTTTTCACGCTCACCGCTTTTGAAAAGCAAAATAGTGAGTGGAACAAAAATAATAAGGGAAACATCGTTTGTAACAAACATTGAAGTGAAGAAAACTCCGAAAATAAGGAAAAGCGAGAGAGCTGTTACCGAGCTCAGCTTTGAACCGAGGTTTTCAAGAGGCCTCAGTACATTCTCCTTTTTAAAACCCTCAAGCACACAGAGCATCATAAGCAGAGTGCCCAGAGTCCTCCAGTCAATCCTGCTGAAAAAATCGGCACCCGGAGGTGTAATTATAAGGCCGGCGATTGCCGCAAGAAGCGACACGCTGAGCATAATATCCTTTTTAAGAAAAACAAATAATTTTTTCATCAATAATTCTTCCGGATATGATTATTCCCGGTGATTTATTCAAAGAATACCGGTGTTTCCCTGTATTTACCGGACGGCCGGTAAGTAAAAAGATTAAAGTGTATAACATAGAGTATTTACTAAAGCCGTCATCTCCGATGACGCATTACCCATTAAGAGTAAGATTCTCTGTGCCCCGCATATAAGGCTGCTTCAGTTGCCTTTCGCTATTTTGCCTATCGCGTGCGCGAGAGAGGTGAGAAGCTTCATAAAGAAATACCAGATGCGGGCGCAAAGGGTGTTTTTGACTTTTACGGTGATTAAATCGCTCTCGGTGATTACATTGCCGTCTTTGTCGAGCACCTTCGCCTGTACCGTGTAGCTCTCCGTGGGCTCTTTCACCTTGTATGTCGTGCCTTCGCCCTTATCCTCGCCGTTTATGAAGATATGTACGCTCGCTCCTTCGGGCAAATATTCCGCGCTGAATGTATACTGCTGTGTCTGCTTGTAGCCGAGCTTCACGCTGTCGCCGTAAGCTGCGCAGTCAACAGCCGTTACGCCCGCGAGAGTATAGACAGGCGATACGGTTATTCCGCCGGGAACAAGTTCGTATTCAGTCCACGCGCCGTTGTAGTTCTCCTTTTCGGGCACTGCGGGCTCCTCGATGCTCTCTGTTTCAACGGTATAGGGTATTTCGTCAATTGTGTTGCCGTTTTCGTCAACGAAGGTCGCAATGTACTCTATCGGAACGAGCACGGCCGTGAATGTGAGGTCATTTGCCGGCATCGTTTCGGGGATTTCGGCATCCCAGCCTTCAAAGCTGTAATAATCCTTTGAAGGTATGCGCGGCTTTGCCACCGAATTGCCGTATGCTATGTTGAATTCGGCGAGAACCGAGCCGTCAAAGTAATATGTGGCGGTGTACTCTATTGGCTTGTATATAGCGTTTATTGTTATGTTGCCCGCGCCGAGGGAATAGCTCTCCCAAGAGCCGGTGTGCCCCTCTTTCTTCGGCACTTCGGGCAACTGAATTGATTTCTGACCGTAGGTGAACGGTATCTTCTCATACTCCGCGCCGTCAACAAGAAGGGTTGCGGTGTATTTTTCTGCTTTGTATGTTACGGTAACGGTCTTGCCGCCGATGTCCTCATCACCCATTGTGCCTTCCACAACAGGTTTATCGGGGGCATAGCCCGTGATTTCGGGCGACTCTATTCTGTAGCCGGACAAAACTTCAAACTCGCCGCTGTACGGCTCATGGGCCTCGCCGCCCTGCTCATAGACATAGTTTACCGTGAGCGGGCAGCTGACGGATTTGACTGTCATTTTGCCCGGTACATAAGTGATATTGTAGTTGCCGTTTTCCTCAGTCAGATTATTGACGGTAGCGTTTGACGGGGTGATATCATAATCGCCGGTGCTTTGGCCCTGCCCGTCAAGAATGACGCTTGTCACCGTGTCGCCGTTCTTAAGGCCATCAGCAATTATCTTTCCGGCGATTATATCCGGCTCGGCGTAAACGGCGTCGCTCTCGCCCTGAATCTGACCGTTATAGTTATATTCCTGATTCCGGGCGGTGATTGTCAGCGGAGCTTTGGCAACAGTGACCGAGGTCACGGCGTCTGCCGAATTAAAATTCTCATCACCGTTGTAAGTCACTTTTATTTCATGAGTGCCCGCGCCGAGAACACCCGCATTGAATGTGACGGTGTTTGTGCCGGTGGCAATCGAACCATACTCATTTCCGTCAATTATTAATGTAGAGCCTTTAGCGCTGTGAGCTCCGTTCAGATTTTCTTCGGTCATTGTCGCGTCTTCGTCAACCGTTGCGGTGATTGTAACAGTGTCACCGTAAACGGGGTTTTCGGGCGAGACGGTAATGTGAACATCTGTCTGCGCTTTGCCGACAGTGAAAGGCTTTTCCTCCGAAGTGCCGACATATTTGTCATCTCCGGGGTATTCAACCTTAACGGTGAGGCTACCCGCCCCAAAGCTGCCAATATCGCACACCGCTTTGCCGTCTTTAACCGGCGCGACAAATTGTTTTCCGTCAACGGTCAGGTAAACCGTTCCCGTCGCGTCTTCGGGCAAGGTTGCGGTTATTGTAACAGCGTTATTGTAAATCGGATTATCGGGTTCAACCGTAATTTGCATTTCTGCCTGCTTCTTGCCGACGGTTAACGGTTTTTCCTCCGAAGCTTCGATATAGTTGTCATCTCCGGTGTATTCCGCCTTAACGGTGTAGCTGCCCTCCTCAAAGCTGCCGATTTCGAATCTTGCGAAGCCGTCTTCAACCTCCTTGGTATATTGATTTCCTTTAATGGTCAGGACAATATCTCCCGTCGCGCCGTCGTACACTTTCACCTTCGCCGTAATATCATCGCCGACAAGCGGCTCTTCGGGCGAAAACTCTATTTTCACTTCCGTCCTGTATTTGGGAAAAACAAGAGTTGCCTGGGTTGCTTCTTTATATTTGCTGTCGCCGCTGTAATGAAATTCGACAACATGTGTGCCCGGTGTTTCATCTACAGCTTCAATCACCGCAGCGCCGTTTTCAACCGGCGCGGTGTATTCGTTTCCGGCGACTTTCAGGGTAATTGTACCCGTCGCGTCTTCGGGCAGGGTCAGGGTTACCGTTGAGCCCTCGCCGGGAAGCGGGTTTTCGTCGCTGACCGAAACCGAAAGAATCGGACTTGCTTTTTCAAGCTTCGGCGGCCAGTTTTCAAGCGCGGGCTCGCTGTCATAGGCAAAACCCCTGAGGTGGGGATAGAAGCAGTGGTATTCACTGCTCTCATCGCTTATGTTTACCATTGTGAGCCAATCGGTACCGGCAAATCCCGCCATATTTGACAAAGCATCCGCGCCGGTCATCTCGGCGGTTGTGAGACCGGTGACGGTGGAAACATTATCGTTTCCGATTGCTTTCCAGTTATTGTCTTCACTTGCGCCGTCTATTATTACCGTGTTTCTGTCATAATAGCAATTCTGAACAGTGTTTCCATGATTAAATCCAGCCACGCCGCCGGTAAAGTGGCGGCCTTTAACATAGGTTGCTATTCCCGTTACGGTTACTGCGCCCGTGTTATAGCAGTTTGTGACTGTACCGAAATTAGATCCGACCACGCCGCCGGCTTCAATAATAGTTGCTGTTCCCGTTACGGTTACTGTGCCCGTGTTGAAGCAGTTTGTGACTGTGCCGTTATTACCTCCGACTATGCCGCCAGCATAAGAGTTTTCACCTATTGCTTCCACATCGCCCGTGTTATAGCAGTTTGAAACTGTGCCTTCGTTATATCCGACCACGCCGCCGGCTTCAAAGGAGCTCGAAACATCGCCCGTGTTATAGCAGTTTGAAACTGTGCCTTCATTAGCTCCGGCCACGCCGCCGACATAACAGATTCCGGTTATCTTTCCGCCTTCAAGGCCGACATTTTTTACAGTGCCTTTGGTAGTTACGCCGCCTTCTGTTTTGCTCCCGACACAGCCGAAAAGACCGGCGTAATCACCGCTGTAATTATCGGGTGTGGTAAGTCCGTTAATGACATGACCGTCGCCGTCGAATGTGCCGATGTATTTAATACTTTCGCTGCCGATGGGAGTCCAGTCGGCCGCGTATTCCGTTTCGCCGTCATATTTGCAGACAATATCTTTTGCAAGAATGCCCTTGAGAGTTGCGCTGCCGCTGTTTACCTCGGCCGCGAACGCTTTGAGCTGAGCATAGTCTGAAATCTCGCGCACATTTTCCTGCGCCTTGCGGGCGGGCCAGTCGGTTTTGCGGATTTTCTCCGCGGGCAGCTGGCTGCCCTGCGCGTCAGTGTCAAAGCCGGCAAGGTGGGGATAATAAGAATAAAAATCATCAGCCGGTTTTACAAGCCAGACATCCGATGAAAAGCCGGGCATGTTTGTTACTTTGTCCGAGGTATATGTTCCCGCGGTCATCTCCGCTGTTGTGAGGCCTGTGACCGTGTCAAGAGTACCAGTGCCTACAGCTTTCCAGTTGTTTGATTCAGAAGCGCCTGTAATAACGCAAGTGTTTCTGTCATAACAGCAGTTTGTGACTGTGCTGTTATTGTTTCCGACCACGCCGCCGACAAAATCATTGCCGGAAACATCGCCCGTGTTATAGCAGTTTTCAACCGAACTGTTATAAATATTAGATCCGACCACGCCGCCGACAAAATTATTGCCGGAAACATCGCCTGTGTTGTAGCAGTTTGCAACTGTGCCGCCGGGATTATCTCCGATCACGCCGCCGACCATATTATTGCCGGAAACATCGCCCGTGTTATAGCAGTTTGCAACTGTGCCGCTGTAATTATCTCCAACCACGCCGCCGACAAAATCATTGCCGGAAACATCGCCCGTGTTATAGCAGTTTGTTACTGTTCCGCCATTTTCCCCGGCCACGCCGCCAGTATAATCATTGCCTGTTACATCGCCCGTATAATAACAGCTTGTTATTGTGCCGCCATTTTCCCCGGCCACGCCGCCGACAAAGTCTTTACCTGTTATGCTTCCGCCCTCAAGACCGACATTTTTTACAATGCCTCCGACAGTTTCATCGCCGTCTTTTACGCCCTTGACATAGCCGAAAAGGCCGGCATAATCCTGATTTGAGTTGTTGAAGATGAGGCCGCTTATTCTGTGACCGTCACCGTCAAATATGCCGGTGTACCGGTTATTATAATTGCCTATGGGAGTCCAGGCGTTTAAGGCGTCATAGTCGGGATGGTTGGGGTCGCTCGCGCTCGCGTCAATATCAATCATCAGCTTTGCGCAGGCTGCCGAATTCTGAGCTATAACAGCATGTGTGCCGTTGACTATTGCAGCGAATTCCTTAAGCTCCGGATAGGTTGAAATCTGATAGGGGTCATCCGGCGTGCCTGATCCGGCAAGTCCGCCCCTGAGCCTGAGCACAAGGTGCAGGGTACTCTCTTTCTGAATATTGTAATACGCGAGAGTGCGGCCGTCCTCAAGCTGTTTGCCCGCAAAAATCAGCCTCTGCTGATCGGGCGGGATACCCTCTTTATCCTGAATCTTCGCTTTTACATTGTCAATCGAGTCACCGGGCTCAACCTCAAGCGTGACGGTTTTGCCCGTCAGAGTCTTGACAAAAATCTGCATTGCGCTTGCATTGACAGTAAACAATCCAAGAACCATAATGAAGCTCAGAAGAAGAGAAACGGTTTTTCGTGTGGCTTTCATAAGCAACCTCCTGAAGAATTATATTTAATAAAAATATAACTTTTGAAATCCCGAGCAAATAATATACGAACATATAATATAATTGAATATATTATAACACTATATATAGATAAATTTCAAGTAAAAACATACATATCTATTGTATTTCTATTGTATTTGAATCACTTTGATGCATTGCTGCCTCCTGCCCGCGTTTCAAAGCTCAGCGCTTCGTTACAAAGCCGAAACTTTTTAAGCGCGTGCGGCGGGCAACAGGCAGCTGACATACTTGACAAAACCATTATCTTTTGGTAAAATTCACGGGCAAACAAAATAACACGGAGAGTTGTCCGAGTGGTCGAAGGTGCAGCACTCGAAACCGTACTCCGTGTTGGTCGTTTGCTCGGCGTGAAATCCTTGATTTACAAGGGTTTCAAGATTCGAAT